>TARA_R110001606_G_scaffold157219_4_pt1 | contig 11470 bp, 16 predicted proteins | sample TARA_R110001606 | Tara Oceans TARA_R110001606 (sample SAMEA4398315) | marine metagenome | biome: Polar Biome; feature: [SRF] surface water layer (ENVO:00010504); material: water (ENVO:00002006), including particulate matter (ENVO:01000060) such as... | depth 5 m
TGAATACATGCTATCAGAGGAAAAGCTTTTACTTGTTAAGCCTGATGATTGGACATTCTTCTCACAGGCGGGAGCTTTAAAAGAAATTCGTGGTGAAGGTGGTGCCCTAGAAGGATACGATAAGAACCCGAAAGCTGAAAACTCCGAGAACATACAACCAGATTACTATACCAAAATTATAGCAGGTAAAACGCCACAGTGGGTGAAAGTGTACGTTTTGAATGAGTATCAAGCACTCATGGATGGTAAAGCTGTGTACTCTGCATTTAGGAAGGAGACTCACGTTGCTACATCGCCAATCGAACCGGTCGATGGCATTGAAGTTATTGTCGGTATCGACTTTGGGCGCACGCCATCGGCTGTCTTCTGCCAACAGTTACACTCAGGGAAATGGACCATCTTCCATGAAATCATCGGAAACGACATGGGAGCAGGAAGATTTGCTGATGTCCTCAAAAGAGAAATCACCAGACACGGATGGGACAAACATAGCTTCAAATTCGTAGGAGACCCAGCAGGCAACCAGATGGCTCAGACCTCAGACCAAACTCCCTTTATGATATTAAGGGCCGCAGGTATTAACGCACATCCAGCCCCTAGTAACGATGTTATAATGAGAGTCGAAGCTGTTGAAGGTGCGCTAAACCGCATGACAGATGGCTATCCTGCTGTTGCCATAAGTCCTAATTGTACAATATTAATTGCTGGATTTGAGGGCGGATACCAATATAAGCGTCATTATCACATGGGTAATGAGAAATATGAGGAAAGACCTTCTAAAAACAGGTTTTCACACATACATGACGCACTTCAGTACGCTTTTTTGGGTGGTGGTGAAGGCAGAAGAGTAATATTTGGAGGTAATAGGCCTAATTCACACACAATTGTCTCAAGAGAGAGCAATCCGTTTGCTAGACAGAAGGCTAGAAACAATAGACTGTCCAGAAGGCAAGCTGGTATATGAAATGGATAATAGTTTTCTCAAAAACTAGAAATATAGGGCCGTGGAAGCTTTTCACAAGGCATAGAAAAGAGTTTGAACACGTTTTTGCAGTCAGATATGACTCTGATTTGGGTTGTTGGTTTAGATTTGAGTGCGCCAGTCAAAGATTTAACTTTGAAGCCTTACAAGGCGAAGAAGCTGACTTTTTGTTTGCAAGCATGATGAATGATTGTATTTGTGTTGAAGTAGAAACCCAAGCAAACCCTATATATTTTCCACGTTGGCTTTACTGTGTTAGCTTTGTGAAGCACATTGTAGGTTGTAATAAGTGGTGGATATGCACACCGTACCAGCTTTATTGTGAATTGCTTAAAAACAATGGAAAGATATTGTTCCAAGAAGAACAGGAGATTTAAATGGGAAGTTTACTTAGCGGGCCATCAATGCCAGCACCAGACCCAGAGCTTTTAGCGCAAAAAGAAGCTGAAAAATTGCGCCTTAAAAAAGAAGAAGAGTCTGAAAAAAGACGCAAGATAGACTCTGATAGAGTTAGAACTGCCAATCTTATTGGGTCACGCTCAACTCAAAGCGAAGATATTGAGGGATTTACTGGGTTCCGCCGAAAGCAATTGGGTACAACCCAAAACGATATATCATAAGGGGCTATCATGTACGGTGCAGGACAAGGTGACGGACAGCCAGAAGTAGGCGGTAACGGCGCAAGCAATAAAGAAGAACTTAAACGTATTATGACCAGATACAAGAAGGCTAAGGGTCGTTGGAACTCTTGGACTGACTTGTGGGAGGAAATATATGATTACGTTATTCCTCATCGTGAGAGCTTTTTCCAAGAAAGCCAAGCACAGCGTAGAACAGAGAATATCTTTGACGAAACTGCTGTTGTGGGTCTTCCTAAGTTTGCTAGTCGTTTACAACTTGGTTTCTTTCCACCAAATGGTCGTGCATTCCGCCTTGCCGCTGGTCCGGATTTTCCCAAGGAGTTAATGAGCAAGGACTTACAAAAAGAACTCGATAAAATTACTGACATGATTCATGAGGGTTTGCGTAATTCCAACTTTAACTCAGAACTACATGAGGGATTGCAGGACTTAGGCATAGGAACCATGAACATGCTGGTAGAAGAAGGCAGGTTCCAAGGGGATTTGCACTTTACCGCTGTTCCGCCAACCAACCTAGCTTTAACTGCTGGTCGCATGGATGGTGTATCTGATTGGTTCAGATGGAACAACAACATGGACATCACTGAGGTGAAGCATCGCTATCCTAAAGCGAAGTACACCGACAAGATGTTGCAGGAGCAAAAAAAGAATCCAACTCGCAAGATGAAGATTTTAGAAGCAACTTCTTATGACGAGAACAACAGATTCAAAGATGAGTATACATATTACCTTATTTCTGAAACTGACAATGAAATTCTAATTAAAGAGACTATGGTAGGTCGGGGTTCTGTTCCTTGGATTACAACAAGATGGTCTAAGTCTGGTTTTGAAGTATGGGGTCGTGGCCCTGTTCTGCAAGCAATGCCAGCCATTAAAACTGTGAATCTAACAGTTCAGCTTATTCTTGAGAACGCTGAAATGGCCATTGCTGGTTCATACGTTTACGATGATGATGGTGTCTTTAATCCTGATAACATAACTATACAGCCCGGAACATTCATACCTAGAAGTCCTGGTTCTACTATTGATACACTGCAAAATGCTGGACGTTTTGATGTAGGACAACTTGTTCTTGACGATATGCGTAGAAATATTGCCAAGGCATTGTTTATTGACGAGCTTGATTCAAGGCCCAATGCAAGAACACCCCTATCCGCAACTGAAGTCTCAGAAAGACTTGCTGATGTTGCCAGAGACATGGGTGCTGTTGCTGGACGTATGCAGAAGGAGTTTCTTCAGCCGTTAGTTGAAAGAATTATCCATATCTATACGAAGCAAGGCCTTCTTGACATCCCGAAGGTGGACGGTCGTGAACTGCGAATTGTGCCAGTTTCTCCCCTGCTCAGAGCGCAAGACCAACAAGACGTTTCTGACTTTGTTAGATTCCAACAAACTGTTGCGTCTACTTTCGGGCCCGAAATAACTCCTGCTCTTTATCATCAAGAAAAGGTTGTTGAGTTTTTGGCTCGTAAATTTGGCATTCAAGAGGAGCTACTTGCAGACCAGCAACAGGTTCAGAATAATGTGCAGATGATACAGCAGATGATGCAAGGTCAACAGCAAGGCCAGTAATGTTTGAGTACATGATTATCTTTTGCGTTGTTTCTAGTTTAGGAAAAAATACTGAAGCTGTATGCGATTCTCACACAGCAGGTAATTATGTTTCTAAAAGCGCTTGCATAAGGCAAGGTAGGTTAAGAGAGTCTAGGTTGAGGTTCTTACATAGGGAGAGATACGGTGATGGCGCTCCGGTGTTCATTGCTGACTATGTTTGTAACGAACACGATTTGTGAGGAAGTGTTATGAAGGAAAGAATAAATGCGTCGATTGATGGCAGAATGTACCCCAAGGAAGTTGATAAAGACCTTAATAGTAAAGCCAATGGTATATTTGGCAGTGGGATTGGAAAAGATTTCCTACAATATTTGGAGTCGATTACAACGAATAGTATACACCCTGCAGGCACTGCAATCGAGACTTTAGCTCATGCAGAGGGTGCTAGATGGATAGTTGCAGTTATTAAGAAAAGAAATGAGTTAGGAAGGAAGCAAAGTGAGTAAACCATCCAACCCAAAGCTATATGCAAAAGCCAGAGCTATTGTTAAGGCCAGAGTAAAGAAGTGGCCTAGTGCTTATGCATCAGGTCAGTTAGTCCAGCAGTACAAGAAAATGGGCGGTAAGTATTCTTCATGAGCTTAGACAAATGGTTTAATGAGAAGTGGGTTGATATATCCACAACAAAAGATGGCAAGCATCCCCCTTGTGGTCGCAAGATGGGTGATGGTCGTAAGTATCCTAAATGCGTTCCTTCAGCTAAAGCATCTTCTATGAGTAAGTCTGAAAAGAAAACAGCTACAGCAAATAAGCGCAAGACTAACCCTAGTGGTGGTGGTAAGAAACCTACATATGCGAGGACGTAATGAGCGAAGCTTGGACTAGAAAAGAAGGCAAGAACCCAGAAGGCGGTTTAAATGCAAAAGGCAGAGCCTCGTACAAAAAAGGAAAGCTAAAGCCTCCTGTTTCTCGTAAACAAGCAAAGAAGTCTCCAAAAGCAGCGGCTAGACGCAAAAGTTTTTGTAAGCGGATGATGGGTATGAAAAAGAAGCTTACATCCAAAAAAACGGCTAATGACCCTAACAGCCGTATCAACAAAGCACTAAGGAAGTGGGATTGTTAATGTCAGAAGAAATGCAGAGTGAACAAGTAGCTACCAATGAGGTTCCGTCTGGAGAGTCGGAGCAACCTTTGGAAACTACTCAAGAAAGACCTGATTGGCTTCCAGAGAAGTTCGATAGACCAGAAGAACTAGCGAATAGCTATGGTGAACTTGAAAGAGCTTTCTACGCAAGAAAAGAAGATTTGCGTAATCAAATTGTGGGAGAGATTAACGAAGAAGCAGTTAGCAATGCTCCAATCAGTCCTGCTGATTATGAGTTAGCCATTGAATCACCAGATGGAATTGAATATTCCATTAAAGATGATGACCCTATGGTTGACTGGTTTCGTAGCACAGCACATGGCTACGGTTTGTCTCAGGATGAGTTTAATGGGTTGCTTAATGAATACGCTCAAATTGATGCTCAACGTGGGCCAAACTGGAATGTTGAGTCTGAGAAACTTGGAGATTATGCAGACAAGAGACTTGATAGAGTTGATGGTTGGGCAAGTAAGAACCTAAGCGAGTCTGCTTATAGTGCTTTTGCTGGTGTCCCTGCTTCTGCTGATATGGTTCAGTTGTTTGAAGAGCTTATGGAACTCAATGGTCAGCCTCAGTTTAACATGACATCTGATTCAGAGTTTCAAGAGCAACTTAGCATTGATGACCTTCGCAGTATGCAGAATGACCCTAAGTATTGGAAAGAAAAGGACCAAGCATTCATTGCTAAAGTACGGCAAGGGTTTGCACAATATTCACGACGTAATGGGTAATGTGAATTTTCCATTACATTTTTCTGTGAAAATGTGTTTGTACTAGAAGGCCCAAAAGCAAGGGATAATCGGAAACGACCCTAAGTGGACGGATAACCAGACAGAACGAATATTAACTTTAACTTAATATAGGAGACGGTGTTATGGCTACACCTACAATTTCTACCTCCTTTATCGAGGAGTTTGAATCTGGCGTCCACATGGCTTACCAGCGTCAAGGCTCAAAGCTTCGTGGTACTATTCGCACAGCTAATGGTGTGAAGAATAAGACTACGTTCCAGAAAATCGGTAAAGGTTTTGCTACAACTAAGGCTCGTCATGGTAATGTTGCCCCGATGAATCTTGAGCATACAAACGTATCAGTCACCCTAGAAGATTACTTCGCAGGTGAGTGGATTGACGATTTGGATCAACTACGCATCAATCACGATGAGATGATGGTTGCACAACAGTCTGGTGCGTATGCATTGGGTCGCAAAACAGATGACCTGATTATTGCCGCAATGGACGCAACTACCTCAACTCTTCCTGAGACATCTAACGGTATCACACTTCCTTGGGCATTTAGCCTAATGGAAGCTTTTGGTAACGCAGATGTTCCAGATGATGGTCAGCGTTATTGTGTTGTTGGTTGGGAACAGTGGTCTCAGTTAATGGACTTGGACGAGTTCTCTCGTGCAGAGTACATTGGTACAGAGCAACTGCCTTTTGCTAACTCAATCACAGCTAAAAACTGGCTTGGCTTTACATGGTTCCCATTCTCAGGATTGGATTCTGTGAACAGTGATGCAGACCGTAAGTGTTTTGCATGGCATTCAAGCTCAGTTGGTCATGCTATTGGCACTGACGTTTCGTCAAACATGCAGTATCACAACGATAAAGATGCGTATTTTGTTCTTAATAAGATGCAAATGAACGCAACACTCATCGATGCGAATGCTTGCTTTGAACTCATCCTCAAGAAATAAGGAGACCAAATAATGGCTTTAGTTACAGCAAACCTGACTTTGGTAAACTACTCAGGCAACGGGTTCCATATTTGGCACTACGTTACTGCGGATGATACCAACAACCAAATTGATGCCGCTGGTTATTTCAACGGCGCATCAAATGAAATGAATGTTGGAGATGTTATCTTCGCTAAGACCTCAAACGGTTTTGGTATGGTAACTGTTCTCAGCAACTCTGGCGGCGTAGTCGATACAGGCGATGTTGTCAGCATGGCTACTGACACACGTTAATGGCTAAACAACCTACTAAGAAGGCGGCGGTTAGTTCCGCCCCTTCTACCCCTAAGACGAAAGAGAAAGTATCTAAAGGATACACAGTAACTTTTGGTAAGGGTGTCACAATGGGAAAAGGTGTAAGGTAATGGCTTTCAAGAATTGTCCAAACTGCCCCACTAAGGCTAAGTGCCGTGAAGCTGGGAAGTGCTTAATAAAATCTTACTCAGGTAAGAAGATGGGTAACGATAAAACTCCTCCCGCAGGGAAAGATTACTCTTAGATAGAGGTTTCTAATGCCAACAACTCCATCAACGGATATTGAGGTTGCACAAAAGGCTATGGTCATGATTGGACTAGAGCCTTTAACTTCATTTACAGACAATACTGATGAAGCTCTTGTAGCTAACACAATATTTGAGGATGTTGTAGCAGACTGCCTTGGACAGCATAACTGGAACTTTGCAACAGGACAGAAAACATTATCTCGTTTAACTGATGTTCCTGTTGATAGATGGGATGCTGCCTATGCACTCCCAACTGACCCAGCGGTTATGCAGGTTATTACAGTTACTATTGACGATGCTCCTCAGAGATACGACATCTATGAGCGTTACATTTATATTGACGCACAATTAAATGATGATGTTGTTCTTAACTATGTGTTTAGGCCGGAGACTCAGTATTGGCCTCCTACATTTACTATGTGGGTTATATTCCGCTTGGCATCTGTTTTGGCTTTGTCTGTTACAAGAAAAGGCGATGTAGCCAACTCATATACACAGCTTGCAGAAGCACAGTTTAGAAGAGCTAAAGCTAGAGACTCACAGCAGGTCACTACACAAGGACTTCGTTTAAGCAGATACCATAGAGCTAGATTAGGCTCAGGCATTTACCAAGAAATAGAAGGCACATAATGAATGGCACTGCTTCGCTCTTTCTACACAAACTTTACTGCCGGAGAGCTATCTCCGCTTTTATCGTCTCGTATTGATTCAAATGCATATAAGAACGGAACAAAGAAGCTAAGAAACTTCCGTGTTTTGTCTCAAGGCGGTATTCGTAGAAGGGGTGGGCTTCGCTATTTGCAGGAGCTTGATGACCTTCCATATCAAACAGAGCCTTATGTATATGATGAAGATGAAGCTTATATAGCTATTTTCTCTAATCAGAAGGTGCAGTTTGTTGATACAAGCTCTCCAACAACTATAGCATCTACTATAACTTCATGCCCTTGGACTACGGCTATGATTGGTGGTCTTCGTGTTGCACAGTCTGGCGATACAATGATTGTTGTTCACCCAGATATGCCAATGCAGAAGATAACAAGAACTGCTGTAGATACTTTTACAAGGGCCGCATATGCTTTCGATACTTCAGATGGATTTATTCATCAGCCTTATTATAAGTTTGCGGCACCTGATGTAAGCCTTACGCCTCAAAACTCAAGTGCTGGCAGTCAAAACATTACAGCAAGTACAGGTATATTCTCAGCAGATTGGGTTGGTGAGGAGATTGAATTTATTGATTCTGACAATGTTAAGCATCACATATTAATTACTGCATATACATCTGCAACAGTAGTTGTCGGAACATTTGATACAGCTCCTCATAACACTGACTCTGTTACAACTTGGTCTGAGCAAGTTTTTTCCACAAGACATGGATATGCTCGTAGCGTTGTATTTCATGACCAAAGGCTAATATTTGGCGGTTCAAGAGACCTTCCAAACCACCTGTTTATGTCTAAAACTGGAGAGTTCTTTAATTTTGATGTTGGCACTGGATTGGACAATGAGTCTATTCAGATTCAGATTGCTGAAAACCAAGTATCAGAAATTAAGTCTTTGGCCTCTTTTAGGCACCTGTCAATCTTTTCTTCTGAGCAGGAGCTATATGTACCTACATCAGAGAACAAGCCACTCACGCCCTCTACAATCGCCGTTAAGAAGCAAACGTCGTACGGTAGTGGTGCTGTTGTCCCTGTGGAGTTTGACGGTGCATTAGTATTCCTTACAAAGTCAAAAGGTGCTGTTAGAGAATTTGTCTTTTCTGATTTAAGCCAAGCATACAATTCTGATGCACTAACATTGCTATCATCTCATTTGATTGGGACTCCTACACAAATTGTGTCTCAGCGTGAAGCGTCAGACCAGATTGAAGCTTATCTTTATCTTGTAAATGAAGAAGGTAAGATGCCTGTCTTTATGTCTATTCGTAAAGAGCAGTTACAGGGGTGGGGTGAGTATTCTACTCAAGGAAACTTTAAAAATGCTGTTGTTGTTAATAGAAGGCTGTACACGATTGTTGAAAGAACAATCAATGGAGCAACACTTACAAGCCTAGAGCTTATGGACAATTCATACCATGTTGATTGTGCCGCTAAATATACAAGTGGAAGTGCTACTAAAAACTGGACTATATCTCACCTACCTAACACCGAAATTGTTGTTAAGTCAGGTAACTACTCTATGGGAACTTATACAACAAACGGGTCAGGTCAGCTTACATTAACTGAAGCAGTTACTTCAGTAGAAATTGGCTTAGACTTTACACCAGAGCTAACTACATTGCCTCCTGAGTTTCAGTTGCCAGATGGTATATCTGTTGGGCAGAAAAGACGCATTGTAAGGGCAGTGCTAGACCTTAATGAAGCACTTAATGTTAAGACCAGAGGTACAACTCTTTTGATTAGGCGTGTTACTGATGACTTTTCTCTTGAGCCAGTTGCAGTTACATCCAGAAAGGAAGTGTATTTGCTTGGATGGTCATCTGAGGGTACAGTGACAATAACGCAAGACCAGCCGTTACCACTTACGATAAACGGCATATTGTTAGAGGTGGAAGTATAATGGGCGTTGAAATGCAAATAGCCTCTGCCGCTGTTGGTTTTTTAGCGGCAAAACAGCAAAAAGCTGTATATCAGATGGAAGCTGATGCTTATAGAGAGCAAGCTGACATGGCTAAAATACAAGCCGGACAACAAGAGACCGAAAGAAACAGAAAGCTTAGAATGCAACTTGCGTCACTTGGAACGTCAATGTCTGCACAAGGTGTAGCTGTTGGTACTTCTGCTTCAACAAGTGCTTTGATTCGAGATGAAAAAGATATTGCGGCGGCAGACATCTCATCTATACGACTTATGGGTATGTCGAATAGACGCAAGTACGAATTAAGTGCGGCTGGTTCTGATGCTTCAGCTAAAGCTACTACCCTTAAAGCATTTGGAAGTGCGGCTACATCAGCTTATGAGATTAAAAACACTTAAAGGATTTATTCATAATGGCTTTTAAAAAAACAGGTGGTAGAGGTGTTTTTGTTCAGCCTACAGGAATGCCTAATTTAAGTGGGTTTTCTGCGGCGGCTAGTGCATGGCAAGACATTGCTAAAGCTGGTCACAGCATTGGCGCAGATATGCGTAAACAGGAACTCAATAAGCTTATACTTACTGCTGAAGCAGATGGTCGTACTGCTGGTGCCACTTATGACAAAGACAACAATCTTGTCCCTCTTACAAACATAAATACATCTAGGGCTATTGAGGAACAGGTTTTTGGAACTGGTGAGAAGGAAGCTTTAAGAAATGCTTACCGTAATGCCGCTATCAAAACTTATACAGCTTCACTGTCAACAGATACGAGAAAGTTTACAAATGAGCTTTTTCTAAAAACACCATCTGAACCAGACCAAATTCGTGGCTCTATGGAGGGCTACATAGAAGGTCTTGGAATTGATGATGACCTTCTGCAATACGTTATGCCTAATATTGTTTCTGAGTTTGTTACTGCTGAAAGCAAGGCGGCGGCAAATCAAAAGATTATAGCTGACAAAAACACAGAAACAGTAAACTTAACAAACATCAACAATGTCTATGACAAGATAGCTGTTATTTCTGCGACTGGCCCTGCTGAAGGTGATGCATTAGTCGGTCAGCAGAAGATGGTTTCTGAATTAACTGAAGACATTGAAGGCTCATTAGATGCATTAAGGACTATTGGCTATACAGATACTCAGATTGATAACCTTAAAAAGGCTGGAACGCAAAGGGTAGAAGAGAAGGCTTACCAAGGTCACATTGAAAGAATATACATTCAGTCAAACAGAAATTACGGTGCATCTTTAGACGCAATCCAAGACATGAAAAAGGGTTTAGCTAATAACCCTGACTTAGATGCAGATGCTATTGCCAAAGGCATGTCAGCTCATCTTACTAATTTGCGTAATATTGATATTGCAAACATTCAGCAACAAACAAAAGAAAACTCAGCTATCTCTGGAACTGCTTCTTTAAATATTAGCATGGGGAATATAGACAGTGTTTCACAAATACTTGACCTTCAAATTGATGATGGGTCAAAGAGAGTACTTATAACTCAGCTACAGTCTCTCCAAACTATGGAGCAAACTTCAAAAAAGGCAAATACAGCTATTGTAAAGAGTATGAACACAGAGCTTTTCAATACTCATATGATTTCAATAAAGAATGAAGAGGGAGACCCTCAGAGGCAAGCTGATGATTCGATAAGAATCCAAGCTATGATTGAATCTGGTGACTTAACTGCTCTTCAAATAACTCAGTATCAGTCAGAAGTTAATAAAATTGCAAAAAAACAAATAAAGGCAAAAACAAGTCTTGCTTGGGCAGACATTAACTCACAAATGGGTGAGTCTTCTGGCTACTCTCTTACCGTTAATGACCTTAAAGATATGACTCCAATGTTAATGGAGCAAGGACTTGTTGGAACTGACGAAGGAAAGGGACAGCAGACACCACAAGCTTGGCAGAAGGCTATAGCATCTTATGGTGCTAAAAAGAAAATATATGATGATAAGCAAACAAAAGTTCTTCATGCAATCAAAAGACTTGGAGATGGTACATCCGCCAATCAAAAGTCTGATGCCGCTATTGTTGCTGAAGTAAAATCTATTTCTTTAGTTGAAGATGAGCAAGGCAGAACCCTTACACATTCAGACTCTAATGTAGCTGGTCAGAATATAAAGAAAGCTCTTGATTTTACTATTGGATATAAAGCTCTTCACCCTTCTATTGCAGAAGCTTTGACAGGTTTAGGTGATGATGCTGAAAATCCAGAAGCATTTGAGCTTAAAATTGGCTTATACGACACTATATTTGACAGTATTTTAAGAGGAACTACAGAAGCAGGTACTACTGATTTTGCTATGCCTAATCTAAC
>TARA_R110001606_G_scaffold8060_1_pt1 | contig 11464 bp, 7 predicted proteins | sample TARA_R110001606 | Tara Oceans TARA_R110001606 (sample SAMEA4398315) | marine metagenome | biome: Polar Biome; feature: [SRF] surface water layer (ENVO:00010504); material: water (ENVO:00002006), including particulate matter (ENVO:01000060) such as... | depth 5 m
TTTCCAGTATCGGTCTCGTATCCTGGCTCACCACTTGCGAGCACTGGATTTTCACTTGTCCAATTGCTGGCTGTATCTCTTCTATATTGAATGCGACTCGCCATTATGCGTTTCCTCCGTCTATGTTAATTGCAAACGATGTTGTTGTTGCGGCACCACCTGAGATGTTACCTTGTCCACCGTCTATAAAGTTAATTGTTCCTATATACTTACGCAACATGTCCTCAAAGTGCCCATCCATCTTGGCCTCAAAGTCTTCGAATTGTAAGTCATTGTTTGTGTCCATTACAAGGACTGTGTTGTTTGCACCTGGTGTTTTAGGGAATGAATATGCTTTTGTGCTATCATCTTCATTACCTATGTTAAATTGATCATTAATAAATGCCACTGTAGCATTAGCACTATCTGTTCCTGTGTTATACGGGAATGACTCGCCACTGTTTGCCGCCACTGTTGGTTGCATTGTTCTAAATGCAATTATGCCTTGTGAAACAGGTGCCTTGGTTGCGTATGGACTACCTGCTGATATTGGCTCGCCTGATGTTATCATCACATTACTGTTTGGATCCGTTCTAAACAGTATACTACCCACTGAGTGAGGTGCGGCGCCTGGTGAGAAGTAATAAGCTGGATTATCCGGATCACTTACTAAAGTATATCCTCTTTGTCTGTTAATCTTAGAATCAAGCACACCAGAGAATGCACCTGGATCATGGCCTGTGCTTAAATCACCTAAGTTAGTAGTTGTAAAGTCTGCAACATCATTGTATTTCATCATTGAGAAACGAGGCACTGAGAACAAAGTATTTGCTGTGCTACCGGCTTGGTCTATATTAAAACCATTCTCTTTGTTTATACCTGGCGTTGAATTGTTTTGAACTTGCACTGTTGCAACACCATTTCGTCTAAGCATCTGGTTATCAGCGGCTGAATTATTTACATAACTGTAGTGCGCCGCAGAACCATTAGATGTATTTTCCTGGAATATATAATCAGTAAATCTTGTTGGCTTAGGAAATTCAACTGTGCCACCTGGTAGATTTTCACGAGGATTTACTGTAACGCTATCATAAGTTAAGAAATTGCCAAGCTCGCCTGTTAGGCTATACACACCATTTGCGTATTTGAGTTCTGTGTCATGATTACCCACTGCATTGTATCTGGTTTTAACATTACCTGTTAATCCACCACCACCATTACTTGGTGATATACCTAATGTGCTTATTGATGCGGCCGTAGTTCCTGCGGCATTAGTAAATACTTGATAGGTGCCAAATGCGCCACCTGACTGATCAGCACCATTTAGCCAAAAGTCAACGCCATTCATGTTACTTGCGCCACTGCCTGTGTAACCATCAAATGATATTTGTATTGGCAGTCCTGCAGATGCATCTATAAAGCAATTGCCTCCGACACCTACATCTATGATTAGATCATCAGCGTTACCACCAAAGATACTTGCAGAATATGTGTCACTTAATGCTACTGCACCTAAATATGATGCTGATGTTACTGTATCTCTAACTAAAACATTAGAACCTATTGTGTTTTGTTTTGATTCTATATTACCTGTTGTGGTAATTGTGTTTGAGCCAAATCCATTTGCAAGGAAGTCTGCTACTTCTACATTACCGTAACTTGGTGGTATGCTTACTGCAATATCACTAACACCTGTTATTCTACCTTGTTGATCAACTATCAACTGTGGTATATTAGAAGCATCACCATATGTTCCTGGTGTTACTGCTGTGTCGGCTAAATCAATTGTGCCAGCACTATAATCAATGCCTGTGCCACCTGTTAGATGTGTGTCTACTCTGGTATCTACTCTGGCATCTGTGTAATATAAATTTGTTCCTTCGCTTAAATCACTGGTTGACTTGGCTGTAAAAGCACTGTCAAATCTACCTTGTGTATAATATAAGTTAGTGCCTTCTGATAAGTCACTTGTTGACTTTGAACTTAGGTCTAAGTTAGTGCCTGTTTGTAAGTTAACTCTTGCATCTGCTCTTGCATCTGTGAAGTATAAGTTAGTGCCTTCACTTAAATCACTTGTTGACTTTGTTGCTAATCTTGTGTCAAAGTCTGTATTTTGTCTTGCTGTTGTATAGTATAGATTTGTGCCTTCTGCTAAGTCACTTGTTGATGTTGCTAAATTGTAGTATGTAGTACCATCATTTGTGAATGACCAGTTGTCTGTGGTTTCATTCCATTTTAGACTGGTATTGTTACTACCATTACCACTTCTATCAACGAATATTTCTGCATCTCGAGGAGTTGCATTACCATAGTTCATTGTGATACTTTGATCATTAACTAATAAGTCAACTACATTAACATAATCAATATTACCTTGAACTTCAAGGTTGCCTGTTATACTTGCTTCACCATTGATTACTAATCCACCTGCACTTATGTTTCCTGTAAGGGCTAATGTTTCTGGTGCATCCATTGGCGTTATACTTGCAAATATATTTGCACCGTCATAGTATACAGTCATTATGTCTACATCATTAGGTTGATTACTTAATGTTTTGTAGTCACTTATGAACTTCCATGTTGACCAGTTACTTGGGGTTGTTGTTAAATCAAGGTCTCTATTACCTACACCATCTTGTCTTATAACTATGCTTAATGATGTGCCTGCTTGAATATTAGTTAGACTTATACCAGTAATATCTGCATTTATGTTTGCTAATACTGTTCCGCCTTGATCACAGTCTACTGTGATAGCACCACTTGTTGTTCCAAGGTCATTTACTGCCTGAACAAGATGCTTTGTTTTTACTTTACTGTTAACCCATGCAGTTGTGTCAACATTACCTGTTGCACTGAATGTTCCAGTTACATCAATTGAATTTGTTACAGTGATTGCACCATCAAGTGCAAAATCACCTTTGGTGTCTACTATGTCACCATATGTTGTTAATGTTAGATCGTCGGTGTCGGTGCCCCATGTAGTATTAGAGTAACCTAATGACAAACGAGGTGTTGTTCCTGATGTAGTAGTATATATGCCTGCGGCTCTGTCACCACCTGATGTTCCCATCACGGTATTGTTTGCTGAATTGCCTAAATTGGTGCTATCACCAATCATTATTCTATTTGTTTTTGTGCCTACAGCAAATGCAGTATGATATGCTTTGTTGTATTCACCTATGGTATATCTATATGGTACTTTTGCTTGATTCTCTGTGATTGGAATAAGACTGCGTTGTCCATACCATAGTGGGAAATTTAAAGTTGAGTTATATGCTGATGTTGAATTTCTCCATACTGGTTCAACTATTCTTTCACCGTAGAATGTATCTTCTCCTGCCGGTGTTGTTAAATCAAAACCCAGTCTTGGATTTGATAAGAATCCTGCATTGTTGCCGTTTTCTGTGTAACCTTTAATTTCTAATTGTGGATCTCTTTGATAAAACACATCAAGGTTACCAGTGCCGGCTAATACTGATTGTCCTTCTGTGTTTGCAAGTCCTATCAATCCACCTGAGTCATGTCCTGATACAATATCTGTGACTACAACTCTGTCAGTGAATGTGCTTTTGAATCTGTCTTGATATTCACCAAGGTTAACACCGAATTCTATATTGGCATTTAAGCCTGTTTGTCTAACAACAGGATTACCTTCAGGGGCAATTGCTTTTCTATCTGTTGCAAGTCCACCGTTTGTAGAACCGTCTTTTATTCTTATAGTACCTGGGTCACTTGTTGAATAACTGTCTAATGTATCAATTGAAAGAGCTGTTGTCTTAATATAATTTGATGCAGTTAAATCACTTAAATTAGGGAATGAACCACTGTAGTCTGGTAATCTTGCATCAATGGCTGTGTTAGCTCTTGCGTTAGTAAAGTATTCGTTAGTGCCTTCTGTGATATCATCTGTGGTTAGACTTTGAGTTAATGTTAATGTGTTTGCACCATCATTATATGTATAACTTAAATTAGCACCTGCTACCATTAAGTTGGCAACACGATTGTCTACTTTTTCCCCGTTAAAGTCTAAGCCTGAATCTACAACATACGCCTGCACTCTTGCGTTTGTGTAATATAAATTGTTTGTGCCTTCTGCTAAGTCATCTGTGGTTTTACCACTAAACAATGCATTAGGGTCTATGCTTATAACACCTGAAGCGGTGTCAAATAATACTGGGGAAGTTGCACTAAAATGTGCTCTTGTTTCTGTTGCACTTGGACCTGTATAACTGATTATACCAGTTACATTTGAATATGATAAAGATCCATCTCCACCTAAATCTACTGCGGATATTTTATCTCTAACATCTGTGCTACTAATAACAGCGGCATTACTTACTACAATATTGCTTGAAGTAGTACTTACATTTACTGTATTAGTTGTTGCGTTTACAGTAACATTTGATTGATTAGTAGTTACGGTTACATTTGCCATGTTTTAATCTCCTTAACTAACTGTGCTAACTGTTACTGTTATATCTGCGGCTCCTCCGCCTCCCATATTCTCGTCAAGTAAAGTAATTGTTTCAGATGTTCTGTATGTATTACCTCTTGCTGTGATATCAACTTCTGCTAAGCCACTACTGTTAACTTGCACAGAGAATGTAGCCAATTGGCCATTTCCTGTTGTTAATCCTGTGACTGAGTAAGTGCCTTCTACTCTAAGTGCATCTGTGCCAGCATTATCTGTGAATGTTGCTACAGCACCTATGCCTGGTGTTATGAAATTTGCATCCAATGTAGGATCACCTACTGGATTTGTTCCTGATCTATATCTTTCTAATATAGCCCATCTATGTGAATTTTTATTTGGGTTTGTGAGACCTGCATCTTCCCAATTAACAGAAAATACTGTTACTGGAACATTTGCTCTTGCATTAGGCATCATTTGCCCTGTGTATCTTGCTGTTGGCACAGTGATATTAACAGTACCGTTAGCATCGTCTCTGTTTGTTACATAAGTTCCTGCACTTGGGGTTGTATTTGCAAAATAACCTGCGATCGATGTGTTTGAGAAGGTTGGCAATCCTGTTTGCCTGTCGTAAGCAACATCACTTAATATCAGCGTTTGTTGATCTAATGTGAATGTATAATTTGTTATATCTGTATCAAAGTTATAGATATATGTTTGTTGATTGTCTGTGAATAATTCGACAATTTGAACATTGTCAGATCCACCGACATAGTTACTAAAATCTAAAAGCCTTCCGCTCATCGTTCGTCTCCTGTAGGAACTTCCTATATCGCTGAGGCAATATAGGCGTTATTTTTTACAATACTATTTATGCCTTTTGTTAATTTTTACCGTTATACGCTGATTGCGGCCATGTATTCAATCCGCTGGTGCTGATGCATTTAACTACTAATGACTTACCTCTTTGGTTACTACTGCCATCTGAGGTAGGTGGTATCATAAACATGTTACCTGTGTTGTCTAATATAGCATTTGTGCATGTATAAGTGCTTAATGAACTATTACCGCCTGGTGCTGTGGTATCTCTGGCTGTGTAAACCACTGCTTTAGCGTCTGTGCTTACATCATATCTAATAATGGTGCCACTTGGTGTAACCACATAAGCATCTCCATCCCATCCACGCTGACAACTTACTGCGCCACCTCTGCCTAATGCATTTCCTGAATTTGTTTGTGTATCATATGAACTTAATGTATATGATCCTGATGTGATGTTACATTTTAAGAATTCTGTTTGAGATATATCTTGTGTGCTGTCACCATCACCTATATCTCTTACACCATTGTTTGTCCATTTTTCACCCACAAACAATATATTATCTTCATCAAGTAAACATCCACATGTGAATGATCTTGTGCTTCCTGTTATGTTACTGAGGCTTTCCCAACTGTCATATGTGTCATTTTGGGTGTTTAATTCAAGCACATCTTCATGAGCATATCCTGCCATGTATATGTTACCATTTGCGGCAGTAACTGGTTTGGAATAACCTTTAATTCTGTTGTTAGTATACGGTGATAATCTTGTTATTGCAACATTGGCATGATTTTCACCATCAAGAAAACCAATTGTGCTTGTTGCGGCAGTGAATTTAAATATGCGGCTTTCTTCTACTGGCGCACTATACACATCTCCTTTAGGTGAAAGTGCGGCACCATTTCTGTTTATGTAAGTGGTTCCGTTTCCTAAGTCTACTGAGTATGTGGTTGCAAGGTTACCATAACCTGTTCCTACTGTTTGTGCAAATACTTGACTGTTTGCCCAATCACCTGGACATTCCCACGCACATACTTGTGCCCATGCATCACTTAATGTTCCTATTTGTGCATGTCCAGGAATAAACAAAGTTCTGCCATCTTGTTTTGTTACAGCACCGTAGTATCGTGTTTCATCTATAGCACCTACAGATGTATTACTGAAAGTACCCATGTTTTTATTTGCATCAAATCCATTACCCAGCTTTTCGTATTCTTCTTCTGCGGCATCATACAACACCAAATATTTGTTAGTGCCATCATCTGTGATTGGTGCACCAAATACTCTACCATTTTGTCCATATGGACTTAGAGCCAATGCTCCAGCACCTTGAACTTCTCCACTTGAAAATATACTGCTGTTTGCAACTAATGGTGCAGTTGAACTTGTTCCGCCATCGTTGTATGCAGGATCATATGCTGTAAAGAAAGGTGACAATGTGGCATTTGCTTGAAATGATGTGTCTATGCTGGTGTTACTTCTGTCTGAATTTATAAATTCCACTGTGTATGCAGTATTAGGTTCTAATATAACTGTTCTTGCCATTACATTACCACTTGAATCAACTGTGATATTTGGTGATACCAAATAACCTGCACCTTGTGCCACATTTAAATTTGCTGTGACATTTGTTGCTGTGGGTAAAACAGTAGAACAAGTAACATTACTAATAAATACCTCGGCATTTTGTGCATGTCCTAATTCAAATGAAGTTAAACCTGTTACTGTGACTGTGCTTGTTTCTGCTCTCACATTACTGCTGTATTCAGCAACATCTCTGACTTGTCCAGTGAGAGTTACATTACCTTGATATACATTTACATCAAATACACCAGAACCTGTAGCACTTAATGATAAGTTAGATGCATAATCTGTGTCTGCTTGATATATGTCATTGCCTTCTGAGATAGCAACATTACCACCAACTATCATAACTGGTGACACAGTATTTGAAGTAACATTGAATCTTACAGCACCATTGGCAAATGTTTGATCGTGCGTTACTGTGATATTAGGATCATGCGGCACATCAGTACCTGGAAATAACTTTTTAATAAATCCTGTTTTCTTGCCCATTTATTACTCCGGCTTGCTTGGCCATACAACATCATCTGGATGTGTAGCACTACTTGTTGTGGTTAAATCTCTTAATGCTTGTCTGTATGTTTGCCACTCAATTTTTTTAGCATCACTTAATGGTGAGTCGGCGCCTTGTGTCCAATCTGAAGTTATAAGTAAATGTTCTCTGTTTTGTCTTAAGTATACTGGCATGTTCCACACAACTGGTTTTTCAACTATTTCTAATGTTTCCAAATCAACTAATTTTGTGCTTGGTTGTTTTACAACACCGTCTATGGCAGCCGAGTTAGGTGTTCTTGCAAGATACTTTTGTAATAATACATCTGATATATCTCTGGTTCTCAGTATAACGCCTGTTTCAGTATTGTATATTGTTTTATATGCCATTGTGTTACCTTATATTCTTTGTAATTTTAATTGCTTGAACTTTAACATCATTGAATCCTACATCACCAGTGGGTGTTTGTTCAAGAGTATTTTTACCTTCTACCCAAAAGTTAATTGCCCTGGGTTTAAGTGGATCTGCGGCATTTAGCGGCACACCAATTAATGCTGGATCAATTACTAATTCTGTGTTCTCATCAAGCCTTGGTGGTAGTCTACCTGGTCCACTGAATTCTGAAGCACCACCTGTAATTGGCGTGTAGTCAGTTACTGTGACCGTGGAGTTAGCATATTCAACATTTGCATTTCCTTGAAGCAAGAACTTTCTCACTGTGGCGACATCTGTTGCACCAATTGGTGTTCCAGCAACTTGGAACGAATATGTTCCAATGTCAGCGCCTGTGATATCAAATTCAATTGGATCAATTATTGTTGTTATAACATCAGAATTACTCATCGCGAAGTTACTGAGGTCTGATTCTTCGAGCTGAGCACCTGCTGTGTATGTGCTTAAATTCTCTTTTGGTATAAAGTTCGCTGGATTCACAACTATGTTAGCAGTGGTGCTTGTATTACTTGCTACACCGGTTAATCCGTCCTTACCTCTGATAGTAGCATTAAATTCTGTAAAGTTAGGTATATTTAAATCATTAACACCGTATCCACCTAATGGAATACCTATTTGTGTTGTTGTACCTGGTGTAAAATATGGATTAGTAAGTCCTGCTTCTGGTGTATATGTTATACTACTTGGTGCAGAGGTTATTGCTCCGGTGTCAGTAATTGCCTGCACATCAACTTCAAGATGATCAAAGTATACATTTGCTGGTAAGTCTATGTCCATGATTGCAAATGGACCATTTAATATACCGCCTGGAAAGTCTGGCACAATAATGTTTGCGTAATCAACATTTGCAATAACAGAACCATTGCCACTGTTAACAACATTTGCATTTGCTCCTGAACCTGGATCCTCTACGATAGTGATGTTACCCCAGTCAATGTTTGCATTACTCCAATCTGTCCACCAACCTGGTATACCACTAAGTGGGTTTGCACCTCGTTGTGTTACATTTGCATGACCATATACTGAATCATCATATTCAAGTAATACCAATTTTGCATTTAGCATACCGGAATCTGATTCTTGTTCAGTAGTTCTCATACAACGATAGTATTTGTTACTGAATCCATACTCTGTGTTAGTCAATGATACTACATCACCAGCATCAATGCTGATTGCTTCATAGTCAGCCTCAACTTCTACTACTTGGCTGGTTCTACTTTGTCTCAAATCAATGTTTGCAAGGTTTTCAACACGAGTATTGTCATTAACAAGTGGATATCTTGTGGTTAATTTGTTTTCTGGTTCATTAGGGTTTCTATCACCACTTGGTGTGGTAACAAACACGGTGTCTGTTTGATCTTTTTTGGTAGCAGATGGATACTCGACTTCCATCTTGTTGTATAAACCATATAAATCAGTGCTTGTTATTGTGATTGCGCCAGTTAAATTATCATCATTGAGTGGATATGCGTTATTCTTTTCAGTAGTTGTGGCTGCTCTATTGGGGACTACGGCAAATTTGCCCTTTTTAGGATTGTAAGTAAAGAATGCACTACATGTTTGACACAATACATCTATGTTTTGTTTAACATCTACAAAAGTTGATAACATACCATCTACACGCCAACGAGGATGTGTAGCACCTATACCTAAGTTAGTTGTGTATGCAACCAATTCAGAACTGTAGTCGTATAAGTCATCAAATGAATCAAAATCAATGTCTGTTGAACTAAGTCCTGCTCCATATCTATCGTTCTGCAAGTAATCAAGTATTACATTACTTGGTTCACTTAGACTGTTTGTGATGTCAAAGTTAATTGCACCCAGTCCTGTTAATCCATTTTCAGGATCGTAGTCTATCTCGAATATAGCAAACACGAGATTACTGTAATTTGTTCCACTGTCTATGGTAGTCATCAAAGTTGTTGCGGCTACTTTGTTGTTAGTGGGGAATATTTGGTTAGTTGATGCTGTGCCACCTGCATATACTCTGCAACGCATTTTACCACTTACTGCATTTGTGCTGGTTGCGTTTGGATCAGTAACAGAGTTAACTACATGGCTTTGTGTGCCAACACCAAAGTTCAATGTTGTATCATCTCTGAATATAGTTGTTATTGAGTGCGTTCCTGAATCTGTTTGTTCACCAATACACAAACAATATGCCATTGTGTTGTTTTGGTTTTTGATTTCAGCATCTACAATGATACCACCAGTTGTGCTTCTACCATAAAACACAGGTAATTTGTTGTCTGTTTGTGGAGGTAACTGTATCTTAACACCTGGGTCTTTCTGTGATCCCATTTGAGGTGGTTTGAATACACCAAGTACTTTGGAGGTAGCCATTGCAAGTCCACCAGCGATAATTGATGTTGCAAGAGTTGCCGCAAAACCAGTTAGTGCTGTTGCTCCTACTATTGCTGTTGCTATTGCTGTAAATACTGCCATGTGTTATCCTTCAAACATATAGTTGCGTTCTACTTTGTTCCAACCTCTGCTTTCTAAGTCTAAGTCTGGTGACTTTTGCATTAAGGTCAATGTAAAACCATTTATTTTTTCTTTGTGCTGAAGTTCTTTTCCAACTTCAATATACTTCTTGAGTAATTTATAACCCAAAGTAGTCATTCTATAATCTTCTGCTACCCACCATGCTATTTCTCTCATGGTCTTTATTTCTGGTAACCATGGGTCACTGTTAACTATTCCAATTAACATACCTTGTAGTTCGCCTTCTATCTCGCCTACAAGTATAACACCATTTTGCATAATGTGTGTTAGTAAAGTTCTAACATGTCTATCATTATACTGTGGATTGTGATGTGCTTTATAGGGTGAACTATTAGCAAAGTCTATCATCATTTCCATTATTCTATCAAAGTCTTTTAAATCTGCAAATCTTATCATATCTTTTATCTGTGTTGTTGGTTTCTTCCACCACCGCGGCCTCCGCCGCCGCCACCGCCACCACCACCGCCTCCGTAGCCGGTGCCTCCTGTGTATTCTCTACCAAAGTCAAATTGAACATTGTGTAAGGCTGGCACTCTATCAAATGTGCCGTCACCTGCAAAGAATTCATTTCTGTCAGTGGGGTTAGTTCTTTGTCCTGCTATTCTATTTTCAAGTAATGTGTTTATACTTGCTACAGCAATACTAATTGAATTAGTTAAATCACCAGTGAGAAAATTATCATCTTCTGCAATAGTAAAGTTAGTGATCACACCGCTAAAGCGTTGGTATGCATTTGTTACTTGATAGTTGTCATCAAAGAATGCACGATGTATTGTGCATATACCACCTTTGATTTTGGCATTTAATATGGTTTGTATATAATTAATATTTGAAGGTATGCCACTTAATGTTATTTGCACATCACCGTTTGTGGTCTTTATGTCTTCTGTAAAATTACCCACAGACAATAACGCACCACATTCTGTATAACTGTTTGAGTTATATGTAACGGCTTTATAAGCATTGCTTATATAATATGTTGTGCTGTCTATTTCGAGATCAATTAACAAACAATGTTTTATATTGTTGCCAGTTAACTCTGTGATTGTGGTTGACATTATGTATCTTCTTTCCTAATTACTTCACCAAATTCAAATGCATTACTAAATTCTATTCTATCATGTGGCACAATATTGTAACTTGGTTTGGATATCATCTTAAGATAAAAATCACAGTTAACACCAGTTACCAATGCGGCATTACTTACTGTGTAACC
>TARA_R110001606_G_scaffold216308_1_pt1 | contig 11452 bp, 15 predicted proteins | sample TARA_R110001606 | Tara Oceans TARA_R110001606 (sample SAMEA4398315) | marine metagenome | biome: Polar Biome; feature: [SRF] surface water layer (ENVO:00010504); material: water (ENVO:00002006), including particulate matter (ENVO:01000060) such as... | depth 5 m
CGTTTCAAATCCAGATAGTCAGGTGTCCTATGCAGCAGAGTTTGCATTCAGCTTTATACACTCAGTTTTTCCCTGAGATTTCTTCGGTCAATGCCGTTTGGGAAGAATGGCGTGACCATCCCCTTTCGAGGGAAACGGCATGACAATGATGAATAGCCCCATGACGGGCATGATGATGCTGGGCTGCGGACTCTTTGCGCTTCTCGCCCTGGCCCTCTTGGTCCTGGGCATCGCTGCCCTTCTCAAGTACCTGCGAGGGCCGGCATGAGATCACAGGTTCTGTTGCTCGTCGGACTGTCATTTGCCGGAATGGCGGCCGCGGCGGCTTTCGCACAGGTTAATCGGTCCGAAACCTCAGACGCTGCTATTCTGGGCGCCCCCGTCACCGCACAAATGATTGCGCAAGGAAACGAACTCTACGCGCAAAATTGCGCGTCATGCCACGGCCCGGACATGGAAGGACAGCCCGACTGGAAACGTCCGCTGAAGAACGGGCGGATGCCGGCACCGCCCCATGACGAAACAGGGCATACATGGCACCACTCCGACAGTCAGCTTTTCGCGCTGACCAAGCAGGGGGTCAGTGGTGTCGTGCCCGGCTATGAAAGCGACATGCCGGCGTTCGAGGGCATTCTAACGGATGCGGAAATCCGCGCCACTCTGGCCTACATCAAAAGCACATGGCCCAAGCGCCAATACGAGTATCAGGCCAAGGTCTCCGACCGTGAGGGACCGGAAGAATGATTGCAGCAAAATCCACAAACCAGTCGGCGGCCCTTGGCCGCCTTTCCTGGGAGGATTGGCGTTGAACTTCGTCTCGCGTCGCTTCGTGTTATGTGCCGCCGCCGCACTGCCTGCATTTGGGCAGCTGCCTGAGCGGGAAAAATGACCATCACTGAAATTCTGGAATGACCCAGAAAATCGATTATCGGAGAATGAAAATGATCTCGTACAAAGCTCTTATCGTCGCGGCCGTCGCTGCAAGTAGTCTCGCAACGCCGCTTTTCGCCCAGGATGCGGACTTCCAGATGCCTGAACAATGCGCCATGGCAGCACCGGCCGGAGACATGCCCGCCGCTGGCGAGATGCCTGCAGGAGACGCCCCTGCCACCGGAATGCCTGCGGGCGAGATGCCGATGGGAGGAATGGAGGGCTCTGCAATGGGCGATGCCGCCCAACCCGGCGGCATGGGTGCCATGATGGGTATGGGCGGCATGAATATGGAAACCATGCCCGAGCATGTTCAGGAGAACATGCGCCGCATGATGGCCACAATGCCTGCCATGCATGATGGGATGATGAACGAGGATGCTGACGTGGCCTTCGCCTGCGGGATGATCGCGCACCACCAGGGTGCCATCGACATGGCCCAGGTCCTTCTCGAACATGGCGAAGACCCGGAGATGATCAAGCTTGCTGGCGAGATCATCGCAGCGCAGGTCGGCGAAATGGAAGAAATGACCGCCTGGCTGGCTGAAAACGCCAAGTGACACGTATTCAGCCGCGCGGTTCCAGCCGCGCGGTTTCTTCCCACTGAATCCTTCAGCGGAGCATTTTCAGGCCTGTCGCCGCGCCTTCAGCTTTCGCTGAGAAAAATCCAACACAAGTCTTGACCTTCCCATGATGGGAAGCCCCACATCTGCTCCACACATATGACGGAGCCCAGCCCATGAACATTGGTGACGCCTCTGCCCTCTCGGGTGTATCGGCCAAGATGATCCGCTATTATGAGCAGATCGGCCTGATCCCGCAGGCCATGCGCACGGCCTCGGGGTATCGCGACTACGCCGAAGCCGATATCCACATGCTCCGGTTCATTGCGCGGGCACGGGATCTGGGCTTTCCTGTCAGTGAGATTACCGACCTGCTCGACCTGTGGCGCAACACCAACAGGCACAGCGCTGATGTAAAGGCACTGGCGCAGGCGCGTGTTCAGGACCTTCGGCACAAGATCGCGCATCTGCAGGACATGGCCAACACGTTGGACGAGCTGGCCCGATCCTGCGTCGGAAACGAGCGCCCGGATTGTCCGATCCTGCGGAACCTGGAGAACCCGGAGACGCAGAAATCCATGACGCCGGGCGAACGCGTGCATCAGAATAAAACCGATCTCAACATCAAGAGGAGGATTACATCGTGATCAACCGGCGAATTTTCATCGGAACGCTGGCTGCTGTTCTTGTCCCGGCAGGCACGGTACTGGGCGCATTGCCCAAGCCGGAAAAACCTTCCATCTCGGTGGTCCGCTCACCCGATTGCGGCTGCTGCGGCGCTTGGATCGATCACCTGCGAGACAGTGGTTTTGCCGTCGAAGAAACTCTGTCCGATGACGTCGAGGCCTTCAAGGATCAGCATGCCGTGCCCCAGCCTCTTCGGTCCTGCCACACCGCCCTTGTCGAGGGCTATGTGATCGAGGGCCATGTTCCGGCCGAGGCCATCCGCACCCTGCTGGATCAGCGCCCTGATGTCCTTGGTCTGGCAGTTCCGGGAATGCCGATCGGATCTCCCGGCATGGAGATGGGCGATCAAACGGAGCCGTTCGAAGTCATTCTCTGGAGCGATTCCGGCACAAACATATTCGCAAGCTATTAAGGGGGCCCCATGCCATCAGCATCGCCTGGAACCGCGACCCTCCATCGGATGGTCATGACCAAACACATGTGTCCGTACGGACTCAAGTCGCTCGATCTGCTCAAGCGCCAAGGCTTCCGCGTCGAGGACCATCATCTGACGACCCACGGCGAGGTCGATGCCTTCAAGGAGCAGCATGACGTCCAGACCACGCCGCAGACCTTCATCGGCGGCCAGCGGATCGGCGGCTATGACGACCTGCGGCGTCATTTCGGCAAGACCGTTCGCGACAAGACCGCGACGACCTACCGCCCGGTGATCGCCCTGTTCGCCATGGCAGCCGCCATGGCCCTGGCCACCAGTTGGGCGGCGTTCGGCCAGCTGATCACGGTAGCTGCGGCGGAATGGTTCGTGGCCTTCGCGATGTGTCTCCTGGCCCTGCAGAAACTGAAGGACGTGGAAAGCTTCGCCACGATGTTCCTGAATTATGATCTGCTGGCCCAGAGGTGGGTTCGTTACGGCTACGTCTATCCCTTCGCCGAGGGTCTGGCAGGCGTCCTGATGGTCGCGGGCGCGCTGATGTGGTTGTCGATCCCGGTCGCCCTGTTCATCGGCACTATCGGCGCCGTGTCGGTTTACAAGGCGGTCTACATCGACAAGCGAGAGATCAAATGCGCCTGCGTCGGTGGCGACAGCAACGTGCCCTTGGGCTTCGTGTCGCTGACCGAGAACCTGATGATGATCGCCATGGCCATCTGGATGCTGATCAAGGTTACGATGCTCGGGCATTGAGCACGCTATTCGATAGAGAGCCGCGCTTTGCAGCGCAAACGGCTGCAGGCGAAAAGTTCTACTGTGCCTGTAGCCGAAGATGAAAATGGATCATTCCGACCATGAGGCACAGCCTCAATGTTCCGGCTTCAAGAGAAACCTAAAATAGAAACGGAGACATATCATGGGATATGGCCGCTTTTTCGCGATGATCGCGACCTCGACCATCGTCATGTATGGGCTGATGTACCTCAATACCTATTCGATTGATCACATCGAGTTTTCGCAGACCCGCATGTGGATGGCGATTTACATGGGATCGGTCATGGCGGTCATCATGCTCGCCTTCATGTTGGGCATGTATTCCGATCGGAAGAAAAACATTGCGATCTTCGTCGGCGCCGGTTTGGCATTCGTGCTGTCCCTCTGGCTGGTGCGAAGCCAGGAAACGGTCGAGGATCTTGCCTGGATGAAGGCAATGATCCCTCACCATTCCATCGCTATCCTGACCAGTGAGCGCGCGGATATTTCCGATCCAAGGGTCCGGGACCTTGCTGACGCGATCATCGAGGCGCAGCGCAACGAGATCGCAGAAATGAAACGGTACATCGCCGACATCGAGGCAAATGGCGACGCACCTGCAGGCACTCCCCGCATCGAAGCTAACTAAATCACGTCAAATCAGGGTGTCACTCGCCGGGCATCTTAGATGGACGAAAATCAGTAGAAAGTTGGTACGCTATGGACCACGATCATCATCCCGCGACGCCCGACATCCCTGCGGGGACCGAGACGGCCAAGGACCCGGTCTGCGGGATGACGGTCGCGGTCAAGCCTGACGGACGTCAAGCGGAGTTCGGAGAAAAGACGTTTCATTTCTGTTCGGATAAATGTCAGACCAGGTTCAAGGCAGATCCGTGGTTTTACGCCTCCGGCCGCGCGGTTGGACAAAAGAAGGCGGCTCCGGCCAGTGTTCAGTATACTTGTCCGATGCACCCGGAGATTGTCCGTGATGTGCCCGGCGACTGCCCGATCTGCGGGATGGCCCTCGAACCCATACTGCCCTCGGACGAGCCAAGCGAGGAGCTGACCGACTTTACCCGCCGAATGTGGATTTCGGCAGCCGCCGCAGTGCCGTTGGTCATCCTGACAATGGGCGAACTTGTCGCTCTGCCGGTGCGGGACTGGATTGGCCATCAGGTTGCAAGCTATCTCGAATGCGTGCTGGCGACGCCGATCGTCCTCTGGGCCGCGTTGCCTTTCTTCAGGCGGGGCTGGGATTCGCTTGTGAACCGGTCGCCGAACATGTGGACGCTGATCAGTCTGGGCGTGGGGGCAGCCTACCTCTATTCGCTGGTTGCGACCTTCCTCCCCGGCGTATTTCCCGATGCCTACCGAATGGGTCACGGTGTCGGCACCTACTACGAGGCGGCGGTGGTGATCATTGCACTGGTCTTCGTGGGCCAGGTTCTGGAATTGCGGGCACGCGAACGCACCGGCGATGCCATTCGCGCGCTGCTGGACCTCGCACCCAAGACCGCCCGGCGTATCCTGCCGGATGGATCGGAATATGACGCGCCCTTGGAAAACATCATGGAAGGTGACCGCATCCGCGTGCGCCCGGGCGATGCGGTGCCGGTGGACGGGACGGTGACCGAGGGCCGCTCATCCCTGGACGAAAGCATGCTGACCGGCGAGTCGATGCCGGTCGAAAAGAGTCCCGGCGATGCGGTGACCGGGGCCACGATCAACAAGAACGGCAGCCTGGTGATCGAGGCGGGCAAGGTCGGTGCAGATACCGTTCTTGCGCAAATCGTGGCGATGGTCTCGAACGCACGGCGATCGCGCGCACCGATCCAGGGGATGGCCGACCGGGTCGCGGCAGTGTTCGTGCCCACGGTGGTGGGGGTGGCGATCTTCGCCTTTGTCGCCTGGCTGATCTTCGGTCCAGAGCCCTCTCTTGTCTTTGCCATTGCCTCGGCCGTGTCGGTCGTGATCATCGCCTGTCCCTGCGCCCTTGGGTTGGCCACGCCGATCTCGATCACCACGGCGGCGGGGCGCGGCGCGCAGGCGGGGGTGCTGATCAAGGACGCCGAGGCGCTGGAGCGGATGGCTGGGGTCGATACCTTGATCGTCGACAAGACCGGCACGTTGACCATGGGCAAGCCAAAGCTGACGGATACCGTGGTGCTGGGGGACGGGACCGAAGCGGACTTGCTGTCGCTGGCGGCAGCGCTCGAGCGCGGTTCGGAACATCCGCTGGCCGAAGCGATCGTCGAAGGTGCCGAAGCGCAGGGTGCGACGCGGCAAGAGGCGGTGGATTTTGAGGCCGTCACCGGCAAGGGCGTCCGCGGCACGGTTGGCGGACGGGCAGTGGCGCTTGGAAATGCTGCGATGATGCGGGAGATGGGACTGGACACGGGCGCGGCCGAAGCGAAGGCAGACACGCTGCGCGCCGAGGGCAAGACTGCGATGTTCATTGCGGTCGATGGCGCACTTACCGGCATCGTGGCGGTTGCCGACCCGATCAAGCCATCGACCGCGCAGGCGATCCGCGAACTGCATGCTCAGGGACTGCGCGTCATCATGGCGACGGGCGACAACGAGCGGACAGCACAGGCTGTGGCGGGAAAACTTGGCATTGACGAAGTGCGCGCAGGAGTTCTTCCGGAAGCCAAAAAGGAGCTGATCGACCAGTTGCGCCGTGACGGGCACAAGATCGCCATGGCGGGTGACGGTGTGAACGACGCGCCCGCGCTGGCCGCAGCCGATGTCGGCATCGCCATGGGTACGGGCGCGGACGTGGCCATGGAGAGTGCCGGGATAACCCTTCTGGGTGGTGACCTGATGGGGATCGTCAGGGCGCGCAAGCTGGCGCGTGCGACGTTGCGCAACATCAAGCAGAACCTGTTCTTCGCCTTCGCCTACAATGCACTTGGCGTGCCAATCGCTGCGGGTCTGCTGTACCCTGTCACCGGCCTCCTGCTCTCGCCAATGATCGCAGCGGCGGCAATGAGCCTGTCCTCCGTCTCGGTGATCACCAACGCCCTCCGCCTGCGGCGTGTTGATCTCTAAGAAACAAAAAGGAAAAGCTAATGACGACGTTCAATATTCCCAATATGAGCTGCGGCCACTGCAAGGCAACGGTCGAAAAGACCATCCATGCCATCGACCCCGAGGCAAAGATCGAGTTCGATATGGCGTCAAGAAAGATCACTTTGGACAGCCGAACTCACCCGGACAACGTTCAGACGGCATTGGCCTCAGCCGGATATCCAGCCACCTTGGCTTAAATCAAAGCTGGGCCGGATGTTCAGTCGCCGCAGATCGCGTATGAAATGCCCGGCCCAATTTGCCCGATCATGATGAACTCAGCTTAGGGCTCACTCGCGATTACTCGGACACAAAGCGGAAAGTTTATCGTGTCGCCTTTCCTATAGCTGCGTTGTCCAACGAGGGTGATACTCGTCCACGACGAAGGGATGAGCATGTTGCCGCCCGCCCTGCAGATGGGGATGACCAAGCGGAAGATTGTTATGAGTGTGCTCAAGCGTTTTAGGGTCATCCTTCGGCCAGAGCCAAAGTGCCGCGACGATGCCTGCACCGGCCAGTGCGGCAAGAACCCCGAGCGCTGCGACGGGGCCGGACCGGGTCATCAGCCACCCCGAAAGCGGATAGGCGAGCAGCCAGCATGCGTGGCTCAGCGCGAACTGCGCGGCAAAGAGTGCCGGACGGTCTTCGGCGTGGGCCGAGCGCCGCAGTAGCCGCCCGGACGGCGTCAGAACGGCGGAGTATCCAAGCCCCACGAAGAACCAGGCGCCCAGCAGCATTGGCCAGACCAACCCGAGGGTGGCAATGGCTCCAGCCAGTCCAAGAAGCGTCAGCACCATCAAGATAGCCCCACCCACCATCACTGGACGATCCGACACCCTGTCGAGCACCTGAGGTAACAGCAGCGCTGCGATCATCGAGCCAGCCCCGAAGGCAAGCAACGTCCAGGCGAGTGCGGAGGCATCCAACCCAAGCGTGCCGCGCACCAGCGCGACCGAGTTGACCAGCACCATGGCCCCTGCCGCTGCGGCGGCCATGTTCAGCGCCAGCAATCCGCGCAGACGGGGGGTGGCCAGATAGATGCGGATGCCACGTGTCGTGCGGTCATAGATGCCGCGCGGCTCCGAGGGTTTCGGGCTGGGCAGCATGACCGAGAGGACCAGTACCGCAGACGCCGCGAACCCGACCATCGTTCCGAAGAAGAGGGAGTTGTAGCTGATGGCAGCCAACAGCAGGCCGGCCAGCATCGGGCTGACGATGTTCTCAAGATCATAGGCCAGCCGCGACAGCGACAGCGCGCGGGTATATCGCGCCTCGTCCGGCAGCACGTCGGGGATGGTGGCCTGAAAGGTTGGCGTGAACGCCGCCGAGGCCGATTGCAGCACGAAGATCAGGATATAGACCTGCCAGATCTCGGAGACGAAGGGCAGACACAGGGCGACAGCGGCCCGCATCAAGTCCAGCGCCACAAGGAAGGCCCGGCGCGGCATGCGATTGGCAAAGGCGCCCGCGATGGGCGCAATTCCGACATAGGCTACCATCTTGATGGTGAAGACCGTGCCCAGCACCATGGCCGCATTGTCGCCCGCCAGGTCGAAGGCCAGCAGCCCAAGCGCTACCGTCGCAAGCCCGGTGCCCAGAAGCGCCACCACCTGCGCCGCAAAGAGGTGGCGGTAGGTGCGGTCGGCAAGGACGTCCAGCATGGGGTCACCTCAAAGGTATCGGGAAATGGCCTTCATCGCATCGCGATCGTCAGCCGAATGATCGGCGTCCAGACAATGATCGATATGGTCGTGGATGAGGACCCGCTTGGCATTGATGACGGCCTTCTCGACCGCCTGCAGCTGGTGGGCGATATCAAGGCAGGGTTTTCCGGCCTCGATCATCGCGATCACTGCCCGCAAGTGGCCTTCGGCGCGTTTCAGCCGGGTGACGAGGGCTGGGTGGCTTGCGTGGACATGCGGGTGTGTCATACAGTCAGGCTATCCCCCCCGAGGGGTTAAAACAAGACGGCACGATCAGCGTGCTGCGAACGAGCGGGCAGGCCGGACTGGTGAAACACTTGCGAACATTTGCGCAAAGCACACTTGCGGCAGTCGTCTGCTTATCGCTTGTGGTCTGGTCCCTTGCGCCAAGCGCCAGCCATGTCCCTTCAGTCTTCGAGGTCGTGGCAGAGCATACTGACATGATTGCAGAGCACGGCCATTCCCATGGCTTGGAAGAGGACCTTTATTGGGCATTCCATGGCCACAGTCACGACGTGGCAGACCGCGACCACAGTCAGGCGATGCTCGTACTGGGCGCAGGCTCACATCCGCCCACCGCCTATCGCGACAGCTTCCGGCTTTTGTCGTCATCGGACGGTCCCCACAGGGTTTACCTGATCGAGCGACCTCCGCGGGCCTGACCGCCGCCGCCACCGCGCGGCGTATGCGATCAGAAATAACCACACCGGAGATCCATTCATGACCTCGACCTTGCGGGTCCTGCGGGCCATGGCGCCATGCCAGATGGCCACGCTCATGCTCGCCCTGCTGGCAGCGACTATGCTGACCGCAGCCCAAGCCCTTGCCCATAACGTCACCGCCGGTGACGCGGGCTATCTCCAGGAAATCTGGGGGGTGCAGATCATCCCCTTCATCTACCTTGGTGCCAAGCATATGGTGACCGGCTACGACCACATCCTGTTTCTGCTGGGGGTGGTGTTCTTCCTCTATCGGAAGAAGGACGTGGGCATCTATGTCAGCCTGTTCGCCATCGGCCACTCGGTCACGATGCTTCTTGGTGTCTGGTATGGCTGGGGCATCAACGCCTATGTCATCGACGCGATCATCGGCCTGTCCGTGGTCTACAAGGCGCTGGACAACCTCGGCGCCTACCAGAGATCGTCATAGTCGAGACGACAAGTCACCTTTCTCATGTCCAAACAGCCGAGCGCCCTGATGCGCGTGATCTGGCCTTTCGAACTCGAGGGTCGAATGCGAGATGGCAAACTGCTCACTCAGGCGGTGTTTGATCGCTGCCTTCACAGCCTCGATGCTGCGCCATCCCTGGTCGGTCAGGATCACGTGGCAGTCGAGCGCAGCATCGTGTTCCTGCATCTGCCAGAGATGGACATGGTGGACATCCTGGACGCCCTCTGTTTCGCGAAGCGTGCGGACAACGGCATCTCCATCCATGTCCGGGGGGCTGCCCAGCATCAGCGTCCGGATCGGCCCGCCAATTTCGGTCGCCGCCAGATATAAAATATAAAGAGCAATCCCGATTGTGATGGCCGGATCGACCCACCGCAGATCGTAGAGCAGGATCAATGTGCCACCGACTATGACTGCAACTGATGCAAGAGCGTCGGACAGGTTATGCAGAAACAGTGCGCGAATGTTGACGCTGCCTTTTTGCATCGACCAGGTCAAAAAGGCCGTCAGCGTATCGATGACCAGCGCCACGCCACCAAGGATCACGACGGTCCAACCGGCCACCTGCGGCGGGTTGATCAACCGCATGCCGCCTTCGTAGAGCAGGTAGACCCCGATCAGGATCAGCGTCGTGTAGTTGATCAAGGCGGCGACAATTTCGATCCTGCCATACCCGAAGGTCATGGCAGCATCTGCCGGACGGCGGGCGATCTTGCGAGCGGCGAAGGCGATGACCAGCGACGCCATGTCCGAGAAGTTGTGAAGCGCATCGGCAATCAGTGCCAGGCTGCCCGACAGAAGGCCGCCGATGATCTGAGCAACTGTCAGGAGGGCATTGGCCCAGATCGCCAGCGATACGCGGCGATCGCCGCTGGAGGCATCGAGATGCGTGTGACCCTCACCATGTGGCATGTTTCATCTCCAAGGCTGTTGTCGGTGTCATTGCTGTCCGTATTCTGACCAAGCGCAAATCTAAAAACATTCAGAATTTATCGGGAAAGGGACTCATATCCGATCTATCCAATGCGAGATCCTGCTATTCCAACGCGCGGCGGATCTTCGGCACCGCATAGCGGGAGTCCTCATGATAATCGATGATGCTGACAAAGCGTCCATCAGCATCGAACAGGAACACACCCGCCGTGTGATCCATCGTGTAATCACCACCATCCCGGGGCACTTTCCTGAATGACGCTCGAAACCCGGCGACGGCCTGCTCAATCTGGGGCAGGGGGCCGGTCAGGCCATTGATCCGCGGATCGAAGTTCGACAGGTAATCGCCAAGAACTTCAGGCGTATCGCGTTCAGGATCGACCGAAATGAGAACGGTGTTCATCCGGTCGGCATCGGGACCGATCTCGTCCAGCCAGTTGGAGATGTCGCTCAGCGTGGTCGGGCAGATGTCGGGGCACCAGGTGAAGCCGAAAAACACCATGGTGGGACGGCCGAGCCAGTCCTCGGGTTGAACCGTGTTGCCTGACTGATCCGTCAGGGAAAAGGACATGCGGTCAATTGGCAGTGGGAGGACGCTTGCGGCCTGCTGATCCCTGTCTTGGTTCTGCCACCAGCCGAGTGCGAGCATGAACAGGACTGCAGCTGCAGCCATGGCGCTGCCGCGCAGCAGGGTCGCAGACCTCATTCGTCAGGCGAGGGGCAGGTCGGCTCGCTTGCGCCGATATTCTGAACGGTAACGGGAATGGTCACCTCGCTGGCATCGCGAAACGTCAGGGTCACAGGGAAGGTCTCGCCCTCCTTCAGAACTTGGGTCAAATCCATCAGCATGGCGTGATAGCCCCCTGGCTCCAGCGCGACCTGGCCCCCTGCGGGGACCGGAACCTCCATTGCATGGGGCATCGAGGCGATCCCGTCAGTCATGACCGTCTGGTGCAGCATGGGCATATCTGCCGCAGGTGTGGTGATGGACATCAGCGCGTCATCTGCCGTGCCAGAATTGCGGATGGTCAGATAGACCACGCCGGGCCGCGCTGTGCCAATGGAGGCACGGGACCATGCCTGAGAGACCTCCAACGGACCGGTGGTCACGGTTTCGCAGGCCAAGGCAGGGCCCGCGGCGGCGATCAGGGCAAGGGTGGCGAGGATGCGTTTCATGTGGGTCACAATCTGGCTTGAAGGTCGGCGACGAT
>TARA_R110001606_G_scaffold44941_5_pt1 | contig 11449 bp, 19 predicted proteins | sample TARA_R110001606 | Tara Oceans TARA_R110001606 (sample SAMEA4398315) | marine metagenome | biome: Polar Biome; feature: [SRF] surface water layer (ENVO:00010504); material: water (ENVO:00002006), including particulate matter (ENVO:01000060) such as... | depth 5 m
TTGCAATTGTGTATAGATGATACAAAGAATGACTATGATGAGATATGGTCATCTATTATTGCCAATGATGGATCAATCCAACATCTCAAGATTTTTAATGACGAAGAGAAGTATGTATTCAAGACCGCTATGGAAATAGACCAACGTTGGATCATAGAACATGCTGCCGATCGTCAGCAATACATTGACCAGGCACAATCATTAAACGTGTTTTTCCGACCAGATGCTAATATAAAGTATCTGCACGCTATTCACTTTATGGCATGGAAGCAGGGAGTTAAAACAATGTACTATTGTAGGTCAGAGAAGCTCGGTAAGGCAGACAAGATTTCCAAGAAGGTGGAACGGCAGGCCATAAAGGAGATAGACTTCCAAGCATTAATTGATGATAATGCTTGCATGGCGTGCGAAGGATGAGTTAGTGACATCGTATGTTCTACCTGTACCTAAAGACCCACGCTCGCACTAATATAAAATACCTTGGTCAGACTCGTGAGGACCCATACACATATGCTGGATCGGGTGCACGTTGGCTCAATCACTTGCGGTTGCATGGTGATGAGGTGGATACGGAGATATTGTGGGTCGGAGAAGATCGCAACGAGATGGCGACGACGGGAACTAGATTCGCCAAGATGTTTAACGTTGTAGCTTCAGATGAATTTGCTAATGACTCACTGGAATCTGAATTGGACGAACATCAAGCTGGCAATGCTGAATGGCTTACTGGAAACCAACTCCCAGCGGTCCAGGAACGTCGAAGACAGGCAGCTCTAGGTAATACCAACACTCGCGGCAAGAAGTGGTGGCACAATGCTGACACTAACAAGATAACTCGAGCTGAATTTTCTCCTGGTATCGGATGGGTGAATAAGTGTCCAAAGGAATGGAGCCCAGATGGTCGAAAAAGAATATCGGAATCTTCATCTCGACCCAACACCGAAGAACATAACCGAAACATAAGCCTGGGCAAATCTGGGCGCCCCAATAACAATAAGGGGACAATCTGGATAGTAAACAATACTACCGGACAACGAAAACGTGTTCGGCCTGGTGCAGTACCAGAAGGATACACCACTCTTAAAAAAACCAGTGCTATTAAAAAACGGGACAGTATATGACAAAAAGTTTAATCACGGACGAACGCAGTTACTTTAAACCATTTAACTATGCCTGGGCATATGATGCCTGGCTAGCCCACGAGCAGAGTCATTGGATTCATACTGAGGTGCCAATGGCGGAAGATGTTAATGATTGGAAGCGCAAGATAACAGATGCTGAGAAATCATTCCTAACCAACATATTTAGATTCTTCACTCAAGGTGACATTGATGTTGCTGGTGCATACGTCAACAATTATCTTCCAAACTTTCCCCAACCAGAAGTGCGTATGATGCTTATGGGATTCGCCGCCCGAGAGGCATTACACGTTGCAGCATACTCCCATCTAATAGAGACGCTAGGGATGCCTGAGAGCACGTATAACGAATTCTTAGAGTATGATGCTATGGCAGACAAGCATTCTTACATGACGGACATGTCGTCTAAGAAAGATAACAAAGACGATATTGCGATGAACATAGCGGCGTTCTCAGCATTCACTGAGGGGATGCAGTTGTTCAGTTCATTCATTATGCTGTTGAACTTCCCAAGACACGGTAAGATGAAGGGTATGGGGCAGATCATTACGTGGAGTATTGTTGATGAAACGCAACACGCTGAGTCTATGATTAAACTATTCCGAACATACATAGAAGAGAACATTGAGATTTGGAACGATGGGTTGAAAGGCAAGATATACACAATAGCTGAGAAAATGGTCGAACTAGAAGACAAATTTATTGATCTAGCCTTCGCTATGGGAGATATGGAAGGTCTAACATCCGATGAAGTCAAGAAGTATATCCGATACATATGTGACCGGAGGTTGATCAGCTTGGGAATGAAAGGTATTTTCAAGGTAAAGAAGAATCCTCTACCGTGGGTAGAAGAAATGATTAATGCACCGACCCACACAAATTTCTTTGAGAACCGCGCAACAGATTATGCCCGCGGGGCTCTATCAGGAGACTGGGGCGAGGTATGGGGTGCAGCTCATGCATAGGAACAATTAATGGAAATTTTTAACTGGTCAGTGACATGCGAAATATGCGATACTGAAACAGATGTGTTGGTATATAATGAAGATGAAAAGCCCGTATTCTGTGCCATGTGTGGAGAGAGCGTAACTACGGTGGAGTTGGGTGATTCTCTTTAATGTGGACCTACAATGGAACAACATACGATCCAGCTGAAGAAGATTTACAAATGTACATTGGATTTGTTTACCTGCTCACCGAGATAGACACTGATATGAAGTACATTGGGAAGAAGTTTTTCTGGAAGAAGGTTACCAAGCCACCCCTGAAGGGTCGCAAGAACAAACGCCGCAGCCTGGTTGAATCAGACTGGAAGACCTACTATGGATCTAACGACAAGATAAAGGCACTGGTTGAATCTGGATCAGCTGATAAATTTAATAGACAAATCCTTAGGTTATGTCAGACCAAGGGGGAGTGTTCTTATTATGAGGCCAAGTACCAGTTCGATAATAGTGTTCTGCTGCGGGACGACTATTATAATGGCATTATCAGTTGTCGTATTAATCAATCTCACGTCAAGGGTATAAACAATCGTTGACTATAACGATACAGTTGCGTATAATAGTACATTGATACAGGGCGTGAACATAATTATATGGGGACTATTCAGTGATACTAATTGACTACAATGCAATCGCAATATCAAATGTCATAGCTACAAAACTTCAAGTCGACGAGAACATTATTCGACATCAGATACTGAACAGTATCCGGATACACAGAGCCAAGCACACGGCAAAGTGTGGTGAGGTAGTTATATGCTGCGATGCTAGTAACTACTGGCGCAAGGATGATTTTCCTCAATACAAGCACTCTCGCGGTAAGACCCGTGACACAGATAAGATAGACTGGGACGAACTGTTCCGTATTATAGAGCTTGTGTTGTCTGAGCTACGAGACAACTTTCCGTACAAAGTAATTCGTATAGATAGATGTGAGGCTGATGATATTATTGCTGAGCTATGTGAGCACACTCAGGAGTTTGGACAGTATGAGCGTATGATGATTATATCGGGAGATAAGGACTTTGCGCAACTTCAGAAACATGATAACATTGCCCAGTACGCCCCAGTGCAACGCAAGTTTATCAAGGAGGATAACGCTAGGGGGTTTCTAGCGGAACACATCCTTAAAGGAGATGCTGCAGACGGTATTCCTAATGTGTTATCCCAGGACGATTGCTTTGTTGAAGGAATTAGACAGACGCCCCTTCGTAGGAAAGTTGTTGATCAGCTTCTAGCTGACCCCAATGCCCTTGGAGAAGATGTATATCGTAATATTCAGCGCAACACAAAGCTGATAGATTTAACACAAATACCGGTTTCTCTAAAGGAGCAGATTATAAATAGTTTTAATAGTCAACAACCAGCAGCCAATAAGGGCAAGGTTCTAAACTACTTGATAGATAAACAATGCAGACTTTTGATTGAGAGCGCAGGAGATTTTATAAATGGCTAATTTTAATAAACCTTTAGAAATATACGAAATGTTGGAAAAAGTATCCGCAGCGAAAACTCGTGCGGAAAAAATTACGATGCTAAGAAATTATAACCACCACGCTCTTTTAGATGTGATGCGTGGTGCATTTGACGATGCTGTTCAATGGAACCTTCCGGAAGGGAAGCCTCCATTTCAAGCTAATGTTCCAGAATCTGTACCTTCTAGCCTTCTAAAGCAAAATCAGAAATTTAAGTATTTCGTGCAAGGCCCACTAAGCGAAAGCCTGACCACGGTCAAGCGCGAGCAAATTTTCGTTCAGGTATTGGAATCCATCCACCCCGCCGATGCTGAGGTTGTTATCAATATGATCAACAAGAAGTCGCCCGGCAAAGGAATAACCAAGAAGTTGGTACAGGAGGCGTACCCAGATTTGATTAGACTATAATGTTCTATTAACAAGGAGAAGCGATGCTACTACAGCAATTGCAACGTTTGCAGCAAGATTCAAAACAACTTGAACATTACATCCACCGATTGAATAAACAGGGGAACAAGGCCCTAGCTTGCAATATGATTAAAAAAGCGGAGTTTTTAAATCAACACATTGCTAATATACAGCAAACAATTCAATAAGGAAGGTGATCATATCTGCTCAGCCCCAGCAATGGGGCTGTTCTATTTACGGAAACTAATTTATGCCCACATACACACTACGCAATAAAGACACTGGGAAAATAGAAGAACGTATCATGTCTATATCCAGCAAGGAAGCTCTCGTCGAACAGGGAGAGTTTGAACAAATTCATACCAAGCTAGCTAGCATCGTTTCTACTCGCGGTAGCATACTTGGACAAACTTCGGGCGACTGGAAAGACCTTTTGAAGCGAACCAAAAAAGGATCTGGTAAAGGGAATACTATTAACACATGAGTAGACGATCAGAGACCAACCCAATTCATATCAAAATAGATCAACTCAGAGTATTTGATCCATTAACCCCACATCAAAAGGAAGCATTCGATGCATGGAAGCAGGGAAATCATCTGATCCTATCTGGATCAGCAGGAACGGGTAAAACTTTTATTGCGTTATATCTTGCTCTGCAGGAGTCGTTAGATAAGTCAACTCCATATGAAGAGGTCCGCATCATACGATCTATTGTGCCTACTCGAGACATTGGACACTTACCTGGTACAGCGGAAGAGAAGCTACAGGCATACGCCGGACCTTACAAAGGAGTGGTTAGCCAACTGTTCGAAAGATCGGATGCATATGATACACTTGTACAGCAGAGAGACATAGCGTTTGAGTCAACATCTTACCTACGAGGAGTCACCTTCGATAACAGTATCGTTATCGTAGACGAGCTGCAGAATCTTAACTTCCATGAATTAGATAGTGTTATAACTCGTATAGGTAATAATAGTAAGATAATCTTCTGCGGTGATTATTATCAAACAGATTTTAAGAGGGAAGGTGAAAAGAAAGAGTGCCTAGAGTTTATTGATATCGTGGAGCAGTTGAGAAACTTCTCCCACATAGAATTCACTTGGGACGACATTGTAAGAAGCGACTTCGTTAGAGACTATATAATGACGAAGGAGATGAGGAGAGCGTAAGATGTATAAGCCAGACAATTTTATTATCCAAGAGCTAGTTGATCCTGAACTATATGAAATGTTCAAGGACAATGAAGATGTTATGTGGAGGATGTTTGATGAGGAGGCTCTACGGGGTCTGCAGTGGCTTAGAGATCGGTTCGGATCAGCTACAGTTAATAGCTGGGAGAGAGGCGGCGATCGAAAGTGGTCTGGTATGCGGACAACCAAAAGTCCATACTATAGCCAGGGCTCGATGCACAGCTGTGGTAAGGCGTTTGATATCATCTTTGATAACTACACTGCCGAAGAGGTCCGTGAAGAACTCAAGCTACTTGGAAACACTCCCCATATAACTCGATATGAAGATGACGTTTCTTGGACACATATGGATACCAAACCAACCAACACTCCAGACAAAGACTACTACTTTAAAGTTTAGGATGATTAAATAATGGCTAAATATACACGCCACGATCAGCGCAATAAGAAGCGGAACAAACACAAGTCTCAATCCAAAGCTGGACAGGTAACAAAAGCCAGGCGAGTTGGGAAGGACACAATTGAACGCGAGGTTGCGTGAAAATAGATCTAAACAACGATGAAATCATAACCGAGAAGGAGTTAGATCTCTCGCGGCAAATTGCCGATTTGAGAAACGATCAACTCAAGTGGGACGCTCAAAGACACATGGCTTGGGTGGCTATGTGGTCAATGGTTTTTACGGTGGGGGTTATACTAACCTCTTTTATTGGTGGCGAAAGGGTCCAATCTATCCGCCCAATTATTGAAGTATTCATATTTGCTCAGAGTGGAGTGGTAGCATTCTTCTTCGGCTTCTCAGCGTGGTTAAATAAAAAATAAAGTAGTTGTGTGTATACTGAAAATCGAGTATAATATACAGCATATGTTGACGTGGGATTATTTGTAATGAAGAACTTGGTTTATCAGTATTACATTCCATATGAAGCTGGTGATAAAGACATCGGAGGCGCTTCAATGCCCGATTGGGCATTATCCGGATCCGCTTCAGCTAAATCATATGCTGCACATTGTGGTGCAGATTATATGTTGAGTCACGATCGACTCTACCCTCACCTCGACCCTCGACTCGAATCCCTCCGGTTAATTCACGATCCAACGTTTGAACAATATGATCATATCCTATCTCTCGATCTTGACATGATTATTGCTACTCGTGAAAATATATTTGAGCTGCCTATACAAGACATTGCTATGGCACACGAGCTTGGTGTCTTCACAGGAAATTCAGCTGGTTGGATTAATAAGATTATGAATCATCCCATGGAACAGAGGGGTATCAGAGCTTATGGCCGTCATCTATTTGGATCCGATTGGGATTTTCCTAAATCAACCTTGTATCCACAAGAACAGTTTCGATACATGAATGGAGGTCTGCAACTCTGGTCCGCTGCAGGTAGATTAAAAGCCAGAGAGAGCTTCAGATGTGTTAATCATTATTATGCACACACACGATACACGGAGCAGATGTATATCAACTTACAACTATCACAACCAATGTTCAATGTGACAGAATTAGATACTTCATGGAATCGGCTAGCTTATCAGTGGCCTGGAAGAAACCCTGATGGTAAAATTAATCACTTTCTCGGACAGTCTAAGTCAATGATGAGTCAATATGGGAACTTGCACCAATGAGCAATTATCTTGAAGTAGGCGCATCTAAACAAAGAGGATTGAACTGGACGTTGATTGGATTCAATGTCCACGATATCACAAATCTACCAATACCGATGGTATCAGATAATGAGTTTGATGGTGTATATTCTGAGCACTTCATTGAGCACTTATACAAGTATCAAGGTATTAATTTTTTGAAGGAGTGTATGCGAATACTGAAGCCTGGTGGCACTATTCGAATCTGCTGGCCTGCATACGAATACGTTGAACGGTTGGTTGGTCCTGAGGATTTGACTAAGGACGAGTTTGTTGATGAGTATTATAATTTATATATCAAACCTAAACAGCATGATGAGTTTAAAGAGCATATGCATAGGTCGCCCCAAGAACAAGTCGCTTTGAATATTATACATCAAGCTGGCCAGCACTTGCATATTTGGGCCAAGACAGAATTGATGCAGGAGCTTTCAGACTTAGGATATGTGAACGTAGTCGATTGTGAATATGGTAAGAGTTCTATTGTCGACTTCAATAATATTGAGACACCAGGAAGACTCAGAGAACTTCATTCCAGTCAAATTGAAGCTACAAAACCTAGGAATTAATTATGGCCACTTATTTGGAAATAGCAGCTGCCCGTAAACGTGGCCTCAATTGGGATGGCGTTAGAGATGTTCCAATGGACGGTTGTATGGTATATGATATGACCAACCTACCTATGAAGGGTGTGCAAGATAATGCTTATGATGGTGTATATTCTGAGCACTTCATTGAGCACCTGCACAAATATCAAGGCATCAATTTTCTAAAAGAGTGTCTCCGTATAATGAAACCAGGTGGCACCGTACGCACATGCTGGCCCCCATATGATATTATAAAACGGTTAACCACTAATGAAGATCTCTCTGCAGACGAGTTTGTGCAACACTATTATAAATTTTATATTCAGCAACATAAGTTTGCTCCCCCAGGCAACGAGCATCGAAGTATGCAAGAGCAAGTAGCTTTAGGTTTATTGCATCAATCTGGTGAACACAAATATCTTTGGGGTAAGCAAGAACTGATGGACACGCTTGGAGGGTTGGGTTTTGTCAATGTCAGGGAGTGCTCTTATAATAAAAGTTCTATACTAGATTTCAACGGTATAGAAACACCAGGTAGGATAAGAGAGTTGCATTCAGTGATAGTGGAGGCACGTAAGCCGTGCTAACCATAATTGTATTGTATAAAGACACGCCGGATATATTCAAAGAATATTGGTTACCCTTGATATACAAACATGGAGGGCAAGGGGCTCTGCACGGAGCTTGCTTGGAGTTTATTGTCGTCGATAACGGATCCGATAATCTGTTGCCGGATCAAGGAATAAAAAATCTAAGAATATACACCGCAGCAAAAACATTGCCTAATGATCAAGCCATCAGCATGGCAATTAGATATGCTCAAAATGAGTTAATACTTATTACGGATATTCATTCGTTGCCCACATATCAAACCATGACATTACTACAAGACCTATATAATAAGAATCAAACAATTTGGCCAGTGTGGTTTGACGCTCCCGACGTTAAATGTGAAAATGCCTTCTCTATACTGAGATCCGATTTTAAGAAACATAATGATATCCGAAAATGCGCCCAGCTAACTCAATCCTCGGTAGACTCTACAGCTAGTATGTATCGGGTTCCGTGGAGCATAATTATAGACAAAAACGCCGCTCGAATAAAAGCTCTTTATGAATAATATACTTGTTGTGGGCGCAGGATTATCTGGGGCAGTTATTGCTAGGGAACTTGCTGAATTTGGTTGTAATGTGCATGTTATAGACAAGAGGGATCATGTTGCCGGAAACGCTTATGATTATCAAGATTCGTATACCGGTATACGAATACATAAATATGGTCCTCATATATTTCACACCAATAACAAAAAAGCCTTCACTTGGTTCACTCGTTTTGGTGAGTGGGTTAATTATAAACATAAGGTGAAGGCTAAGTTGAAAAATGGTCAAATGGTGACTCTACCCGTCAATCTGACTACAAAAAGGATTGTCGGCGAAAATAATTTACTCGATGTTTTATTTCGCCCATATACAAAGAAGATGTGGAACAAAGAAATAGAAGAGTTGTCTCCCACTATTCTAAACCGGTTACCCACCCGAGACGATGATAACGAGTACTATTTTCCCAATGATCAATATCAATTTATGCCTAAGTCTGGATACACATCTATATTCAAAGAAATATTTGATCATAAAAATATCAAAGTTAGTCTGAACACCCCTTTCCATAAACATATGAAAAAAGATTATGATCATATATTCAACTCAATGTCAATAGATGAGTATTTTGACTACAGATATGGAAAGTTACCATATAGATCCATAAAATTTTTAACGTCCACTTTAGGAGAAACTCAATATTACGGTTTGCCGGTAGTAAATTTTACAGACATGGGACCATTCACGCGCGTAACAGAGTGGAAGTGTTTTCCATCACACGGTGAAAATAAAAACTGCACAGTCGTGACCTTTGAGGAACCCTGCGACTATATGGACAACAATCTAGAAAGATATTATCCAGTAAAAGACATAGATGGATCAAATAGAAGGACATATCAATCTTATAAATTATTAGTAGAAGATAATATGACTTTCATCGGTCGGTGTGGAATGTATGTCTATATCGATATGGATCAGGCGATACATTCATCGCTAATAACAGCGCAGAAATTTAAGGATACAATATGAAGAATTTGATATATCAATACTGGGCAGGACCAGATAAACCAGGAGTAACAGCCAGCACTGAGAAGATGGCAGAATACGCCAAACGCATCGGCGCGCAATATAGATTTGATAATAATATAATCATTGCTGGACATAAGTGTGATGTGCCTATCTATTATGAACCAGCTAATCCGTTGGTGGATGATTCGTTTGATCAATATGATAATGTCGCTTTAGTTGACATTGATGTATTTCCAATTGATTCACTATCGGAAAATATATTTGAACATTTGAGCGGAGAAGACGCTGGTATATGCACTGAACCCATGCAACCATACTGGAGACAGATATATAACGTAGCTAGCATAACAAACACCAATGATATGAGGTGGTGTAGTATACTAAAAGATAATTGGGGTGTAAATTATTCCTTTGATAATGAAGGACGACCTATGGTATATAATACCGGAGTGGTCGTTATTTCTAAAAAAGGATTGCAAAAGATTAAGAGTACTTGGCCGTCCTTTCAAGAATATATTAATGCCATGCGTCGAGCCGGCTTACCAAATTTTTACAACCTGTTCCAAGATTATTTCTCGGCCTTTATACATAAAGAGGGTTTTGAGTTCAAGTCTATGCATAATGGTTGGAATTCGTATGTACATAAACTTGGTGCACATCCGAACGCTATAGCTAATGATACCAGAACCGATGAAACAAAACTGGTTCATATCATGTTTCGTAATGCAGATAATTGGCCAGCAGATGCTCTTTGGCGAGTAACAAATCTACCCGTAACTCTCTGGAATTTACCAGTGCCGCCTAATTGGCCTAACGATTAAACCACGATAAACTTATGAAGAAAGTAATAATATGAACATAATACTTCAACATTTTACCGGAGAACTGAGACCGCTCGATAGATTATCAATATCAAACATAACAAGGTATTGTCATAAGATAGGCGCGGAATATGAATTAGTGTTGGGTCAAGCATTTCGGGAGCACCTCACTCCCCCGTGCCAAAAGGTATGTTTATTAGATGAACGGTTCGATCAATATGATAACGTTTTAATGCTAGACATAGATATGTTTGCTACTAGAGATCTTTCCGATAATGTATTCGACATCGAGCCCGGAATAGGATTGCATGTTCAAACGCAACAAATGCTGCTGAGTCGTATGGTGAGTCATTACAGGTTGCGTCCTCAATCGGCATATTGGGGTGGCTCTTTCTATAAGATGGATCGAGAAACTAGGATAAAACTTCGCTCATTTATTCCTAAGGACGATAGTTGGATGGACTTATATAACAAACCATATCATTTTGAGGATGAGGGCATCATGGCTGAATTATATGAAATGGCCGGGTATACAGATAGGAAATACATTGACAGACGTTGGTGCCAATGTAGTTTTTTACCCGAGCACATGCCGGGCTTCATACACATCAGAACTAAGATAACTCCAACTGGTCCAAAAAGAGAAAAGTTGGCTAACTATGACCACCTGGTATCAACGGGAATAATATGAACAATATAATACTACAACATTGGAATGGAGACTTACCTAGCTGGGCATCTGTAGCTAGACAGACCATGGAAAATTACGCACAAGCTATAGGGTGTGATTATGAATTGGTCACAGGACATCCTGTGGGAAAACAACATGGTCCTTGGAGTCAGAAGTTGTGTCACCTTGATGAAAAGTATGATACATATGATAAGGTGTTAATGTTAGATATGGATACCATTGCCACTAGAAAGAACGCTAATGTTTTTGATAGACCCGAGGTTGGTGTGATACACGAACGCGCGATGATGGGGCCACACCGCGCCCGAACACCTAAAGGGGCTCCAGGTTTATATAATCGCGGCGAGT
>TARA_R110001606_G_scaffold15409_3_pt1 | contig 11443 bp, 15 predicted proteins | sample TARA_R110001606 | Tara Oceans TARA_R110001606 (sample SAMEA4398315) | marine metagenome | biome: Polar Biome; feature: [SRF] surface water layer (ENVO:00010504); material: water (ENVO:00002006), including particulate matter (ENVO:01000060) such as... | depth 5 m
ACCATCTACAGGATGAGTAATGATGTCATCTTCAGTGTTTAATGGCCGAACGCCTTCTTTTAAAGGACGAGTAAAAAACTCATTAAACGTTTTATAGTGAGCTGGGTCGCTATATTGCGCTTCATTCATATCAATTTTATATTGTTTAATAAACAATTTAATTAAAGTAGTTGTTAGTGCACCTGCTTTAGCTGCAGCTAACTTGCCTACCATACGGGATACAAAATGTTTTGGCATTGCGTACTGCATTGCGATTTTGAATTTGTCTAAACTCACAAGTTTTTTCCTAAAAAATTATACGCGTGGAGCACGAGCACCCGCTCGGCCATCGGCCATTGTTTCTAAAATTCTATGGTAGCTATCAAAACGTAGCTGTGAAATATCACCATCATCGATTGCTTGGCGAATTATACAGCCTGGATCATTTAAATGTTTACAGTCTCTAAAGCGGCAACCGCCAATAAACTTGCGAAACTCTTTAAAGCACCAAGTAACACGCTCTACATCTAAGTGCCACAAGCCAAATTCACGAATACCAGGGGAATCAATTAAGTTACCGCCTGAAGGTAAGTGATGAAGTCGTGACACGGTTGTTGTGTGTTGGCCAAGGCCACTATTTTCAGAGACCTCTTTGGTCAGTATTTCGGCATCAGGTAAAACAGTGTTAACTAAAGTTGATTTCCCCACACCACTTTGACCAACAAAAATACTATTTTTATCAATTAAGGTTTCTTTGAGTGCATCAATACCGTAACCGGTTTTATTACTTACTAGTAATACTTGATAATCAAGTGACCTATAAATATCCAAAATTTTGTTGATGTTAGCAAGCCCAGGCTCATCAATTAAATCTATTTTATTGAGCACTAAAATAGGCTCAATGCCCATATCTTCGCAGGCAATTAAATAGCGGTCGATAATACTGGGGGTAAACTCTGGTAGTACCGCAGAGACCATCAAAATCTGGTCAATGTTGGCGGCTATGACTTTTACACCGTCGTAAAAATCAGGGCGAGTAAGTTGCGAGCGCCGTTCATGCATCGCTTCTATAACGCCAGCTAAATCACCTTCGCTGACTTTTGCGCGGCGAAATTGCACTTCGTCTCCGCAAACAATACCTTTAACGGTACGGCGAATATTGCAGCGCAAAACATCTCCGTTATCAGTTTCAATATCGGCATGTTGACCAAACCGACTGATCACCACGGCATTTTCAGGCGCACCTAAATTGTCAGTTTGCCATTGCTCAACCTTGTTAGTGGTTGGCGCAGAATCTGCATTAGACAAGCGTTTTTGGTGATTGGCCTTAATCCTACGGGATTGACCTTTACTTAATTTCTTCTGTTTTGCCACTTTTGGCCCATAACTTAGTTAAATGTCGTGCTTTTTGAAAAAAAAGCTTTAGGTCGACTGATGATACTAATATGATATATCTAAATGCGTTAGATCTAAAGGAAAGCACCGCAAGGTAATTATGTCTTTTCATAAATCAAATCTGATTTGGCTCGACCTCGAAATGACAGGTCTTGAACCAAGTACAGACAAAATACTCGAAATCGCCACGGTTGTCACCGACAGTGCGTTAAACATCTTGGCTGAAGGGCCAACTATTGCTATTCATCAAAGTGATGAATTGCTTGATGGTATGGATGAATGGTGTACTAAGCAACATGGTCAGTCAGGGTTAACTGCACGCTGTAAAGCGAGCACATTCACAGAGCAAGATGCTGTTGAACAAACTTTGGCATTTTTAAAGCAGTGGGTTCCTGCAGGCGCTTCGCCTATGTGTGGTAATTCAATAGGCCAAGATAGACGCTTTATGAATAAATATATGCGTGAACTGGAAGATTACTTCCACTATCGTAATTTAGACGTAAGCACTATCAAAGAACTAGCAAGACGCTGGAAACCAGAAGTTTTAGCACAAGTGCACAAAAAAGGTTCACACCTTGCTCTTGATGATATCAAAGATTCCATCATGGAATTAAAAGTCTACCAAGAAAAATTCTTTAATTTGTAAAAAACACTTGCAAACACATCGGATTATTGTAGAATCCTGCCCCGCTTAAGACGATAACCCCCGCGGGGTTAGTGTGCTTGAGCAATTTGAATGCGGCACTAGTTCAGTTGCCGGAACGTTCACCGCGACCTGTCGCGGACCAACGGAAAAATTACTGACTATTTTGAATGCGGCACTAGCTCAGTTGCCAGAACGTTTACCGCGACTTGTCGCGCACCAACGGACAAATTACTGACAATTTTGAAATGCGGCACTAGCTCAGTTGGTAGAGCGCGACCTTGCCAAGGTCGAGGTCACGAGTTCGAGCCTCGTGTGCCGCTCCAATTTCTCACCAAAGAAATTGCAGCAAGTTTCAAATAAAAGCTATAAACTTTTTTAGAACCTATAACCTAAAAATTATAATGCGGCACTAGCTCAGTTGCCAGAACGTTTTACCGCGACTTGTCGCGCACCAACGGACAAATTACTGACAATTTTGAAATGCGGCACTAGCTCAGTTGGTAGAGCGCGACCTTGCCAAGGTCGAGGTCACGAGTTCGAGCCTCGTGTACCGCTCCAATCTCTTTAAGCAATCTAAAATAAAATATGCCAAGGTCGAACTAAGTCATAAGCAGTTCGAGCCTCGTGTACCGCTCCAATCATTTTCAAAATGAATACCCACCCAAGTTTGATTGACAAGCAGTTATTGCTTAAAGCACATATCCAATTTATTTAGTATTTCAATTTAAATAGTTTTATTTAAACTTGCCCTTGCAGCGTTGCAATAATACGTCTTGCGCCGCCATGATCACGATGTTCGCCTAAATAGATCCCTTGCCATGTACCAAGCTGTAAACGTCCTTGGCTAATTGGAATCGTTAGCTCGCAGCCTAAGGTACTCGTTTTTATATGCGCAGGCATATCATCATCACCTTCGTAATCATGACGATAATAAGGTTGGCGCTCGGGAACAAATTTATTGAAGTGACTTTCCATATCCATACGTACTGTCGGATCAGCATTTTCATTAATCGTTAAGCTGGCTGAGGTATGCTGTATAAAAAGGTGTAATAAGCCAATTTGGTAATCGGAAATCTCAGGGAGTTGGCTGAGTATTTCGCTATCAATAATATGAAAGCCTCGAGAGCGAGGCTTTAAAAGTAGTTGTTTTTGCAACCAGCTCATATTTTATCGAAACTAACTTCAATATTGGCATTACCGGCATCAGAGGTAAATGGGATCAATATTTTTGCCCCTTCACTTTTATGAGTTATGGTATGACCTTTACCAGACACAACGATTGGTGTAGCCATATTAAAGTCATAGCCTTTTTCACCAAGTAAATTTTTTGCCCCACCAGTGACCATATTGGTAATTTCACCAACCATATCGGTTACTTCTTCATTGATCGAATCAGGGCGTTCACCTAGCATTCTTTCCATAATAGTCAGGGCAAGGCTCTCATCAAAAGTGATCGAAAATGAACCTTTAGTTTGCGGTCCTACCATGCCAATTAATCCCGAAACGTCGCCACAGGCAACTTCATCTTTTTTTATTTTCGGCTTACCCGGTTTTAGTTCGGTTTGCGCCATTGTGCTGAGCACATTTAATAAAGATGATAAAAAAGGATTGATGAACTCTACATTCATTATTGTTTATCCCTCGAATTTAGCAGTTTAACTGCGGTTATACGTTAAAGTGTAGTGAGTTATTTTAGCTCTGCACTTAATTATTCTTTACAATTTCCACATCTACCATGGGCTTCAATAGTTTGCCCTGATACGACGAAACCACTCTCAGCAGCAAGACTATTAAGTTCATGCGAAATCACGCTAGAGTGTAGCTCTTTGACAAAACCACAACTATCGCATATCAACAGTTGTACAGGGTGGATATGATCAAAATGATGACACAACATAAATGCGTTAGTACTTTCAATTTTGTGAATAAAACCTAATTCAGCTAAAAAGTCTAAGGCACGGTAAATTGTGGCTGGTTTTGCTCCTGATTCAGTGAGTTTTAGTTGCTCTAATAAATCATAAGCGCCCACTCCGCCTTGCGCACTTGCTAATAGGCGAAATACTTTTTCACGAATTGGAGTGAATCGCGCACCGCGATTGTCACACACTTGTTTGGCTTTACTAACGAGTGATTCTATTTTCATCTTCTCTTATCCTTACGCTACCGTGATATACTAACATACTGTATTGTAGTTGCAGCGTTTTTATTAGACAGTTTTATTCTAGGAAGGCCAACAATGAATGAATTATTAGCGGTATTTATTTTCTTTTTTGCGGTTATTGATCCAATCGGTACTGTGCCTGTTTTTATAGCCTTAACACGCGGTGATAGTGACAAATTCAAACGTAAAGTCGCGTTGAAAGCTGTTCTGGTGTCTGCTGGGGTACTATTGTTTTTTGTTGTCGCTGGGGAGCTGCTTTTAAATGCTATCAATATCCCCTTGTCAGCGTTTCAAATCGCAGGTGGTATCGTGTTATTGCTGTTCGCTTTGTCTATGATCTTTGGTGAAAGTAAACCAGAAATGGAAATTAAAAGTGTACGTGATAGCACTGAAACGGCCATTTTCCCTTTAGCTATTCCATCAATCGCCAGTCCAGGTGCGATGCTTGGCGCTGTTTTGATGACTCGTAACACTGAATACACGTGGGTTGAGCAGTTAATTACTTCATCAATGATGTTAGCTGTTCTTGTTGTGGTACTTGTGCTGTTACTGTTGGCAACCCATGTTCACAAATTAATTGGTGACAGCGGTGCGAGTATCATCAGCCGGATCATGGGTTTGATCCTTTCATCAGTTGCCGTGACAAATATACTCGACGGGATAGCCCACTATTTTGGCTTACAAGTATTTACATAAAGGCTGTGTATTGCTGTTAAATAGCTATTGTCATATAAAATTTTGAATTGTTGCTTAGAATTATCTAGATTAAATATAACGTAATAAAATTTAAGGAATGAAAAATGTTATTAAAAAAGATTATTTTATGCGGTTTTCTTGTTTTGGGATTAACGGCTTGCGTTGAACCGCCTCAAAGCGAAATGAAGGTTATTCAAGTTACTGACTATGATTTTAGCCATAATGACAATCATGCTGTTACCGTATATTTCGGTCATACGGGAGGAGATCATTACACCGTTACTTTATTACGAGACGAAATTAAAGAGGGAGTGTTTATTGAATCTTCCGCTAAAAATGCGCCTAATTTAGTGTTTGATGCCAGTTGGGCTGGTGAATATTATGTGCAGTCAGCTAAGCATGATACTCATTCATCTTTAAAAATACTTGAGCTAAATAGCGAAGCTAAAGTTGCTAAATTTGAAGTCGCAGCACGTTTGGTTAACCCCAAGCAAAAAAATGATTATATAAGCTTAGAAAAAACCACCATTACAGTGCAAGGCCAGCAATTTGATAATCTAACAAAATCGTTTTAAGTATATTATCTAAAGCGCAGCATACATTTTTGTTGCTGCGTTAAACAACTCAATCTCTGCTACCGACAAACAACAACTTGCTTACGATTGAAGCTCGGCTTTGATTTGTGTAAAATATAGTGCCTTCCAATGAGGGAATAACCCTTATACTTATATATCATCTGAGGATTTTACTTTGAATAGACGTTTTTCTGTGGCCCCGATGCTCGATTGGACAGACCGCCATTGCCGTACTTTTCATCGTAAAATGACCAAGCATGCGGTGCTTTACACCGAAATGGTAACAACCGGTGCGATTTTATTTGGGCGAGGTGATTATCTACACTTTAATACACATGAAAACCCCGTTGCTTTGCAATTAGGTGGCTCTGATCCTGAAGCTTTGGCAAAGTGTGCAAAACTGGCTGCTGAACGTGGTTATGATGAAGTAAACCTGAATGTTGGTTGCCCTTCGGATCGAGTGCAAAATGGCCGCTTTGGTGCGTGTTTAATGGGCGAGCCGCAGCTTGTTGCTGATTGTATTGCAGCAATGAAGGCGGAGGTTACTATTCCTGTTACGGTGAAAACACGCATTGGTATTGATGAGCAGGATTCATATGAGTTTTTATGTGCGCTGATCGAAGCGAGTCATAAGGTTGGCTGTGATGACTTTATTATTCACGCTCGTAAAGCATGGCTAAAGGGATTAAGTCCGAAAGAAAACCGTGAAGTTCCACCGCTTGATTATCCGCGTGTTTATCAACTGAAAAAAGATTACCCACAACTTGATTTAAGCTTAAATGGTGGGGTTAATACCATCGCTGATAGTCTTGTTCATTTAGCGCATCTTGATGGCGTTATGATCGGTCGTGAAGCGTATAGTAATCCATTTATATTAAGTGAAGTGGACGAGAAAATTTACGGTGATACTGCGTGTACATTATCCCGTCATGACGTGGTGCGTTCAATGTATGGTTATATTGAAGATGAAATGCGCCAAGGCGCTAACTTTTGGCATATAGCTCGCCATATGTTGGGTATTTTCCAAGGCCAACCAGGGGCGCGAGGATTTAGACGTCATTTATCTGAAAACGGCCATGGTAAGCAAGCCGATTTATCAGTGATGGATAAAGCATTAAGTTTTGTGCCTGAATAGCTGAAATTTTAATCTTGAAAGCCACTTTTTAGTGGCTTTTTTTGATCCTAAAATTTAGTCAAAATATCACTTTTTTAGTTAATTTAACGTATTTTAATTCAGCTAAACGTCACTTTTAAATTGATGTTATCTTTCTATCCTATTGTTATTTATTGTTTTAGTTGTTTTTCTAACGACATGGCATAAGTCTTGGAATCTCCTTGGTGTAATCACCCATAATCAACAGGAGAAAATCATGGGCCTAATGAATCGTGTTAATGATCTAATTCAATCAAACTTGGTCGCTGTGCTTGATAAGGCAGAGGATCCAGCAAAACTACTTAATTTACTTATTATCGAGATGCAACAAGCTCTGAATGAGTGCCGTACTACCGCTGCAGCGATTTTGTGTGAAGAAAAAGCATTGAAACGCCAGCAAAGCGATAAGTTAACATCCATAGCACAATGGCAAGAAAAAGCCGAAATAGCCGTCAGTAAAGGTCGAGATGATTTAGCCACAGCCGCATTAAAAGAAAAGCAGCGTGTAGCCGCTGATATGGCAGCTGTTGAACCTGAGCTCGTTAAATTAACCGATTCAATGGCCAAGTTAGCTGACGATGCACAGCGTTTACAAGACAAACTTAGTGCTGCCAAAGCAAAGCGGCAGAGCTTAACTCAGGTGCATAGTGTTTTAAATGCACGAGTACGAGTTAATCAACAGTTACATAGCGATAAAGTGGCACATGCACTGTCGCGTTTTGATGTGATTGAGCGCCGAGTTGAGTCAATTGAATCACAAGTGGAAGCATACGAAATGGCTGCAGCTAATCAATCAGACACGGCAATGCAAATTGATGCGCTTGTTAAAGACGAAGCCTTGGATAAAGAGCTTGCAGCACTTAAAGCTAAAGTAAAACAGTCGGCTTAGGAGTTATAAAAATGAATACATTTAATAACAATACTCAATGGAGTAAAGATCCATTAAATAAAAAAATATCGGGAGTATGTAGTGGCTTAGCGCGTCGGTTTGACTTTCCGATTTGGGCAACTCGATTAGCAACTATTGTACTGTTTATTCAGTTCCCACTATTTATAGGTGCGGGTTATTTAATTGCACATTGTTGTTTAGACAACAAGGTTTATTAGGAGAGCGCCATGAAAATTATTGCACTGTGTCTGCTAGCAGCATTGTTTATCGCTTCTAGTCCATTTGAGATAATGCAGTTTGACTCATGGCAGCTCCCTTTGTGGATTGCTGACTTGAGTTGGGTTGGCATTGAATTATTTGGTGCATTAGTCGCTGTGGTGGTCGTTATTGCCATTATTGCGCTGGTTAGTGTTGGTTTGATTGGCGCAGGTCTAATAATAGGAGTCGGCGTGATGCTGGCTTTGTTGTTTGGTTCTGTGATGATCGCATGGCCGCTACTGCTGATTGTTTTTCTGTGTTGGTTAGTCGCGGATAATAAAAAGGTCGCATAGCTTGCCACACAGAGGTTACCTTAAATGCTAATTTAGCTGACTATTTTTTCGCAAATATGCTAAATTTAGCACTTAAAGTGATTATTATAACAAGGATCGAAATGACTCTTAAGCCATTACTAACTATCTTCACAGCGGCTTTTTTAGCTGTAGGCCTATACTCTCCAGTGCTATTTGCCCATGCAGAGCATCAACATGATACAGCAAGTGATATTGTAGTTAGCAATGCCCAAGTAAGGATTTTTTTACCTGGCAGTCAATCTAGTGTTGGTTATTTAAAGCTTGTTAATCATGGTGATGCAGCAGTGACATTAACTAAGGCTAGCCTTGAGAGCTTAGGACGAGTTGAAGTACATGAACATCAGCATGTTAATGGTATGATGAAAATGCAAAAAGTAGATGCGTTAGAGATCAAAGCACATCAACAGCTAGATTTTAAACCAGGCAGTTATCATTTAATGGTTTTTGAACCAAAAGAGCCGTTAAAAATAGGGCAAGAGCTCAAACTCACGCTATATTTTAGCAATGGAGATCGTGTATTTACTCAAGCTACCGTGGTTTCATTAGAAAGCCAAGTTGAGCAAGTATCACAATCTGAACAGCACCATACACATCACTAGGAGATTAAATGTCACAACATAAAGGGAAAATTATAGCAGGGCTAATATTAGTTTTTATTTTATTTTATGCCGTATCTGTGTATTGGAGTGTTGAGCCAAGCCGCGTAAATGTGATCACGCAAGCTAAACAGGATGCGCAGCAGCGTGGCGAAAAACTAGTAACAGGTTACACAACAACTACGGCTTTGATTAATGTTGCCAGCACATTATTGAATAAACCTGGTGGCTATTTATCAAATGATGTAATACCTCCGAGTATTCTTATGGATAATATGCCTGCTTGGGAATATGGCGCATTAGAAATGACGCGCGATTTGGCGCTATCAATGCGTAAAGACTTTAGCCGTTCTCAGTCGCAATCGACCGAACATGAAGCTCTAAAAAAAGCCCAGCCCCAATTTAATATTAGTTCAGAAGCATGGGCGTGGCCAAGTGCCGAGAGTGAATACCAAAAAGGCATTGATTTATTAATTGTGTATCGTACTCAAATCGCTGACCAAAACAGCCGTGACAGTCAGTTTTATGCGCGGGCAGATAACCTACGAGGCTGGTTAAAAGAAGCCGAAAAACGCCTTGGTAGTTTAAGTCAGCGGTTAAGTGCCAGTGTTGGTCAAGATCGGTTAAATACTGATTTAGCCGGTGACAAAGAAGCACATCAAGCGACTTATGCACCATTACAAAATCAGATAAAAACCTCTTGGTGGGAAATAGATGACGTGTTTTATGAGTCACGCGGTGCAACTTGGGCTTTATTACATTTTTTGCAAGCGGTAGAATATGACTTTGCTGATGTATTAGAGAAAAAGAATGCACGTGTGAGCTTACAACAAATTATACGTGAGCTTGAAGCAACCCAAGAGACTGTTTGGAGTCCGGTGATTTTAAATGGTAATGGTTTTGGTTTTGTTGCTAATCATTCATTAGTAATGGCAAATTATATTTCACGAGCCAATGCGGCTCTTATTGAACTTAGCGAACTTTTAGCGCAAGGATAACACATGAAAAAGTACTGTTTAGCCGCTGCCCTTTCGATGGCATTTTTGGCTCCAGCGGCTCACGCTGACACCCTTTTAGGTTTATATGTTGGTGTTGATGGCTGGCAATCTGATAATTCAGGTAGCTTTTCAGATAGCGGTAATATGCAAGACTTTAATTTTGAAGATGAAACCTTCATCAGCTACTACGCAGCGCTTGAGCATCCAATTCCATTAGTGCCAAATATAAAGTTAAAGTATACCGAGCTTGAGTTAAATGGCTCAACCTTGCTTAATGAGACGTTTGAGTTTGGTGGTACTTCATTTACAACCAATACCACAGCAACTACGATCAGCGACTTATCACACGTTGATTATATTTTATACTATGAGATATTTGATAATGACTTATTATCTATCGATTTAGGTGTAAATGCTAAGCAGTTTGATGGCGATATTGTTGTTACTGGTACAGCAAATGGTAAAGCAACAACAGAAACTGTGGATTTTTCAGGTTTTGTGCCATTAGTTTATGGTCGTGCTGAAGTAGGCTTACCGTTAACGGGTTTAAGTGTTTTCTTTGAAGGTAGCTTACTTGCTATCGATGATAGTAAAGTACAAGACTACCAAGCGGGTATTGCATGGGCTTTACTTGATAACTTAGCGGTAGATTTAGATATCAAAGCGGGTTACCGTCAAATGACGCTAGAGCTTGATGATATTGATAATCTATATACTAATATTGATGCATCAGGTCCATTTGCAGGCATACAAATTCACTTCTAATTTGTTTGCTTTGGCGTGGTACCGTTATTTAATTGCGTGCCACGCTACTTCAAACTCTTCCTCAAGTGCACTGCTTAACAATTGCTTATAAGCCTTATTAACTGGCGTGTTAATCAATTTTCTAAGTTCATCACCCGTTTGCGTAAATTTATAGTAACTGAGCACTAAATCGTTATTTTTTGGTTTGAGTACGACCCGTTGGGTTAAAAATGTCAGATTCATTTCTTGGCCAGCCTTAAGCGCTGCAGATTCAATTTCTTTACGGTAGATTAGGCCAATATCCATCAAAGTTAATACATCAGGAAAACTGATCCCAGCTTTACCTAAGTTAAACGATACTTTATTGCCTTTGCGTAGCAAATCAAATAGCGAAGGTTTTTTATAAAAGCCTAATAAAATTAAATGGCTATTATCTTTTTCATTATAGCCACAAATTGCGGTACATTTTTGTAGTGCATCCGCTTCGCGCTGGGTCATCTGCTTAAGTGTTTGTAAGCTTTTAATTGAAAATGTTCCCGGTGATACAGTTTCTCCCGCTAAAATTTTTGCCCACAGTTTTTGCATTGATTCGTTTGAAGTATCTTCACATAGTGCAATAAAGCGTTCGACCCAATCACTGTCAGGTTGCCCTTTACTAGTTACGTCGGGGCAAAAATCCATAGCCATAGCCATAATCGCTTCAATATTTTGTTGTTGTTTGATAAGTAGTAATTGTTGGCGATGTTGGGCTCTATTGAGCGTTGAGTTATCACTATTGACTTGATAGGGCAGTTTACTTTGCCCTTGTGGACCATAACTATCATCACTGGCACTGGTAAGGCGAGTCGAACTGGTTTTACTCATCGAGTAACCTAGTTTAATTTCAATTATATGAGCAAGGTTAATTTTTGCTTGGGCTGTTTGAATCGTCATCGATCTTCTCGCTGTGTGTTGCTGTTTGCAGCTGCGCAGTAGTTTTTAAATTATTAAGTCCAAGTTTCACCGTATTTGCCAAAATATATTGGCTAAATAGCGCCAA
>TARA_R110001606_G_scaffold47972_6_pt1 | contig 11421 bp, 11 predicted proteins | sample TARA_R110001606 | Tara Oceans TARA_R110001606 (sample SAMEA4398315) | marine metagenome | biome: Polar Biome; feature: [SRF] surface water layer (ENVO:00010504); material: water (ENVO:00002006), including particulate matter (ENVO:01000060) such as... | depth 5 m
TAAATATCTCATCTTCGTAACCTGTATTACCAACGTTCTTAGACTCAACCTCTATGAAAGCATTACGGTTTCCTATTTGTGCGGTTGTTCTTATGCGTACGTAATCGCCTATACAATCATCTGCTTTGTATCTATCGCTGTCAAATACTAACCAGTTTTTATAGTTAATTACAATGCTATAAACTTGGTTTCCTGCTGCCGTGTTTACCTCCCTTGTTATACGTGCTGTAATTTCTGAACCTCCCGACTTTTTACCAAGTTGTATAAAGTTATCTGAACCCGCAACGATTAAAGCGTTAACCAACTCAACGCTAAATCTATTTGTTTCTCCGTCTATAAGACTGTATCTATTGTTACCTTGTGAGTTTTGTAGTAGGTTAAAATCTAATTCAAACAATGCGGGAACGTCACTTATCGTAAAATAACCAACCGACTTAACCCCGTCATCCCAACTACCCGCATCAACTAAAGCCATTTGCGCCCCGTTAACGTAGTCTATCGTAGTTGTAACTATTCGTGGGTTAGTTTGGTTCTCTAATGAGAATATAATATTTGCACCGTTAAAAGCGTTTATTACATCCTCCCAAGTACCGCTAAGTAAGGTTAATACATTCCCTTTTTTTATTACTTGCGTATAGGTAGATAATTTAAACGTAGCATCGTATTCTACCTCGTACTTAACAATAGAAGCATCAAGATAATTACCTTGCATAGACGTACCCGTACGCCCTTCTGAATCTGTATAAACTCTATTTGTTATCCTTAATCCCATGCTTTCTATTAAATTCTGATACTAAATAATCGCACTTTGCTTTGTATGACTCTGCACTATGTATTAAGTCTTTACCCTCTAATTGTGCGTCTTTATTATCTGTTGCGTCTTTCTTAAATGTCTGCATCAATACGTTTAAATCTGCTTTTAATTCAGGGTCTACATCACTAGGTAAAGCCTCTACCAACTTATCAAAGTGTGATAGTAAAGAGTCGAAATTCATTCCAAAGTCCATATTATGCTAATTTAGTGGTTTTCGTGTTAAATGCCGAAGCATCAGGTAACAATATTTCTATCTCTGCTTTGCTCTTTGCATCAAACCATGTGATGTTAGTAACCTCTACCGCTTGCCCAGTTGGCTCATAGATAACAAAGTTATTCATAAGTAAAGATATAAAATTCTCATCCGTAAACGGTACAGTCATAGTTTTAACTGCGTAGTTGTTATTTATTACTTTTAAGTCTTGCTTAAACAAGTTAAACAAATTATCCATAGATAAAATATCTTTATAGTTCCAAGGTTGTACACCGTAGTTCTGTTGGTTTATGTCTAACCACAATTTTTTAGTGCTACTAAAATACTGTTGAGATATAACCATAACGCCAATATTACTGCTAAAAATAGAGTTACCTACTCCTCCGATAGTATTAAACAACTCATAGAACCACCCAAATAAATCTTGCACTAATTCATCAACCTTAGTTAATACGTTCTTACGTCCTGCAAGCGCAAAAGGTGCAGCGTTTTCCTTTAGTCCTATCAATCGTACTAAATCACTATTTAAAGTTGTTATAGGCTCTGTAATGTACTCCGATTTCATACCATCGTATTGGTCAGGGCTATGGGTATCCGTGTAATCAATTTCCCAATGGTCGTACATTCTGCCCCATACTTCGGACTCATTAAAGGTGTATCTATCATCGTGGTTATCTTGATCGGTTAACGTTGGTTTTAATCGTATTGTGGCTGCACCTTGAAAATATGAACGTCTTTCTATCTTTACAACTCCATTATACACAAATGTCTTAGCATTAAATGTAGTTTCTATAAACTTAATCATATCCCCCAAAGTAGAAACGCTATCTTGTGCCGTTGGATAACCTTTATTAAAGAATTGTGTTTGCTCGTTTTCTAAGAAGTTAAATATACTTTTATTAGTTACAGATTCGGGTGCGCCCATTGTACACATCCTGTTTAAGTCAATATCTAGTAAGTTACTTTCTAGTGTGTACCCTAATTTTGCACATCCTTGTCTAATTAAATCTACATCTCGAATAGCCTTAAAAAAACGTAGGTTAGGAAAGTATAACTCTTTTAGGTTGTTTAGTGTTACTTGTAATTGTATTATTAAAAGAACTAACATAGCAGCAAGTGCAACCGCTTTAGCAACTGCGTACCCTATACCAAAAGCAAGAATACTAAATGCTGATAGGCTGTCTATAATCTTAGTCGTTATATCAATAATTTGATAGAAGATACTAAGCGTGGTTACTACTGTTATCGCTCGTTGTTGGTGTAGATCATCTGGTACAATAATATAAGGTACTCTAATCTTCATTGCAGCAGGAAAGAAACCTGATTTGTTTATCGCTTCAAAGGTCAATAGATTAGCATTAGTAAAGAAATGACCATCAGATTTACGTACATCTATTCCTACCGTAGCATCTTCTAAACCTATTGACGGGTTAGATAAATCTAAGTACATTGGTATATTAGTACCGCTATCCGTTAACACGTTTGCGGGTATATTTTCAAAGCGCCCAATAGTATTGTATAACCAATCTAGTAAGGCTTGGTGGGCTTCCCTTACTATTGTAATATCGTCTACGTTTAGCTTTACGCCCGTTTCACGTTGAGCATTACGAAAGTCTTTAACAAACGCTAACTCCCTAAAGTCTCTAGGGTTTATATCTATATTAGTTGGAAATCCTGTTATCTTCATTTTCTATAATTCCAATTACGTTTATTTCCTTGTTGTTCTACAATAGCATCTAACATACCTTGCTTAAATACTGGGTGCATCCTTACAGGCTTATTACCCTTCATTATTTCGGATAGCTTCTTAACCTCTCCTATCAACTCATTATTAACAGACCCTGTTCTATCATCTATACCGTTAGCCATTGGCACTCCCATTAGTTGCTGATTCATTATAGCACTATTAACTATATCGTCGGTTGTGTGTAGTCCTGCTGCTGCTAGTCTATCCATCTTACCACCCGTTAAAATTGCTTCTTCATCATCCACCCTAACTACGTGACCATCTACACCGCCAAATTGGGCTTTATGCTCGTCTTTCAAACGCCCTTTAGTACCCGTTGCAAACCCTGTTAAGTTACTAAATATTTGCTTTAAACTAAAGACCCCTGCGGTTGCTTTTCCTCCCGCCTTTGGCAAGCTATCACCTTGTTGAAGAAAGTTGTTTAGAGCAGCCCATAACGCCTTTAATTCCTCTATACGTTGCTCTCTTTTGGCTTCCGATAGTTTCTCACGTGTCTTTTGCTCTGTTATGCTAGATTGTTCCGCTAGTGATTCAGAAGCAATAGCGTTACCATTTGCTGCACCCTCTCTAAGTCGGTCTTCTAGTTGTTGGCTTTTGTCTATTTCATCATCTAAAAGTTTCTGTTTCTTTTGTGATCTTTCAACCTCTTTATCCAGTGCTTTGTTACCTAACTCTTCTAGCTTTTTGTACAGGTCTTTGTAGCTTTCAACAGTTTCGTCTTTAACATTACCAACTAAATCTAGTCTAAGTTGTGAAAGCTGTTCATCTATTTCTACAACGTCACGTCCATAAAGTACTAGTATAGCTTTTTGTTCTTCTAGTGCTTCAATTTGCGCAACTTTCCTTAGATTAGCAGCCTCTTCCGCTGTTATTACCCGCTCTGCTTCGTTGTTGTTTATTAGGGTTAATCTCATTGATAAACTGCGTGCTATCCTATTGTTCTCTGCTGATATCTCTTCGTCTTCTATATCTTCTAGTGATTGCCCTGCATCTAATATACCTTGTATGTCTAACTCGGATAAGTCTTTATATGCTCTGGTTAAATCATCTACTGCGTCCGTTGTTGTTTTAACTTCGCTTGTATATGAGTCTAAAGCTGCAGAATGATCAGCTATATTAACTGTGTAATCATGTATAGCGTCAGAAGTATTATCTATAGCTTCTGCAAAATCCTTTTCCGCTTCCTGCTTAAATACTATTAATCTGTTATTTTTCTCTATTAATCTATTGGATTCTGCGTTAGCCCTGTTTACTCTATCAACAGCGTTTTCATAAGAACGTTGACCGCTTTCTGACATTGCAAAATCCTTTGCATCTACATTTCTAGCTTCCTTTTCTTTTTTTAGTGCTGCGTTTTTCTTTTCTATTTCTACTATCTGTTTTGCCCTTAAATCTCTTTCAGCAGTTAATCTTTTTAGTTTCTTTTCTTCTAAGACTTTCATTTTCTGCTCAAACTCTAGCTGCTTAATGTTTCCTTTTGCTAAATCTAACTCTAGTTTTTTCTTTTCCTCCTTTATTTGTCTATCTAAAGGTTTAGTAACTTTATCAACAGCCTCTGCACTTACCTTCCTAGCAGCAGCAAGTAAATCCTCTTGCCTTCTTAATTCAGCAGTACCACTAGCTAAATCCCAAAGTAATTTTAATAGTTCTAGTCCTGCAGTTACAGCTAATCCAAAGCCAATTCCTTTTAATGCCTTGCCTAGTTTCTTTGTTTGACTTGTTGCAGTCTTTGCTCCACCACCTATTGATTTAAACGCTTTACCAAGCCCTTTTAAACCTCCGATATTTTGGTATATTTTAAGTGCTTTCATAGCTAACTTAAACTGAACCACAACGGCAACAACTTTGAAAAGTACATTTAGTATAGTACTTAGGTTTTCAGCTAAGAAACCTAGTATCGTTTTAAGTTTATTTGTTACACCTCCCGCTTCGTTTGCGTCTAAGATATAACCCTCTAAAGCTGATTGTAATAACGCCCATTGACCCTGTACAGAATCTAGCCTATCATCAGCCATCTTTTCTAACTCGTCGTTAACATCTGTAATACTGTCTTTAGTTTCAGAAAGTTTATCAGCCCCATTTAAGAACGTGTTAAACGCCGCAACGCTTCTCTTATCCGTTAACTCTAATGTAGTTGCTAGGTCTATCCCTTTAGCATCTAACTCTTGTAAAGCCCCCGCTAAATCGCCAGCACTAGTTATGGGTCTACCTAACTCTTTTGCTAAGTCTCCGTTAGCGTCTGCAAGGTTTAATAAGATGTTACGTGTGGCAGTTGCCGAAGTACTAGCATCAAAACCACTATCCGCTAATTGAGATAGTAAAGCGGTTGTATCTTCGATTGAAAACCCCATAGCATTTGCTACTGGTGCAACCGTACTTAATGCAGTTTCTAAGAATCCGAAATCTAATGCACTTTTAGTAGTTGCTACACCTAAAGTACTTACTACTCTGTCTATTTCAGTAGCATCTAATCCGAAGGCTCTTAGCGCTGACCCTGCTACCTTTGCTGCTCTTGGTATCTCTACTCCTGTTGCTGCTGCAAAGTTACTTATCCCACCTGTTGAGTTTAGTATTTCATCTGTGGTAAATCCTAACTTCGCTAACTCTAATTGTAAGCCCGTTATTTCTGTTGCTGTGAATTGTGTAGTTGCGCCTAATTCCCTTGCTTGCTTTTCAAATTGTGCTAATTCTTCTGTGCTTCTTTGTGATATTGCAGCTAAATCCGTTTGTGCTTGGTTAAAATCTACTATTACGCTTCCAATCTTTCTGAAAGCCATAAACCCACCACCCGCTATACCTAACGCAGCAGCCATACGTAACGCTGCACCTCGCACACCTTGCAACGCTAAACCATAACGCCCGACATCTCTACGACCATCTCTAGCAGCATTATTAACACCTCTTAACTTCTTATCTAATCTATCAAAATTCTTTTGCGCTTGTATAGTACGTTTATCGGTTAACCCGTATTGGGCTGCCATACGTTTAAGCCTTGCACTAGCGTTATTAACTTGACTGGATAAACGTTTGTAAGCATTGACGCTATCTAATGTTGCTTTTTTTGCTCGTTGCTGTTGTTTTAGATTACGTTGTTGTTGTTTCTCAAACTTATCAAACGCCTGCTCTCTTTGTTTCTGTAATCTTAGCTCATCCAGTCTTGCTTTCTGTAATGCTTTGGAGTTTTTTATAGTGTCTTTCTCAATCTTCTGAGCCTTCACAAACTCAGTATTCATTTTCTTTTGAGCAGCGACAATCTTATTAATACCCTTTTGGCTATCAGCACTAGCAGTACTAGCGATTTTAGCCAACCCCGTAACAGTTTCGTTAATCTCTTTATTAGTCTTATCTAGTACTAAAGTCAACTCTTTTGCACTCTTAACTACTTGACCAAATAAGTCCTGTTCGGCTATGTCTGATTGTCTTAACTTTTCGCCCATTGTTTGTAGTCTTTAATCATTGCAAAATATCTATCTACTGTTACTTCTTCTTCTTTTAAGTACGACCCTTGCATCTTACTTAGTTTGTTTAGCATTTGAGGAATCGTAACGCTATCCTCGTTGCCTTGTTTCTCAAAGTCCTCAATTAAAGCCTTTAAGTATTTTATCTTATTCAATATGAACCTATCACGTATAATAGTTCCGTATCTATCTTTCTTCTCGCTTAATATGTACTTCGCTTGTTCTGCTATTAGCGTTTGTACGTTGTTAAGATACGCTTTAAATGCGTCATCTAAGCCCACCTTAGAAACAAAATCTTTGAATAGTATATCCCACGCCTCAAAGTCTGTGTTTGCATCTAGTTTCTTATTATCTGTCTTTCTTAATTCCTTATCTCCTAGCTCAAAACGTCTACGCCAAACGGACATTGGACATTCCGAAATTGCCAAATAATACTCTTTTTGTGTAACTAATCGCATTACGTTTGTATGCTTCCCTAATCTTTTCAATGCTTGTATCATTCCAACCTATTATATCTTCATTATACCAATCTTGATCTTCTATTTTGTCCGTGTCTGCTATCGGTTCTAGTGAGTCTTTAAGTACTATTACCATCATTGACCTATACAATTCTCCTGTATCGTATAACGTGTAATGCTCTCCCTGTTGTTTGCTAGGGTTAATCATTTGAGTAACAAAAGAATAAGTACCTATAATGTTATCGTTGGCATCTACACCTTTATTAAATAACTGGTCATACCTTATCAAATCTAACATCTCATTAATAAGCCGTGGGTTACGTCCAAACGTATCAAACCATAGTAGACTATCAGTAAGGAATTTTTCAGCCCTTACAGCCATTAAATACGGCTCTGATTTTGTTAAGTCTATCATAGTAAATAAAAGCCCCACCCGTTAGAGCAGGGCTTCTAGTTTAATCGTTTGCTTCTTCTGTCTTTGGCTTATCAACCTTCGTTTTCACTTTGCGCTTTTTCTTGGGTTGTTTCTGCTTTGGGTTAAGTTCAGAGTGTAATTGTACTATAAATTTATCTAGTACTTTACCAGTAAACCTATCTCTTAACTCTTCCAAAGTTCGACCCTTGCACCATTCAGTGGGAAAGTCGATATTTCCAATTCTAGTGTACATACTATGCAGGTTCAGTGTAAGCATAAGCCCCTTCATAACCTGAACTTAATACAAGTTCTAAGCTCATAGAAGCCCCTACTGTTTGCTGTGTGTAAACACCTGTATACTTATCGTCTACTGTTTCTGTTGCTACAAATCCTGACGCAACAGTTACATCAACTCCATTCTCATAAAGAATAAAATCAGCAGTAATTAAACCGTCAACAGTTTGAGAAGTCAATAGACCCGCCCCGTAATCAGTTGTAACACGAACCTCGACAGTAGTACTCCCTAGTGATGCTACTGGTGCTGCTTGCTCTTCAAAGTTAGCATCCAATAGTCCTAACATTGCTTCGTAAGTCGTGCCTAGATCAGCCCAAGGAACTAACCAAAGTTGACCTGCATTTGCTGTACCATCCCAATCGTAAGCTACCATCTCCATTTGTGGAGCAGCAGGTGTGCGCATTTTGAATGTTGGCGCAAAAGAATTAATGTTAATTGGATACCACATAGTACCTACTAACATCCCATAAGCACCCTCTACTGAGAATCCCCATACTCCGTTATTCTTACATTTCATGTTCTGTAACTTTGAATCAAAGCCCGCAGGAACATCGTGCAACTCAGCCGTAAAAGACTGAATACCCTCACGTAAGAAAGTCTTAGAACCATCTGTGTTAGTTGCGTACTGTGTGTCCTCTTTTGGAAAGTCCATGTTTTTAAAGTCTCTAAGAGGGTACATTCTCTTAGTTACATCTGTGTCTGTTAGTGAATCTACAAATTTAGTTCCTAACGATACAGAAAGATCATACCCGTTACGAGTACCATCATCTGCTACCATTTGCTGTATTCCATTCCCGATAGTGATACCAAGGTTAGAAATACATTGTGGTAATCCTGTGTTACCATTCCCACTTCCGCAAGAACAGCCTACTAATATTGCCATTTTATATTGTTTTTAATTGTTAACATTTACACCCGTATAGTTTAATTATTGGTAAGGTCATACGAGTATCTAACCCTGTTAAGTTTGCGTCAATTATGTTACGTTCAAACCCATTAGCAGATTCAGTACCAAACTTAGTTAAGTTCCTTACTGTACTACTAGTGAATAAATCCCATTGAAAAAAAGGATTCGTTTCTATAACCCTTACAAACTCTGCATACATATTGTAGAGTGATTGAAGTTTAAAGTCATGCGTTTGCTTAGTTATCCAATCTGTAACATTGTTACTATCAAGGAACTCTAAACGTACATCACTTTCTCTTTCAATCGAGCTACCTGAAAAGTCAAAGCGTTCGCTAGTTGGTTCTACCATCCAAATAAATGGAACTTTAGAGAACTCATTAGCTGCTGCTTTTTTCCATTCAGCGTTAGTAGCCATTGGAGTACCTACAAAGAAGTACGGCTTTTGTAAAACCATGTTCCCAGTAAACCCCGTTGCATCAACTAACTTAATAGTGTTAACATCATAATCTACGGATGCTACGGTAAAATCTGCACCGTTACCATCTTTTACTATTTTGTTAACAGCAGCCCACTTAACATTACAAACATCCAAAACATTAGACGTAATAGAATTAACCGTTACGTTGCAGTTCATCTTGTCGATAATCTCTTGCTCTACTATGTATATTATATCTTTCAAAACAGTGGTAAGATTGTTTTAGATTGTCCTAAGAATGTAGGATATACACTATCATTCTCGCAAATATAACCTTGTATCGCTTGGTAACTACTTATCGCTTCATCCCATCTAGATTGAATGTTAGACACAAAGACACTGACGTTCGTAGAGTTCTCGCCTGTATTCTTAACACCCCCATTGATGGATTGTTGCGTATAATTGTCTCGATGGTAATAGAAGTAGACAATACCTAATATAATATCATCTACCCCATTACTATCTAGTATAGTACCACAATCAAGTTGCACAGTAAAAGCATCTCTTAAAAATTCGTATATTGGGTCGCCTCCCGCTATACCGATTACATACAAGTCGTACAACTCCTTACCGAATAACTCGATTAGTGTTATAGTCTCGTACCTATCAATGTAAGCCGTTAGCTTTGCCGTGTCAAACTCATTTTGAGTAGTCTCGAACTTATTAATAAAAGATGTTGCTGTTACTGCCATTTGTTATACCTGTTTTCCTAATCCTTTAAGCTCTAAGATTTCTGCAACGTTTTTAGATACTGAATAAACACTACCTTTTTTTATCGTTCCAAAGTCCTTAGAAGCTTTAAATTTAACCTCCTCCGTCGATTGTGATACACTTTTAAAGTCTACCTCTTTCGCTTTCGGTGTTACTTTCTTACTCTGTTTCTTTTCCATCTGTTATTTATTATGGAGTTTCTAATGCTGCGTTAGTCGTAGCGAATACACCGTAAACAAATGCAGTAGTATCGTTGTTTTCGATAATAACTTGACCTCTCCACTCTGCGATAATTGTACGCATATTTTTAGTGAAATCGTTACCGTCTAATCCAACATCTACTGTAATACCACCTTTCTCAGCAATCAATGCTTTTGATAAATCACCAATTAAGAAATTACCCGCACTCATTGCAGTAGTTTCGATAATTGGAATACCATCCAAAGAAAGGGCAGAGCCTACTTGTAACAAACGATCTACATAACGCTTATCAGTTGCAGACAACTTAACTAATTTAAGTGCTGTTACATCTGATGGGTGCATGAAGATACTAAGTGACCCCATGTGATTAGCTAGTCTAATTTGATTAGCTGCTACTACAAGTGAATCAGCATTGTTAGCCGAATCTACTGACCCTGCAAAACCTCCTGCTGCAAATACTGTAGCTTGTGTATAGATACCGTTCAAATCAGTACCAATACCACCACCTACTAAAACTTGTGAGTCTACACGTAGGAACAATCTTACAATAAGTTTGTTACGTAACCATGCAGCCATAAAGCTAACATCATCCAACATCTCAGTAGATACTTTGAAGTAAGCCGTTTGTTTCAGTAATGAAACCGATGTAACTACAAAGTTATTATCAATTTGATTCTTAGAATCTCCCTCAGCTGTTCCTCCTGCTGCACCTTCTTGTGCTGTCTCATAAACCCAGTCAATAGTATTTGCCGTTGTTGTGAGTTTAGGAATACGTGGGTAAGTTTGTGACGCTCGCTCTACGATGTCATTAATACCCTCTAATCGTTGCGCTTGTGGCATATTACCACCTGACAAGTTATTAGCAAAAGTCATATCCCCGACAGCCTTATTAACTGTGAATGAGAAATCATGTCTACCAGTTTTAGACGCTGCGAAATCTTCTCTATGCTTGTTTAGCATATCTTCAATAGACCCCTCTGCATCCTTAACCTCTTTCGCATTAATTGAACCGTCACGAAGTTTAGCCATAATACGACCTTGCTCTGCTACTGTTTCTTTAAGCGTTACTAGTTGTGTATCTCTTAGCTCTTTTACTTCTTTAGCTAATTCTACGTTGTCTTTGTCAGCTTCTAGTGCTTTTACTCTAGCGTCTAGTGCTTCTTTCTCGTGTGTGAGTTTTGCCGTGTAATAAGAGTGCAATTCGTTTGCCTCCATACCGTCTAACTCTTCCTTTGTTTTTACTACAAATTCCATTGTTAATGTGTAATTAATTTTAATAATACTTCTTTTCTTGCCTTTTCTGTAAGGACTTCTTGACTGTCTAATGACGGGTCGCTATCAATGTCGTTAGACGGTTGATTATCTTTCGCTTCTACTGTTGGTGTCAATTCATTTGACCCCTCTAGTACTGCACTAATTTCTATTAACTTTGCTTCCTTAACAGCCCAAAAGAAACCTTCTTGCTCTGCCTTTTCAGCGTTACCAATCTTATCTATATTAGCTTGCCATACTGCAAACTCTTCCTTAAACTCTTCATCGTTTACCGCTAAGTCTATCTTTACATAGTACATCCCTACGCTATGCTGATCTACGTTACCATCTTTGTACTCTTGGAACATTAAACCGTTATAGGCTTTCATTACGTTAGTGTCCATCATTAAAGCAGTCGTAGTACCTTGCTTTTCTACTCCTAAATCAGTCCAGTTAACTTCTTGCTCGTAAACCT
>TARA_R110001606_G_scaffold233844_1_pt1 | contig 11395 bp, 12 predicted proteins | sample TARA_R110001606 | Tara Oceans TARA_R110001606 (sample SAMEA4398315) | marine metagenome | biome: Polar Biome; feature: [SRF] surface water layer (ENVO:00010504); material: water (ENVO:00002006), including particulate matter (ENVO:01000060) such as... | depth 5 m
TGGCAATGGGTCATACAGTAGATCTAAATAGACAAATTGGTATTAATAATCAACAGAGATTAAGTGATTTTACAAACAAACTATCAGGAATAAAAGCAAGTGATCAGAAAACTACTAAAAAAGATAAAGAAGAGGGTGAGGGGTTTGCCGCTAAAGCAATTATAGGTGCTGGTGTTAATCTCAAAAAGGGTTCAGATCTAATCAGTAAATATAAAGGTTTAGGAAATGCTCTAACAGCAGGAACATCTGAAAATTTATACAATCTTACTGGTGGTAAAATTGGTAATGTTCAAACTGTAATGCCTAAAATGGGAAGTGCTGAAACAATGGTAAGAGGTGGAGAGGTTGGACCTATAACAACAGGTAAATTAGAGATGGCACAGAGGGCAGATGTTTCAGTTGGTGAATCTACTTTATCAAATCTAACAGACCATACTAATTTATCATCTCTTAGTGATATTGGTGTAAAAGCAGCACCTACAATAGATACAGCAGGATTAGACTTGACAGGTAAGATTATTAATAAAGGATTATTAAAAGCAGGTCAAGATACTGTTACTGCTGGTCGTATTGCGAGTGTTGCTGGTGGTGCTATTGGAGCAGGTGAAGCACTATATACTGGTATTGAAGATTTTGGTGAAGGTAAATTTAAAACAGAAGGTGGTGTATCAAAGGCGGGTGATATTACAAGTATGATTGGTGGAGCATTAGATTTAGCATCTGTTGCTGTTCCTGTATTAGCACCTATTGCTGGTCTAGCTGATTTAGCAGGTTCTCTATTAGATGCGATTGGTGGACATATAGATCAAAAGAATAAAGATAATCAAGATATATCTGGTGTTCCTCAACCAGCACTCCAACAGAGATCGGCAGTTCAGAGTAGTGCTGGTCAAGTTGCTAATCAATCTTCTCAATCAAGTTCTAAACAGCAATTACAGGGTAAGTCAGCATCTTTTTAAAGAGGGGAAACTCATATTTTTTAAAGAACCGTAAATATATTAATTTGAATTTATATAATAATAATTTAGTAATATATGTAATCCATAATATGAATTTTCATTCAATAGATACATTACTAACATATTATAAAATAATAACAAGTATAAAATCAAGTCATTCAAATCATATTCCAACAAGAAAACAAAAATGCGATTTTCTAAAAGTAATGAATAATCAAATAAAAAATGGTGCCTCATCAAAAACACCTGAACTAATTAGATATATACATTTATTAGAAAAGACTCGTGGTTTTAGTATAATAATTACATCAGAAGATCAGTTTGAATCTAGGGTATTACTAGATATTCATGAAGAGTTATTAAATCTAATGTCTAAAGGTATGGTTTGTGAAGGTAATGTAATGTTTCCTGAATTTAAAAATCTACAAAGTAAAATCTGTCATTTCAATCGTATTCTCCATATTGATAATTCTTCAAAAAACAATTATCAACATATTACTAAATTAAGAAATTATAATATTAGAACAAATAAATATATTATTGATAAACGAGTAAATCGCCATATTTGCGACTTTTACTTATTCTTATATCTTGAGGTTTATCTCCTTTCTTGATTATTTTCAATATCCCAGTTTTCGTCTATCCATCTATCAAGGTTATCCGAGTTCGTCCAACCACCGTCCCAAGGTAAATCTTTTTCTTCTGTGTTAGAAAAATGTTCTACTATTGCCTCATATATATCATCATATGTATCATCATATACTATTTCATCTTGTTTTTTGGATTCAGTCGCAGTATCTTTTTTCATTATTTTTAACACTTCTACTAATAGTTCATAATCTACTCCACTATCTTGAATTTCTTTTGCTAAATCTTTTTTCTTCTTCGGCATTATTATATACTGTTATTGTTATTAATAATATTATATATTTTTATTTTAAAATAATTTTCATTTTTATTTATTAGTAATAATATATATAATAACACCAAAGGTAAATCTACGATAACAATATGGTAACGCTCAACAAACCCTTCAAGTCTGATGTTAAGGGCAAAAAATACTCAGTCTATGTAAAATTCAATAATAAAAAGGGATACAAAAAAATAAATTTTGGAGCAACGGGTTATGATGACTGGCGTTCAGGAACTGCTACAAAAGAACAAAGAAAATCATACTTAGCAAGAGCAAAGGGTATTAAAAATAAACAAGGGCAACTTACATACAAAGATAAAACAACTGCTAATTATTGGGCGGTATCGTATTTGTGGTAATTAATTACGGTGTCTATTACACGCCCTACATAATATTGCTCTCCAATATCCCGTATCGTGATCGTGGTCTAAACATTTATTATATGTATCTGTAAATTCTTCTTTACAATCTAAACATTTTTTTGTATGTAATTTTATAATATACATATCTGAATATTCTCCATCATATCTCTCTATAATTCCAAGTTGTTTCCATCTAGCAATTTGGTTTGATTTTTTACCTTTTGGTGTTAATGACCACTCTAAATATCTTATTCTATCCATATCTCTTTTTTCGGGATTAGCATATCTTTTTTGATGTTCTATTTTTCTTTTTTCTTTACCTTGTTTAGATGCTCTGTATTTTCTGGTATTTGCTCGTCGGTCTTCTGGATTAGCATAAGGCATATTCAATCATTTTAATTATTTATTTTTTTTATTAATTTTCAAATTATTTATATTTTATAGTATAAACAATATATAATATGTCAGCAAATCGTTTTATAGAAATCGCTCCCACTAATGTCCCAAGTAATGGTAAAATCAGTTTTCGCGATGGGCATCCGGTGATTCAATTCATAATTGGAGCAAGTGACCATTTACTCCTTGGTAATACTATTCGTCTATGTGGTGATTTTCAGTGTTTCCAGGCACAGACCGCAGATGGCATTGGAACTCCTATTGATAACACTATTTTAGCAAATATGGATGCTAAAACTGGGATCTTCTCTACAATGGATCAACTTGTTATTAAAAATCACGGGCAATTTTCCACGATTGAGCAAATCAAATCATACAATAGATTCATGGCGAGTTATCTTCCGGTTACTTCCAGTCTCAATGATACTATTGGTCATTTTTCAAACACTGCTCTCACTTGTCCAAACTTTGCTTTAATGAAGAGTAGTATTGTTGATAATGTTGGAACAGTATCTCCATTTGCTCCTCAGAATAGTTTCTCAGTTCATTTACCTTCTGGATTCCTACTTGGAAATCAGCCTATTTTCCTTGGTCAGCAGGGTGGAATAAATGGTTTAGTTTTAGAAATTCATTTAGCACCTGACTCCAATGTATTCCATGTAGACAAGGCAAGTCCATCTGCCGCTGATGTTGCCGCCATATCTAATTGTTATTATGAGTTTTCTAATCTTAAATTAACTGCTGAATTAGTTGAACCGGATAGTCAGACTCTCAGTCAGTTTACTTCTGGACCCGGTCAGACCTACAATTACAATAGTATCTCTTCCTATTACACTTCTATTAATAGTGCTAATGCGGTTGTAAACTTCAATCTTGGTCTACGCAATGTCCTCGGTGTTTTTGCTAATTTTGTTTCTGCTGCCCGCTTGAATAACTTTCAGTGGAATGGTCTTGAAACTCGTTGGATACATAATGCTGGAACGGGTGCTGGACAAGGTGATGCTGCCTTCATAAAAACTCTAATTTGGACCAAAGGTGGCACTAAATACCCACTTTCTTATGATACAGAAACTTTACAGAAAGATGCTCAAGGTAATGATACTGTTGATCCTTCAGTCATTCGTGATTTTATGGATAGTATTGTTCAGTTTTCTAAACCAAGTCGCACTTCTGTATCTCCTGATAATACTTATCAGACTGGAGCAACACCGACAACTGATAATCACTGGGTCAATAATGGACAACTAGCAGGAATTGGAATGGCATATGATCAGATTAGCGATCAGGGTGTAGATTTCTCTACTCAGAACTTCGGTATCCAGATGTCTTGTAATCTTATTTCAGATAATCCCACTGGTCTATATCTATTCGTTCATCATAAAGCAACTCTTGTATTCAATGCTTCCGGATTACAGGTTCTCAAATAAAAATAAAATAATTTTTTAATATAAATAAATATATAGTAAATGTTATAAACAAATATAATAAATATGTCCGCTATCCCGAATCTACTAAAAATTGGTGAAATCCCAAGCAATATGCTAATGGAAGTAGAAACTTCGATTGTTGAACCTGTTGTTCAGACGGAATCATTTGTTCGTTTCAATCTCCAGCGTTCTGGTTTTCTCCATAGCAATTCAAAACTACTACTATCTCTTGATGCGTCTTCTTTTCCTGCTAACAAACGAACTGGAACGGTTGCTGGTGGAAATGCTCCAGAAGGACCTAAAGGTGATTGTGTATTCCCTGCTGGAATCGGGATTTCAAATCTCGTCCAGAGGGTCCGTCTTCTCAGCGGTAACACTGTAATTCAGGAAATTGACGATTGGAACCATTTAGAAGCATACAAAGCAATATTTGTAGCAAATGAAAACAATAAAGAGAAAGCACAATTCACCGAAGCAAAACTAATGAATCAGCAGTTTCTTTATCGTGATCAAGATACTGATGTTGCTACACAGAGGTCTGATGTAGTATCTACGGGTGTTGCTATTGATACTGGTATTGAATATGATTCCAGTTTAGCAGATGGTGTTGATGATAATCGTGAACTAAATCCTCGTCGTTGTCAGAAACTATCTAATGATCCAGTATATCAGATCAATCTTGCTTCTCTCGTGCCCTTCCTGAAATCCACACAATTACCACTTTTTATGTTTTCTGAGCAACTCTATTTAGAAGTATCTCTTGTCCCTGCGACAGAACGAGCGGTTGCTTCATCTCATCAGATGGCTGGAACTGCCGCCGAGAAAGCAATATCGTTTACTATGAATAGCAATGAAACTCGTTTAGTTGTAGATTATATCAGTTATCCTGAAGATACCATGAATCAGTGGGCAGCTGCTAATAAGAATATGAATTTTACATATTTTGATTATGAACTAAGTAAATTCACGGTTGATCCTGCTGTTGCGGCATCTGGATTTATTCGTAATTGTGGTGGTGCTGGGAAACTAGTAACTAAAATGGTATGTGGACTATCTCAGGATACTACTGATGAACAGGCAGCTCGTTCTATTCTTGGTAAAACTGTTGCGGTTCATCCTCCTCAAGATGCTACTAAAAGTTCAGAGACTGTTATTACTAATCTTCGTTTCAATGATAATTACCTATATCCTATTAGTGTAAAAAATGACTCATATCATTTTAATAATGTCCTTGCTGCTGAGGGTGTTCCTCCATTTGTAACTCGCGATCAGTTTTCTCAGCAGGGTTCAAGCACTGATGCCGCAAGATTCAATGGATATCAGCAATCTGCTAATGATAATATTGGTGCTATTGGTGGTGGTCTTCGTGGCAATTTCTTCTGGCAATCATTCAAACTAAATCGCAATGAGCGTATCAATCAGAAGGGTATCGAACTATACCAGCAGTATACTTCTCTTGTTGCTGGTAATCATACTCTAAGGATATGGCTGGAGGTGGTAAAAGTCGCACAATTAGTTGATGGAAAACTACGATCTGAATATGCCTAAATTATATGTTCCGTTATTGTTATCGTAGATTTACCTTTGGTGTTATTATTATTTTTATACTGATAAAATAATCCATCAAAATATATTTCATATTTATTTATATTATTACAACTATCATAATATGTTTCATATCCATATTGCTTTTTATCAATTATTCTTATCCACATTATATTATTATTAAGATATTAATAATCATATTTATTTTTTATATTTCCCCCCCTCAATTATTATATATATTAATATATATATATAATAACAATACCGTAACATAAATATGGCACCAGGGAGAATTCAAGTTTTACAAAAAGAATTAGATGATGATGGGATTGAAGCATTTATAGAAAAATATGGTATTAAATTGGGAAGAGTAATATCACCATTGGATCCAAAAAAACCAGCGCAAACACTAACAGAGTCTGTTATAAATCTGGTTGTTCCAGAATATTGGGAAGAAGAAAATGAGAAAATTATATTGAGACTTAGAGATGGTAAAACAATTGAATCAATCAAAAAAGCGGTTAACGATAAAGGGAGAAAAAGAATTATGGATAATAAAGCAAATATAATAGCACGAGATAAAGCAATTGCTGAGTTTTCCAAACAAAAACCAAAAAGAAAACCAATTATTAATGTTAAAAAAGAAAAAACAAAAGAAAAACCAACCTTTGCTCAAATAGAAAAAGAAACGAGAATAATACCACCACAATTAACATTAAAAGATAGAACTTTACAGGTAAAAGAAAGACGAAACAAGGGCGTTGTAGTCAATCTACCACCGGGTGGCAAATACAAGACCGAAATCATCGGGGATGGGAATATATGGGATGATGTTACGATTGTTCAAGAACCAATAACATATTTAGAAACGAGTAGAGTAGGACAAACGACACCTGCTGGTGCTAAGTTTTCTTATGGTTGGGCAGAGGATGCCGTTGATGATATAATGTATTTAATTTTCCGGAATTTTTATGAAGAATTAAGAGTAGATGATGAAAATGATGGTTTACTAACAGAAGAAGAACTAGAAGATAATATCAAATATAGGAATGAACAAATAATTATTAAAAAAGAATTAGAAGAAATGAGAAATATAAATATTCAAACTATGAAACGACTCAGGCGTAGACTAATGGAGGCAAGAGGGGAAAGAATGTATATGAAAAGAATAGGACGACAAGATATACTAAGTCTAATAAGTGATAGAGATAAGGGTTTTCAAAGAGGTAATATGGATTTAGACATGATTACAGAAATACCGAGACAGTTCAGAGACGATATTAATAGAGAATTTAATAGTTTTATAGATGGAGTGGCGTCTTTTAGAGGTATATCTAGAATCGAAGCGATTCCTCTAATTGAAAATCGCAGGATAAAAATAATTGAAGAGAAAGAAGCAGAAGAAGCAGAAAAAGCACGATTTGAAGAAGAATATAAAAGATATAAACTACTGAAATTGAGACAAGATGTTAGATTTGATAATATTGAAAACACACTTCTACCGGAAAACACAGATGGTGTAAGAAATTCTATGATATTTTACATAAGAAGGAAACTAGAATATTTAGACCCTGATTTTAATATGGCAGATGATGACGAAAATACTGAAGATGATGAAGAACTTGAAATTCTTGAAGAGGATTGGGAAAAGGCTGATGTATTTAATTATAGATATGTAGAGGAATTAAAACGCAGTGAGGAGGATATGTACCAAGCTGGAGTTGAACAAATAGAAAGAGAAAGAATAGCAAAAGAAAACAGACGAGAGATAAGACGAGAAAAAAGAAAAAAAGAAAAAGCACGAGAAATATTAGAAGAAGCAAAGAGAAAGAGAGAAGAAGCAAAGAGAAAAAGAGCAGCAGAAGAAGCAAAGAAAAAATTAGATGTTTATGATGATAAAGAGAAAGAGAGAAGATATCAATTATATGTGTTGGTAAACGAGGCATTCGAAGAAGCACAAGAAAATTTAGAAGAGAAACCAGATGATGAAGATTATCAAGATACATTTGATAGTGAAGAAAAAGACTTAGATAATTTTTTTGAAGATGATGAAGAAGAAGAGGGATGGCCCGAAGATTTTGAAGAAAGATATAATAGAACCACATAAACTTAATTATTTTTATAATCTTGATACGATCAATTTTATATTGTATAAATATATCAAGGGGGGGGATTTCATATTTTTTTAAAGAACCGTAAATTTATTAATTTGAAAATTTTTACGACTTATTTTATCAATATAATATAATGGCAACTTGGAAGGAATTAGAACCAATAATCGCAGAATTTTACGGTAAAGTAATATGTTCAAGAGATATAAATGTAAAAGTAATCAATGGTAAGAAAAAACCAACAGGTAGAGATGATTATACATATTCACAATTAGAAGCAAATCGACAAATCAGTCCACCTCCACGCAATGCTAATACATCAGACATCTTTATTAAATATTATTATAAAGATAATAATAAATTAGTATGTATCGATTTTGATGAGAAGGGTTCAGATTTAGAAAACAGTAAAATTTTCAAATATATTAATAGTATAAATACAATTAATTGTGAAACTAATAAAGGTTATCATTATTATGTTAATATTACAAACTTACCAGAATATAGTTGTGAAACAAAATTATCAAATGAGATTCCAGATTTTACTAAAATGGATAAAGATGGTAAAACTAAATTTATTGATTTAGATTTATTGGCGTGGAAACATGTTGTATGGGAAAAGTTTGAAAGACAGTTTGTAAATGATAATCTTGTTACTATTGATTGGAGTGATATCAAACCATTTTTAAATACAAAACGAATGAATATTAAAACAGAGGAGGTAATAAATGACATTCAAGAAATAGATGTATTTGATAGTGATAGAAAAAACAAAGAAGCAATTGTTCAAATAACAGAAAAACAAATGTGGGGGTATCTAAAACGACTAAATTCAAATAGAGTAAATGATTATGAGAATTGGTATCAAGTGGGTATGATATGTCATAATAACTTTTCAGGTGGTAAAGACGGTTTTGAAATATGGGATTGTTGGTCTAAAACCGGTTCAACATATTGTGGGTCTAATGAAGTATTTAAAAAATATCAATCTTTTAGTGCTACAGCAAATGATGTAGATAATCAACTAAGTTATAAAACATTACGAATGTGGGCAGAACAAGATAATCCAACAAATAAATATCAGGTTGGATATCTTCAGAGTAAAGAAGTAGGTTTAGTTGAGGTTATGAATGAAGAGTGTGCTTGGAATGTAGAAACAAGTGAATATATATTAAAGTTTGATAATAAATGGGTATCAAAGAAGAAGGGTGATATATCCAATCATTATGAAAATTTAGGGTTCTTTTATGACGACCCATTAGCAGAGGGTGAAATGAAACCAGATTATATCAATCCATTTGAGGTATGGAAATCTCATAAAGATAGGAGAACTTTCTTAGGTATTGTATTTGACCCAACTGATTCAAGTCCAGGTTATTTTAATATATGGGATGGATATAAACTAAAAAAAGAAGTATATAAATCAGTAGCAGAACAAAGACAAGAAGAAGAAGAATTAGAACCATTAATAGATCATATTCATAATGTATGGTGTAAAGGTAATCGAGGTCATACAGATTATGTTCTTAATTGGTTAGCAATGAAACTCCAAAAACCTCATATTAAAATTGCTGTAACTATTGCTCTTCAATCAAAAGAGGGTGCTGGTAAAAATGTTGTTTTAGATATTTTCAGAGAGATAATGGGTCAAAGGTATTTTGCTACTTGTAATAATATTAATCAGTTGACAGGTGATTTCAATGGATTTATGGAGGGTAAGCAGATGATAGTATTAGATGAGTTGACCTTTGGAGGTGATCATAAAGCAAACAATCGTCTTAAAAATATTATTACAGATGATTATCAGAATGTAAATAAGAAAAATAAAGAAAGTTATCAAATAAGAAATTATGCTGACTATTTTATCACAACAAATATGAGTCATTTTATAGCAGTAACAGAAACAAGTCGTAGGTTTTTCTGTTTACAATTAGATAATACTTGGGCAGGTGTTGATAACCAGAATAAAATAGATTATTTTAGAAAAATCAGAAATATTAAACCAGAAACATTTTCTAAATTTTTATACAATAGAGATATTTCTAAGTATAACCCTCGTCAGTTTGAGAGAACTCCACTATTACAAAGACAAGTAGAGAAAAGTTGGACATCAGATATTAAATGGGTATATAAATGTTTAGAGACTGGTAATATTGGAGATAATGTTAAATGGAATAGAGAAAGTTATAATTATTGGGGTAAGGATAAAGACGGTAGATATTATCATAAATTAGATGACTTGTTTAGTAAATATGTCAAAGCAGATTTAGGAGCATATGCTCAGTGTGTTCCAATGAAAGATTTTGAAGCAAAACTAAGTGATATCTTTGAAGATAAATGTGAACATAAAATTTACAAAGGTAATCAAGTTATTAGTTTTCCAGATATTAATGAAGCAAGAAAATGTTTTAACAACAATCAACAATTTAATTATCCTTGGGGTAAAGGTTTAGAAGAGATATCTTTCAGTGACGAATCTGATTCCGAAGATGAATAAATATAAATTTATCACAACATGCTTCAACTAATGTATTATGTGTTTTTCTATATCTTTTACCATTCCTCACGAGTTCTAAATAATATTTTTTAGATTTTTTAGTAATATTTTTTACACCTGATTTAGGTGTTACTAATACTCTATTAAGGTTATTTTCTGAAGGTGTTACCCATCTTAGATTACTTATGTTATTCATTACTCTATTACGATTGATATGATCTACATATTCATAATTATTAGGATTATCTAAATATGTCAATGCCATAAGTCTATGAACTAATGGATATTTATATTCTTTATCATCATTTTCTAAATGCGTGAATTTATATCCAGCACTGTGGTCATATATATTTCTTTTCAAACCGGTTTCTTTATCAATTATTATACAATTTTCATCAATTGTATATCTACTAAAACCCGGAATATCCATAATCTTTATTATTATTTTACTTTTAAATAAAGTTTAAAAATATATTATACATATAATATATCATGAATAATAAGAAAGAATATAATAAAAATTACTATCTTAAAAATAAAGAGAAAATGTTAAAAAGTATTAATGATAATTACAAAAATCAAGAATATAAGGAATATGTCAAACGCAGAAATAAATTCAAGTATTATGCTAAGAGTGGTAGATTTTCTGTATTGGAAAACAAATATCCCGATATATTATTAGAGTTTGCTTCATTACTCACCAAATTCGCCAACCAATAGATTCTTCATCTTTGATCCATTCTTCAACTTCTTTCTTTTCTGTTACCCTTTTGTTATTAATAAAATATTGTGATATATCTGAGAGTTGAGCTTTTATAAATTCAAGATCATTTTTTAGTTCTGTTACATCAGATTGAATATTTTTTATCAGAATATTATTTCCACTGGCACTACTCATTATATATAATATTATTTACATTTTTATTTATAAAGTTATTTTTTTATTTTTATATAATAATAATAATAATGAGTTTCGGAAAGATGGACGATTATAGTCTCAGTGACCTCGCAGGTTCAGGAGCAATTATTCTTGCTAGTATTGGTGGTTTATTAACCATTATTCTTTCTTCACGGTGTTATCTAAAATGTAGATTAGGTTTGACTGATGATTGTAATTTGTGTATGTGTGAAAGGAAACCACCAGTGGATACAGTAGATCCAAAGAAACGAGTAGATAAAGATAAA
>TARA_R110001606_G_scaffold37107_3_pt1 | contig 11388 bp, 6 predicted proteins | sample TARA_R110001606 | Tara Oceans TARA_R110001606 (sample SAMEA4398315) | marine metagenome | biome: Polar Biome; feature: [SRF] surface water layer (ENVO:00010504); material: water (ENVO:00002006), including particulate matter (ENVO:01000060) such as... | depth 5 m
ACCCTGTATCGTTGGTATCAATGATGTGGGAAGGTAACTATTCCCCACGTTTTTATAGGAGGGCTTAATGTTTAATAAGAATTATGATCTTCTGGGTGAGCAGCTAGCTGAATCTGGGCTTGAGATGAATCTTTTACCAGCAACAGCGCTGCTTATAGGCACAGCGGTTTCAGCCGGAACCTCTATTCTCGGCGGTATTTTTGGTGCATCTCAAGCTGACAAAGCAAACGCACAAGCTGAAAAAAGCTACAATAATCAGATGAAGGCTGCTCAATCAGCAGCTGATGCAACTAACGAATATAATAAAATAGCATTTGAAATTGAAAAGCAAAACTTCCAAGCCAATAAAACTTTTCAAATAGAAACAGCAAATAAAAAATGGAAATATGATAATGAGTTAAAAGACTATGCATATAAGCAGGCTATTCAGCAATACGGTCAGTCAGTATCAAATACACAAGATCAACTTACTTACAATAGTCTTGCTGCTATGGAAGCAAAAGCATCTGAACAACAAGCTTTAGGTGATCTTTATACTGAAAACGCTTTTAATCAGCAAGGCAGTATGGTTGAGCAATTACAAAGCATGGGTAAAGCTAGTCTAGGCCAAGCTGGTAATAGTCGTAACAAAGCAATGCAATCTACGCTTGCAGCTTTAGGTCGTAACAATGCTATTGTTGATGCTAGTTTGTCTAGTTCTGTAGAGCAATCACAATTTAATTTACAAAAAATTCAACTGCAGAAATTTGCAGCTGATAAATCAGCGTTGGCATCAATGATGATTAAACCCGAAGAACTGCCAGGTATTCCTAAGCCTATGTTTGGCCCGGATCCAATTTTCTTAGCACCTATGCAAGCATTACCACAAGCAATTCCAGCACCTACTAAGTTGAGTACTTCAGCACCTTTAGTTCAAGGATTTCTAGGAGCAACAAATGCAATTGCAGGGGGCTTCACTCAAAAGGCAGCTATGGAATATAACAGTCCTTTTGGACAAGGTGGTAGTGGTAGTGGTAGTCTTTTTGGGGGTAACCAACAACTGAATACCTACCCGTCTGGCAATAAAATTCTTCCTCTAAATCCAAACATTGCATAACTAATTATGGTTAAACAAGTACAATTTAGGGGAGCTAGCCGCTCTAGAGGTTTCTCCCCTGAACAAGTAAGCGGTGCTGCTATCTCACGTATGCGTGAAGAAAGCAACCGTGTTCAGAAAGGTATGAGAGAGGCTGCTGCAGCTGAAATCGCCAACAGAAAACAAGTTCAAGATGATGTAGAAACCAATCAAAAGATTGAAAAAGCTGGTCGTGAACGTAACCAAAAGATTCAAAAATCTAATCTTAATATACAGGTACAACAAGCTGCATATGATGCTTCTACTACTCGTAATCAATTTGAAATAGATCAAAAAAACGCTGAGGCAACCTTTAAAAGTGTAGCGACTTTAAGTAAGACAGCAACTGACAAGTATGTAGAGATTCAAAAGCAAAAGTCAGATGAACGGGCGCAACAAGTAGTTAATGAGTTCATGCTGAACCCTAATAATGATGCAGTAATTAAACAATTTGTTGGGGAAACTGAACTAGCTGTTGCAGAAGAACAACGTCAGACTGAACTAAGTGTTGCAGAAGCTCAAAATGCTTCACCTGTTGCTGTTTCAAGAGCACGTGCTTTAGATAGCAATGCTAGGTATAAATTAGACCAAGCACGTGCTAATTATATTCTAACAAATCTATACCCACAGCAACTGCAGAAAGCTAAGCTTGAAGCTGGTGTTATGGATGGTTCAACTACAGCTGCTTTTGTAACTGAATTTCAACGTGAATTTTTTGAAAAAACGCAAATATTACAGTTAAAGCCTGAGATGATTCGTGATGGATTGTCTAAAGTTTTACAAACAAACCAATCTTTTACTACAGCAGCTAATAACAAAGAGATAGAAAATCAACAAGCTAAAACTCTTGATGATGCTACTACAATTTTAACTCAAAACCCCACTGCTTTTAATCAAAACATTGTAACATCATTTGGTAAGTATGTAACAGTACATGGTTTTCCAAAAGCTTACGAATGGTTTGAAGGTTTAGCTACGATGCGTGGGCCTGATGGTAATTATTTGTTTAGTGAAGATCAATTAAAAGCAGCAGTTTTAAAAAATGGCAAGACTTTTGAACAAAGTCATCCTGGTAGATTAGGTAAAATGCTTAGAGCAAGGCTTAATGGAGAGAATACATACCGTAGCTCTATTATGACTGCTGATAAACTAAGTTATCAAGAAGCCGAAGCAGACAATTTAGAAAAAATAGCTGCAGATCCTAGCCAAGCTAACGTAAACTATGTTGTTAAAGAGTTTCGGAAAAGATTCGGTAAAGTACCACAATCAATTTTAACTTTTCAAAAAAGCTTTACACATGAAGCAGTAGCAAAATCTAAACAAATTCAAACTTATGAAGCTATTCCTGATTCTTTATTAAATCAAGAAACAGTAGAAGCTATGTGTGGGCTATCACCTGGCACCGATTGTAGTAATATAACACAACGTTATACTGCAAAAGAAGCTAAGTATAATTCTAAAGACAGTACGTTTAAAAAACAAAGCGATGCTTTTAAATCAATTGCTAATGGTAAAACTGTTTATGGTAACGTAGCACCTAATTCTAATACAAGTGTATTTATACTGGGAAAGATTCAGGGGGAATACCGTAGACGAGTTGATAATGCTGTAGCGGCTGGCAGAACTTTTGAAGAAGCCTCTGAAACAGAAGCCATCAAATTACAGTCTGAGATTAAAGCAGCTGAAAAAGGTGGTATGTGGGAAAGAGCACTAGATGGTCCTGGTGGAACAGTACGTTTCCCTTACTTCGAACCTACTGATAATGAAAAAGCAATTAGAGCTAAAAAAGATAGGGAATATCAAGAGTTTCTAAAAAATCTTGGGGCAAACCCTAAGGTAGTTATAACGACAGCTAATTCTATTATTAATGCTGAAGAAGCTGTAGAAATTGTTACGAACCTTTATAAACCTGGTTATGAATTACCAGAAAAAATTAGACGAGCTGCTATTCTTACAAATACTGATCCATTTGTATTAGTTAATGAACAAATTGAAGCATTAAATAAATTAAATCCAGAAAAACCTATTCCTTTAGCAGAACCTCCTAAGGTTTATCAAGATTTAACTTCAACAGTTAATCCCGGAATTAGGAAATTATGGGATCCTAATACAGGGAAATATGCTAGAAAACGTATTACACAGCACAGTGCTACACAACTGAGTGGTGATGCCAGTGCTTTCCGTAACTCTGGCTCTATGAGAGCAGGGTCTCCTATGAGAACATTTGCAGGTTCTAGACAGCAAAACGCTTTTATTCAAACTATCCGTACAGTCGAAGGTACGAGTGGCCCACAAGGTTATAACACCGTTTATGGTGGTGCTGTTGTACCACAACTTACTCAAATGACATTAGGTGAATTGTACGACGCAATTAAACTTGGTGGAACAGATGCTATTCCAGCACGACTTGGTGGTGGCAAGATTCCATTTAAGAAAGACAGGTATAATTCTTCAGCATCTGGTGCTTTACAATTGATGCCTGAAACATTGCGTGGTTTAGTAGAAGGCGGTGGTTATAGTTGGAATGATACATTTAGCCCTGAAACACAAAACCGAATGATTCTTGGCCTTGCTAATCAAGGTGGTGTTGATATTGAAAATATGAGTCCTTCGCAAATGTCCAAGGCTGGAAATATTTGGGCTGGTGCTTCACCTAGATATGGACAAACTAATCGAACAGCTGCTGACTCTTATAGTATTTATCAGAAATTACTTCAACAATAAATTAAACTATGGAATACGATCCTAACGAGATGTTTAGGGAGGATCCAGGCGATACGGAGGCAACTCCAGAATTGTTAGCTGAACTGCAGCGTCAAGAAGATGCTGCACAAATGCAACAAGCTCAAATGGAAGAACAAGCCTCTACTCCTACGGGAGGACAGCCTGAATTAACTCTACAACCCGAGGTAGCTACGGCACCTCCAGAAACAGAAGAAGAACCATTCGACAAAACAAAAGACTTTTCTTATTACGAAGCCCGAGGAATGAGTCGTGGTGAATGGAACCGCAGACAAATGGCTACAGGTACTGGTGGTGAACTAGAAGGGTTTGCTCAAGACCCAAGATATTCTGCTGAACTTGCTGCAGCTGTACCTACAAGTTTACTTGACTTTGGTACAGAAATTCTTAACATCCTTCCAGGTGTTAATGTACCTAAGCTCACTAAATTTGAAAACGAAGAAGCACAAGCAATAAGAGAAATATCTTCTGTTGTTACACCTACTCTTTTATTAGGTGCAGCTGGTAAAACTGCTGGTACTGCTGCTAATACACGTGTTGGTTGGTCAGTTGGTCAGAATAAGTTTGTCCAGTTTATGGGTGATCGTGGTGTAGAAGCTTTGGCTGGCCTTACTGTAGGTGCTGTCAGTAGTGAATATGAAGAAGATAATGCTACAGGTACTTTAAAAAAAGCGTGGCCTAAAACGTATGATTTTATTCCTGATAGCATGGCTACTTTGGATAGTGATACTCCTGACATGAAACGTCAAAAGAATATCCGTGAAGATCTTGGTCTTGGTTTTGTTACTGACTTAGCAGTTGGTACTGTTAAATTTATTAATGCTATTGTTGGTGCTACTGGTGCATTACGTAAATCTAACAGACTTGTAGGTGAAACACCTCAAGCACGTAAATGGTTAGATACAAACAAACCACCTGCTAGTGCTGTTGATCCTGAAGAAGCTGTAATTCAATCCGCTATTAAACAAGAGGAAGCTCTTGATGAATTAGGGATGTATAATTATTCTAGAAACCCTGGTTTAGATCAACCTCTAAAAGGTGTACATGACATGTATGATTACTCTGAAGTTGGTATTCGTACAGTAGATGACTTTGGTGTAGTTGGCGCTAGTGTAGATGCAGTTCGTATTGCTAAAAATTTAGATACTGTTTACGGTAGACTTGGTAATGTAATCTCTGAGCCTGCATTAAAGTATAGCCTAACAAGTGGTGAGAACGCACAAGATGTTGTACTTGGTCTTGCTGATCAATTACGGCAAGCTGGTCGTATTGGTATGGAAGGAAACAATTGGAAAGTTACTTTTGATGATGTACTTGATCAAGGTGAAAACCTTGCAATTCAATTGTTTGACCCACGTATGAGTAAGGCAGATGTAAGGAAGGTACTAGAACCTTACATTACACGTACTGATGACGGTAAAGAAGTACTTGCAGAAGGTGGCTTTGCTATGGCCGCTAAGGCTCTCAGAGGCTTCGGAACGGACCTTACCAGTATGGATGTAGCAAGGGCACAGTCCATCCTTGCTGGAAGCCTTTCTGGACGCATCTCAGACCTTTCTGAAGGTGCCCGATTGATGGACGGTACAGCTGCTGTAGGAGAGGCACAAGAAAAGATTATTGATATGATGCAATATGTCACTCAATTATCTGCTTCTGCTAAATACTATAAGAATCGTAAGATGGGTCTTATTCAACAAGTAAAGAACGGCTTTAAAAACATTGAAGGTTATAACGAAGCTACTGTACTTGGAGCTGGTGAAACTGCTCAACGTATCTTTGTTGATTCCCAAAGGTTTGCTGATTCAATGCGTCAAATTGCAGCTAATCAGCCACAACTGATGGAACAATTTCTGATGGCTTATGAATTTACTGATGGTAGTGTAGATACTATCGTTAAGATGAATAACTACATTGCAGGTATGACTACTGATTTAGGTAAAGCTATTGTTAACCTAAACCCTGAAGTACAGAATAAGTTAGTTGCTGGTGTATGGTCTAATGTTTATAACAACATTTTATCTGCATTTAAAACTCCTATTCAAGCACTTACTGGTAACTTTGGTGGTATTATTAGTCAACCTATATCGCACTTTGGTGGTGCTATGATGTCGTTAGATTTTAAGGCTGTACATCGTGGTTGGATTGCTTATAGTTCTGTTGGTGATACTATGAGTAAAGCATTACCTTATACTGGTGATGTTTTTTTAAGAGCATCCCGTGAACCTGATTCTGTTCGTTCTGTTACTCGTACTGATTTATTAATGCAATCAGAACGTGAGTTAGAATTTCTAAAAACAGCGGCACGTACTCAAGCTGCTGAAGGTAAAGATGGTTTACAATACCTTGTAAATCAAATTGAAATGCTAAATGATTTAGGTAAAGATCCTGTATTAAGATTTGGTCCTAATTCTATGACAGCACTGGACGGTTTTACTGGTGTATTTAATGCATCGGCTGAATCTAGATTCCGTGCTATGGATGAATTGGTATCATCTGGTAAACCAATTACTAAAGAAAACGTCAAACCTATTGCTGATAAATATTATAAGCAAATGTTTGGTGATAATGGTTTGTTGAAAGATGAGGCTGTTAAATACGCTAACAGTGAAATGGCTCTTAACCTAGATACACCATTAGCACAAGGTGTCTCTGACCTTATAGAACAAATACCTGGTTTGCGTCCATTCCTTATGTTTCCAACAACTGGTATGAACATGATTGGTATGATGGGTAAGTATGGTCCTTGGGGACCATTTCAACGCGATATTAATGAACTAGCTTATACTAAATTAGACGATTTGTTTAGCAATGAAGCACGTGTGGATGAATTACTTAAAGCACGTAACATTGATATTGAAAGCATGGATTCTATTGCTAAACAAAATAAAATTGCTGATCTTAAGTATATGACACGTGGTCGTAAGGCTATTGGTGCATTAGCAGTAACAAGTACGGTTGGTCTTATTATGAAGGATCGTATTACTGGTGATGGTATTTACGATAGACAAACACAAACTTCTAGAGTAAAAAACTCTAATTGGAAGAGCCGTACTGTTAAGGGACTTGACGGCAAACGATACTCATATGATTGGATGGGACCAGTTGCTGATTGGATCGCACTTACAGTTAATGTTTCTGATAACTTTGATTTGTTAGGCGAAGCTAAAGTAGAACATTTTCTTTCTAAACTAAGCTTTATTCTAGGTGCTTCTGTTACTGATCGTACTGGTTTGTCTACTATCAAACCTTTGTTAGATATGCTTAGTCAAAACGAAGGTGCAATGACACGTTGGTCTGCTGGTTTTGTTAATAGTCTTGGTCCACTTGCTTCACAACGTGGTGAATGGAGTCGTATTTTAAGTGAAGGTTTAAAAGAAGTTGAGCAAGATTTTATCTCACAACTTGAAAACCGTAATAGATTTGCATCTGAATTAGATTCTAGTAACAGGGAACCTTATATTTATAGCCCTGTATCTGGTGAAAAACCTAATGGTTATGGTTTCATGCAACGTGTGTGGAATGCTTACAGTCCTATTAAAATACATCCAGAACAATCACCTGAAGAAAAGTTTTTACAAGAAATGGAGTTTGATATAAATACTAACTTTAGATCTAAAGACGGTGTTAGTTTAACAGCTGTTGAACGTTCTGAGTTATTTCGTTTAATGGGTGAGCGTGGTTATTTTAAAGATGCTATTGCAGTAATTATGCGTGACGCTGGTGATTGGAAAAGCATTGAAAAGCTACGTGAACTACGTAACCAAGGTTATAAATCAGATGAAGTATCTTTAAAGAAATGGCATGATATACATGCTAGACTATCTCAAGCACGTCGTGTTGCTGAAGACCTTGCTTTTGCAGAAATGGATAGTGATATGTATTCTGCTATTGAATTACGTCAAGTTCAAAAACAACTGACAGAAGAAGCTAACATTAAAGGCAATCCTTTGGACCCTGAAACTGCTGCAGATTTACAACGAAAGTAATCCTACACTAAACTAATGGCAACTACACAAAATCTATACACAGGAAATGGTTCGACAACGAACTATTCATTTACATTTGAATATCTAAAACAAGAGGACGTTAAGGTAACACTTAACACAGTAGCTACAACTGCATTTACATTTGCCAACGCTACAACGCTTGCATTTACATCAGCACCAGCAAATAGTGTTGCAATTCGTATCTTTCGGGATACAAATATTGATGCAATTAATGCAACATTTTTTCCAGGTTCAGCCATTAAAGCTGAAGATTTAAATAGCAACTTTACCCAGAATCAATTTGCTACACAGGAAACTGATAACGAAGTTATTGATGCTAATACAACAGCTGCTAGTGCTGTAACTACAGCTAACGCAGCAAATACTAAATCTGATGCTGCAGTTACAACGGCTAACACAGCATCTACCAACGCTAGTGCTGCTGTAGCTACTTCTAACACTGCATCAACAAATGCAACAAATGCTGTTAACACGGCTAACACTGCTAGTACTAATGCTACAACGGCAGTTAATACAGCAAATGCTGCTACTACTACAGCTAATGGTGCAGTAACAACTGCTAATGCTGCTACTGCCACAGCAAATACAGCATCTACTAATGCTAGTGCTGCTGTTACTACTTCTAATACGGCTAATACAACAGCAGGTAATGCTGTTACCACCTCTAATACGGCTAATACAGCAGCAGGTAATGCTGTTACTACAGCAAATACAGCCTCAACTAATGCCACAAATGCTGTCACTACAGCTAACGGTGCTGTTACTACAGCCAATACTGCTAATACAAATGCTAGTGCAGCTGTTGTTACAGCTAATACAGCGAGTACAAACGCCACGACAGCAGTAAATACAGCTAACGCTGCGACTGCAACTGCAAATACTGCAGGCACAAACGCAACTGCTGCTGTAGCTACTGCTAATACGGCATCTACTAATGCTTCTAGTGCCGTAACTACTGCAAATGCTGCTACTGCAAATGCCACGGCAGCATTAACTAACTCACGCGAAAGTGATGGTTCAGGTGGTTTTACAAGTGCTATATCAAAAGCTAACACTGCTATTACAACAGCTAATGCAGCTAGTGCTGCTGTGTCTAGTGCAGTGTTGTTTACGCTTATTACAAACGTAGCAGCGATACCTGGAAGCCCTTCTAACAACGATTATGTTGAGGTTGGTAATAGTACAGGTATTCAATCATTTAGTCCACTTAGTGGCCTTCCTGCAGGGTTTGTGGGTGCTTCTGGTTTAACGGTACGTATTACTTTTAACAGTTCTGCATCTTCATGGGTGTTTATGAGCTATTTTGCTAATGATAGTGAAGATAGATATTTTCAAAAGACTTCTGGTAATACCAATACTACTAATATTGCTACTAAACTACCGTTAGCTGGTGGTACATTAACTGGAGCATTAACCCTATCTGGTAATCCTACTGCTGCTAACCATGCAGCAAATAAATCATATGTAGACACAGAAGTTGTAGGTATTGTTGACAGTGCACCCGGCACTCTTGATACACTTAATAAGCTAGCTGCAGCACTTGGAGATGACGCTAACTTCTCTACTACAGTACTGCCTCTTGCTGGTGGTACGATGACTGGAAACATCGTTATGTCTGGTTCTGAGACTGTTGATGGAAGGGATCTTTCTGCTGATGGGTCAAAATTAGATGGTATTGAATCTAACGCCACTGCTGATCAAACTGCTGCCGAGATCCGATCATTAGTTGAGTCTGCATCAGACTCCAATGTATTCACAGATGCTGACCACAGCAAGCTCAATGGCATTGCTTCAGGTGCTCAGGTCAATGTTGCAACAAACCTTGGGAAAAGCACTGCTTCAACTAGCAACACAATCACAAGTTCGACCGGAAGTGATGTAACTATAAACGAAGCAACAGGTTCTGCTGCTGGCTTAATGTCAACGACGCATCATAACAAGCTTGATGGGATTGAATCAGGCGCGACAGCTGATCAGACAGCTGCTCAAATCCTCACTGCAATTAAAACTGTTGATGGATCAGGTTCTGGCCTAGATGCTGACACTTTGGATGGTATTAGTAGTGGTAGTTTTCTCCGTAGTGATACTGCTGACGTTGCCTATGGTGTTATTACCTTCAATACTTATAGTACCTTTCAAGGTGGTGCGTATGCAGTCAATATCGCAGGTGGCAGTGATATTCGATTCGCTTCTGGTAATTGGACTGGAGAACACAGCGGCAAAATTCAATACCACTCTAACATTTTCTACTTTCAGTCCTATAATGGTTGGTATTTCCGCGATAGTGCGGGTAATAATAAAGCGTATATCGATAGTACTGGTAAAATCACTGCCCCGAACACTGTTAAAGCTTGGGCTACCTGTAATACGTCAGGATCATCCCAAGCTCAAGGCACGGTGTTCCCTCACACAGGTGTAAACGTCGCATCTTGTGTCAAAAATAATAACCTTGGCAGGTACGTAATCAATTTCTCTACCGCACTGTCAAGTGCTAGCTATTCAGTTACTTGCTCTAGCTCGTTAGTTAATACTACCGCCGAGGTAATACAAAAATCAACTGGTGGCTTTATAGTACAGCATAGTCGGGGTAGTGGAGGCAGTTTAGCCGCTGTTAACGTCGCTTCTTTTGACGTAATTGTATGCGGTCTCTAATTAGACTTTAACCAAACATCTTTTTATTATGTCTTTCTCAATTTCAAAACTAATCGTTGACGGCAATCAAATCGTTGTTGGTCTTGACTGGACTTACACGCACCCTGCTGAATCCATCAGCAACCAACACATGCTTTTGAAGCCCTATGGCAACACGTCTCTGGCTGAGGTCACTGAAGCTGTGGCAATTGGTTGGCTTGAAGAACAGCTTGCCAAGCAGGATCCTCCGGTGACCGCAAAATCTCTAGATGAGCAAATCACTAAGAGCCAATCTGATCGGGAATACGCCGAAGGACTAGTGACTTACACCAGTGATGGATCTGGCGCTTACGCCCAAAGTTAAAGCAGCACTACAAACACAACTTGACGAACAAGCCGCACCTACTAAGGCAAGCGGTACACCCTGGAGCTAATTATGATTACCCTTATCCGTCCAATTCTTTTTTCATTCCTACAGTCTGAAAAAGTAAAACTACTTATCGTTGACATGCTTACTAAGCTGGTTCAATCAACTGATAATGATATCGACGACAAAGCTGTTGAATTTATTCGTAACGGCTTATTCCCGGTTAAGAAATGAACCTTGGGGAGCCGCCACTGTTCCCCTCTATACGGCTGCCTGAGGCGCTTCAATTACCTGCACCAATACTTGACATACCAAGAGCAGATATACCCTCTTACAAGCCCTTGGTGGTACCTCCTAGTGACCTTAGGCCACCTCCGGGTATTAAGCCTGACGCTAAAGATGAACCGCCAAAGGCTGCACCTAAACCGCCGCCAGTAAACAGCCCACCATTTACACCACCAGAAGTACAGAAGTTTAGTGTACCCGGTACTGATATTGAAGTACCTGTACCTAGTACTGCAATTGTA
>TARA_R110001606_G_scaffold85240_2_pt1 | contig 11385 bp, 10 predicted proteins | sample TARA_R110001606 | Tara Oceans TARA_R110001606 (sample SAMEA4398315) | marine metagenome | biome: Polar Biome; feature: [SRF] surface water layer (ENVO:00010504); material: water (ENVO:00002006), including particulate matter (ENVO:01000060) such as... | depth 5 m
CATCAGTACAACAGTTTACACCAAATAGGTATCAAACTCAACCAGGCGAAGAAGGAGAGTTAAAGCAGACTGGAAAATCCAAAAACCGTGCTGAAGTTGATGGATTTATTAAAACCTTCGGTGAACAATCAGAAGGAAAAAAATTAGACGTAACAGAATTAGAAAAAGGTCTCCCAATATCATTCCATCCAGAAGGAGGAAAACCAATTAAAGTGCCATGCTACCTAACAAGTTTCTCAGATGGTTTTGGAGCTAGTTGGAATGATGTAAACTACGTAGGACGACAAGATACACTAAAACAATTTAAAGGAGTAACCAGAGCATTATCTTTTGCACTTTTGGTACCATCATTTAGTCAAGAGGAATTATACTCAAACATGGCAATGCTAAACAAACTAGCCGATGCTACTGTAATAGGAACCATGAGTGGTAAGTATATAAAAGGACCTTTGTGCAAATTGAAGATAGGAAACCTCATAAACTCTTACTGTGCATTTAGTAGTATGAAGTGGGATTTCGATCCAGCAGAAGCGACAATGGATATTGACGAACACCTCCCACACATGTTAAAGGTTTCATTTGAAGCAGCAGTGTTGGCAGATCGTAACGATAAGTTATTAGGTAGCAAATCAGGTGATTACTTTGGCTCAATATATTAACAATGGCATATAGTAGATATACAAACATACCAGAAAAAAAGGATTCGTATAACACAAGAGTTGTACGTTCAACAATATATCCTCCAATAGAACGACACGATAATGATCTATATGTCATTACAGTTGTTGGAGACACACTCTATGCGTTAGCAGAAAAATATTATAGTAGTGTAAATTATTATTGGATCATAGGTGAAGCAAATGAAAAGGTATCTAAAAAAACACAAAACATCCCTCCAGGACTTCAACTAAGAATCCCCAATCAGTTAGAAAAAATACTACGAGATTACGATGATATAAATCAACAAGCAATATAAGTTATGGCAAATCCTTTTCGATCGAGAGACATACCAAGCTCAGTAAAAAGTGAGTTTAGTGCTAGAAGCAATGATACCAAATTAATGAAGTGGACAGCTCAACGCTTTCCATGGATATATGTGTTGAGTTGTGCTGGAGGAAGTTGTAGTAGTAAGTACAATAAACTAGGACAAACTCCACAATTCTTATCAAGCCTTATTGGCGGCAAAGCAGTAAATATGTTAGGAGGAAGACCATCTAGTGGTGCATATAATCCCTCCACGCAACTACCATATCCAACGATAACTGGGCTAAGTGTAAAGGCAATGGGGTCTTTAGGCACAACACGAAAAGCTACATTGAAGCTTAATTGCTACACAGACGAAGAGCTGTTAGATTTACAAAAATGCTACTTCATCCCAGGGTTAAATGTTAGAGTGCAGTGGGGATGGAACATAGACTGTAATGGCAATCCAGCACCTCCTGTGTTGTCAGATCCATCACTTGAACCAACAAAAGTAGTATGTCAAATTAATACCAAAAGAAAAAGCTCTGCAAACTATGATGGGTTTCAAGGTATTGTAGGAAATTTTGGATACAACCTAAACGCTGATAATATATGGGAATGTAGTATAGAAATAATTTCAGCAGCAGACCCTTTTACAGACAGCAAGGTTAGTAACTCAAATTGTGGATGTCCAAGAGAGGTTGAGACAGATGGCGGAGAAAAGGTAAAAGCCTTTGGTCCAATCTATGCAGCTCTTGCTGATATGTATGAGAATGGTGAGTCTAATTGTAATAGAGTTTTGCGAAAATGTAGAAATCCTATAACTGGAGCAAGATATCATCACTGGTCGGTAAACGAGTTTGAGGGTATTGAAAGAACAGAAATTGGTGGAGAGAAGGATGGTAGTTGGTATGATGGGTTACCATGGGGTGGAGAAGAAACAACAGAAACATGGATAAGTTTTGGAGCATTTATAGATATGTTAAACCATATGTCAATACCAAACGACAGTGGTATTAAGTTTCCTCTTGGAAGTATTGATACAAGCGACATCCTTTTACCTAAACCTTACTATTGCATGTCTGCTGATCCACGTGTATGTATTATTGGAGGAGGAGACTGTGACGTATATGATGATTTAGATTTTGATCACGAAGGAGGACGCCGAATACCAGATTGTATTGAGGGTGATAAAGTGCGACTTAATAACATCATGTGTAACGTAATAATGCTGCTAAAAAACTATAAACAAGTATACGATGGAGACGGAAAGTTAAAAACACTTCTCGATAATGTTATGAATGAAATCAACAGAGTATGTGGAACTCCTTGGCAATTTGTAACTATAGCATCTCAAGAATCTTGTGATAGTGCAACCGGTCCAATATTGCAAATACTTGACGAGAGGCAGAAGATGGAGGCACTTGCACCATTTGATCTTCCTAGCCAAGTAGGAGACTCAACGCTCAGAAGTTTTGGACTAAAGCTTAAAATGACCGGAGCAATGAAGACTAACGCACTATACTCTGGCAACAATCAAAACGCAAGAGGTGGCAAGGATGACTCAGGATGTTCAGCACTTGCTGGAGGAGCATTCTTTGTTGCAAATGATATTGAAGACAAAGCTAAGCCTAAACCTAAAACTCTAACAACAGAGTGTGGTGATTGTGATAGTAGCTCTAATGCAGCATCTCCACCAAGTCTTGAGGACATATTTGATGAAATGTCGGACGAGGTTAATGACCAAAGTGTAGGAGCTTTACAAACTTACATAGATAAAAAAGTAAATAAAGAAGATAAAAAGAAGTGTGCTGGAACACCTCTACCCTTTGATTTCAACTTTGAAGTTGATGGTATTGGAGGTTTTGAATTTGGACAAATGGTATCTTCAACACGAATACCTGAAGGTGTACGTAAAGAGTTTAGATGGCAAGTAACTAAAGTAGAGCACGAGATTTCTGTGAATGATTGGACGACCAGCGTTTCAACTGTATGTAGATCCAATCCTTTTGGTAATAAAGCAAGTCAAGGCTTTGCAAGGTAATACACATATACATGGGATCATTAGGAAGTAAGAAGAATAGAAAAAAGCCGTCAGCGTTTAATAGACCAACCCCGGAGCAGCAATTCAAAGCTAGCCAGATACATAAGTATACGAAGGGTGGTGAATTTACAACAACAAACGGAGAAGAGTATATAGGTGAATATCATCTTCGCAAGGATGGTAAGATATACACTGGTCCAGTACAAAACACCAACAACAGAGACACAAGCATTCAACTCTTGCCCTTCTATGACGATAATGATAATTTTGTTTATGATAAAATACATAAATTTGTAACACCACTCAAAGATCACACAGAACCAACCCCCTACACATACAAGGTTAGACCAGCAGAAGGAGTTTACGAGTTAGGATTTGACACAAGACATTTTGTACAGAGACGAGGATTAGGAAACTTTGCTGTAGAGATTGACAGCAATCAAAGAAATCGCTTTGGTAGCGAGTTTGGAATTGATCCAAACATATACGATGTAGTGGACATAATGTGGCAACTCACAGGAACTATTGAATACATCGAAGCAGTAAACAAGGATCGAATATATAAGGCATCTTTCACAGTTGCTGATATTCAGTCTCTTATAACAAACTACACGCAATTCGCAGTACCAACTAAACAAACCGAATTTGGAAATCCTAAAGCATTAATGACTAGAAGCTTACTAACGGCTGGAAATAAATTAACACGTAAGATAACCTTTGATCAAAAAACTGGTAAAATAATTCCACCAGAACCTTTGCCTCCTAGATAAAAAAAGAGTATAGTTACATTATGGTTATAGACAGCGAACAGCAGTTATTAGAGTTGCAAGATAAGGCACTATTCATCGTACCAATCCCAGAAGACGATAGGATACACTCCACACAGAATAAGATTATTGCATTAGCAATTAAAGAAGGGCACTTAGGACCATCTTACATCGTAGGAGTCAATCACCCGGAAGCCGTCTACAATATGTCATTAGATATGTTAGGTGAGTTTACCAATCTACTATTTTGTACAGATGTCCATCTTTTAAGAAATCATAGGTTTGAATTAGGATCAGAACCAACATTTATGGATCTTGATATGATACATTATCTCAGAACTAGACAAAAGCTAGAAAAGGAATCAGGTGTGATGGTTACACGATACAATCGTAGTATGTCGGGATGTAAGAAAACAAACTCACTTATATCATTACTCAAATTACAAGAGCGAGTGGATCGTATATGCAATCAATTCACAGATATTAATGTTCCTAGTGGATATGAGTTTTATGCAAACAAGCTTCGAGGAGTTTTTAATTGGATTGAGTCAAGCGGATTGCAGGTAGATAGAGAGAAATATAAAGATCGATTTAGTAAAACATTTAGTCGAGTTGGTGATAAATGTTATACACAATACAACTATTACACAACGACGGGAAGACCAAGTAATCGCTTTGGAGGAGTAAACTATGCAGCACTACCCAAAGACGAAACACGTGAATGCTTTGTTAGTAGGTATGGTGATAATGGATGTTTAGTAGAATTAGACTTCAACTCATACCATCCTAGAATTATTGCAACACTAATTGATTACGATTTTGGTAAGGACAATGTTTATGAGCATTTAGCTAAACACTACCACAACACAGACACACCAACACAAGATCAAATATCCAAAGCTAAGGAAGATACGTTCAGACAATTGTATGGTGGAATACGAAAAGAATACCTTCATATACCTTTCTTCAAAAAAACAGATGCATTTGTAAAGGATTTGTGGAAGCGGAAAGAGTTGGATGCATACATTGAGAGTCCAATATCTTACAGACGACTTGAATGGCAAAACTACAAAGATGTAACTCCTTACACTTTTTTCAACTACTACATTCAGATGATGGAGACTGAGTATAATGTAGAGATGTTGAGCACAATGTCTGAGCATTTTATGCAATCTGGAATCAAAAGCGAACCAATACTATACACATACGATAGTGTATTATTTGATGTACACAAAGATCACAAAGACCTATTAACCAAAGAAATTATACCAGCATCTATTGATTTGTATAAGTTTCCTATCAAAGTAAAGGAAGGAAATAATTATGCAAATTTAGATTTTTGTACAACTTAGTCCTATTTATAAGCATGGAAGACCATAAAAGAAAAATATTGAAAGAGAAAGTTCGGAGGCGTTTGGAAAGTTATCTTAAACAGAATAACATTAAGTTTTCTAAAAAGGTCTTGACTGAAAAAACTCAAGGAGAAATTGACGCTGAAAAAAAAGAACTTGATCAAAGAATTAAAACTAAGGAAGAGCAAATTAAAGCTCTGCAGGACCAAATAGCAGTCTTAAAAACAGCACAAGGTAAAGCAGCGTCTGAAAAGCCCGACGAAACTTCAGGATAATAAATAATGAGATCACAGTTACTTTGCACATTTACGACAGTGTCGGAGCTCCCATCATGCATCACTAGCATTCATAAAACGTATCAAGTTGAGAATGTTTCTAATATGCGATGCTATCAGTATGCAGAAGAGTCCTCTGTAGTGTGTATATACAATACAACAAACACACAAAGCAGAATGTCTGATACAATCACAATCAATAGAAAAAAAGATTCAGAAACCTTATACAGCATTAATGCACTCAATGCATTGATACGCGAACAAAATAATGGTGTGTTAGATAAAACATACCGTGTTGATTGGACCCAATTTACTAATCGCCTACTACTCACTAATCGAGATGGATCTTTTAGGAGTATAGAAATAAAACAATTACAATGAAATAAAAGTTGCAAATACGGTAGAAAAGCAGTATAGTTAGTCTAATGTATTAAGTCAGAGGTACAATAAGAGCATAATTAAAGTACAAAGAAATAGAAAGAAATAGCTCAATAAGATACCCGATACTTAATAGGACAGTTAAATATAATATAAACCCAAGTAAAACAAAAAACAAATGGCACTAGATTTAGATGCAATTAAAGCGAAGCTACAAGAGCTTCAAACAACAAGTGGTGGAAACAGAAACTCAGATGTATTCTGGAAACCACCAGTCGGAAAATCACAAGTAAGAATAGTACCTTATTCGTTCGACAAATCAAACCCTTTTCAAGAACTTTATTTTCACTACGATATAGGAAAGAAAACAATGATCTCTCCGAGCTCATTTGGAAGACCTGATCCCGTACTTGAATTTGCAGAGAAGCTTAAAAGCACTGGAGACAAAGAAGATTGGAAAATGGGAAGAAAGATGGAACCAAAGTTCAGATGTTACACTCCCGTAATCGTTAGAGGACAAGAATCTGAAGGAGTTAAGTTTTATGCTTTCGGTAAGAAGATCTACTCTGAATTATTAGGAGTAATCACAGATCCAGATTATGGTGATATCACTGACTTAACGAATGGTCGTGACGTAACAATCGAACACATCGCTCCAGACAAAGAAGGTGGCTATCCATCTTACAATGTTAGAGTTAAGCCTAACACAACTCCAGCAACAGAAGACAAGAATGTTGCAGATATGATTGTTAACAAACAACCAGAATTAACAAAGATGTTTACTGAACTATCGTATGACGATATGAAAGTATCATTGGAGGAGTGGTTGAAGCCAGGTGAAGGTGCTCAAGCTACTACAACAACCAAAGCCCCAATCACTGGAGCTAAGACGGCAAACACCACAGAGGATATCTCAACAGCATTCGGAGATTTATTTAATACATAAAAGTTATGGCAAAAGCAAAAGTTACACCCGATGAAATAGCGGGAAGGGACGAGCTGGCTCAAGAGTTAGCGTCAAGTCTAAATAAGAAGTTTAAAGACTTCAAAGCTGTTCATTTTTTAGGAGAGGAGAAAACACAAACCGATCTTTCGGATTGGGTGTCAACCGGATCAACAGATCTAGACCTTGCCATATCAAATCGACCTAACGGAGGATTACCAGTAGGAAGAATCGCAGAATTTACCGGGCTTGAAGCGTCCGGTAAATCTCTGATTGCAGCTCACCTATTAGCCAATACTCAAAAGAAAGGTGGTATAGCAGTTTACATTGATACTGAAAATGCACTAAGTGAAGAGTTTCTTACTGCAATTGGTGTTGATGTCAAGAACATGTTGTACCTACCAATGGATACAATTGAAGACATCTTTGAAGCAATAGAGAATCTTATACTTGACATTCGTAAGAATAGCAAAGACAGACTCGTTACAATTGTTGTAGATTCAGTAGCAGCAGCTACCACGAAGATAGAGCAAGATGCTGACTACGATAAAGACGGATGGGCCACATCTAAAGCTATCATCATGTCAAAAGCGTTGAGAAAGATAACTAATCTTATTGGAAAAGAGAAAGTAATCTTAGCGTTTACAAATCAGTTGAGAGAAAAGTTAGGCGCTATGTTTGGAGACAAATACACTACAAGCGGAGGAAAGGCTTTGCCATTCCATGCAAGTTGTAGAGTTAGACTTCAAGCAGTTGGTAAGATTAAGGATGGTGATGGAGAGATAATTGGCGTAAACACTCAAGCCACAGTCGTAAAGAATAGGTATGGACCTCCTTTTAAGAAAGCAAAGTTCAGCATATACTTTGACTCTGGGATTGATGACGACGCTAGTTGGTTAGACACACTCAAGAAGTATAAAGTTATAACAGTGGGAGGATCCTGGTACACCCTCATAATGGAGGATACTGGAGAGGTTGTTAAATTCCAAAGTAAAGAGTGGAGAGACATACTCAAGAGACCAGAAGTTAGAGCGTATTGCAAAAATGCTATTGAACAGAATAGTGTATCGCATTACAAAACACAGATAGAGATAGATCCAGATGAGTTGACAATTGACACATCTAATATGGAAGGAATCGATACACCACTAAACCAAGACGAGGAATGAAAAATAAGTATGCTAAATTGCTCAATCAATTAAAGTTGCGTGAGACAGAAGAATCTAAACATAGAGATGATCGAGTATTAATCATAGATGGATTAAACACATTTATACGAGCTTACTCAGCAACACCCACCCTAAACGCTAATGGTGAGCATTGCGGTGGGGTTTCGGGATTCTTATCTAGTATGGGTCATGCTATCAAGACGATGAGCCCTACACGGGTCATTGTCGTGTTTGATGGTAAAAATGGATCAGCTGCTAGAAGAAAGCTGTATCCAGAATACAAGGCAACACGTAAAGTCAGCATTAGGCTCAATAGAGCTCAATCCGTAGACAAGGAAGATAATCAACTACAACAATTAATTAGATTGATTGACTATCTTGAGACTTTACCGATCACCGTAATAACTTTAGATGGAGCAGAAGCTGATGATATAATTGCTTACATCGCAAATAACATACTTACACCGAAAGACTCACACTCATTTATTATGTCATCCGATAAGGATTTCTTACAACTGGTATCCAATAACGTACACGTATGGAGTCCAACAAAAAAGAAATTGTATTATGAAGATGATGTGTATAGTGAGTATGGGGTCATTCCACAAAACTTCGCAGTGTATCGAGCTTTGGAAGGGGACTCCTCGGATAATATTCCAGGAGCTCCCGGCCTAAAGCTGAAGACAATATTAAAGAGATGGCCACGGATGGCCGAACAAGAAGTTATCAATCTCAAAGAATTCTTCAGCTACAATAAAGATCTGGTGCAAGATTCTAAAATTAAAGCCTACAACATTGTAGAGGATAATGTTAAAGATATAGAGTTGTATCATGAGATAATGCAGCTAGGTGAAACATTGCTAAACGCAACTACACAACTTCGCATACACGATAGTATGGACGCTGAAGGACGTAGCTTAGCAAAGATGACATTTCACAGACTACTAATCGAGGATGGAATGACTAACGCTATACGCAATCCAGAAATGTGGTTACGAGACGTTACTACTAAAATAAATCAATACACAAACTTGTTGTAAGTTACATTAATAAACCGTATATTCATCCACATGGGAACACAAGATACTTTTCAATTATACGGAGCTGGTTTTCAAAGTAAGCTGTTAGCGGTCCTAATTAAAGACCGAATTTTTCTACAACAGATACACGACATCCTTGATCCGACATACTTTTCCTCAGAATCATCACAATGGATTGCAAAGACAATTGCAAAGTATTTCGACAGCTATAAAACTACTCCCACTCTGGAAGTGATGAAGGTTGAGATTGATGGTATTGAACAAGATGTTCTAAAAACTACTGTCATTGACAATCTAAAAGATGTCATGAAACACATCGACTCTTTAGATTCAGATTACATAAAAGATAAGACATTAGACTTCTGTAAGAATCAAAAACTTAAAGGAGCTATACTCGAATCTGTACAACTACTTCAACAAGGCAAGTACGACGCTATCAAGACTACGGTAGATGAAGCTATGAAGGCCGGATCAGATAAGGACATTGGGCATGAGTATATTGAAAACGTTGAAGCAAGGTTTGATGCAAATAGCAGAAAGACAGTGCCAACTCCGTGGGAAGTGATTAATGACATAACCGATGGAGGATTAGGTCCAGGAGAGATGGGAGTATTTGTTGCACCTGCTGGTATTGGTAAGTCGATGGCATTAGTTAATGCAGCTGCTCACTGCGCCAAGCAAGGATTGAATGTGGTTTATTATACACTAGAACTTTCTGACACCTATGTAGGTGGACGGTTTGATAGCTACTATACAGGTATTCCAACCTCAGATTTAAAGTATCATCGAGAAGAGGTTGAAGAAGCAATGGAAAAACTTCCAGGCAAATTAATTATTAAGTACTATCCAACAAAGACCGCTACAGTAAACACAATAGCAGCTCACCTTGATAAGTGCGCAATCCAAGGAGCTACCCCTGACATAGTGTTTTTAGATTATGCTGATCTATTAAGAGATGCAGGAACAAATAAGAATGCTCGACATGATCAAGTATTGGGAGGTATCTATGAAGAGTTAAGAGGGCTGGCTGGACTACACAAAATACCCATGTGGACAGCATCACAAGCAAATAGAAGCGCTGCTGAGATGGAAGTGATAGAAGCAGATAAGATTGCTGAATCATACACTAAAGTAATGGTAGCTGATTTTATTGTATCGCTATCCAGAAAGACTGCAGATAAGATTAGTGGTACTGGAAGGTGGCATATAATAAAGAACAGATTTGGACCTGATGGGTTAACTTTCCCAAGCAAAATGAACATGGCAGTGTGTGGTATTGAGATATACGAAGAGAACACAATACTAGGGCAGGCTACTAAAAAAGTTATGAACAATGACGACACAGTAATCAGAAATGCTTTGGCAAATAAATTTGAAGAATTAAACAAATTAATCGACTAAAACGACGATTTCAATGGACAAAACACCTATTTATAGTCAATGCGGCCGATTACAAATTACTAATAACCATTTATAAAAATTAATCTACAACATGACAAAATCTAATCAGATCTTGAGTGACATCACTGTCTTCACAAAATACGCTAAATATCTTCCGGAACTTCAAAGACGTGAGACATGGGAAGAGCTTGTGACTAGAAACAAAGCAATGCATCTAAAAAAATATCCAAACCTTACAGATGATATTAATGCAGCGTATAAATTTGTGTACGACAAGAAAATTCTACCATCAATGCGTTCTATGCAGTTTGCAGGAAAGCCAATTGAGATATCTCCTAACCGAGTTTACAATTGTGCCTATCTACCAATTGACGACGTGAGGGCATTTGGTGAAACAATGTTCTTATTACTAGGAGGAACCGGAGTAGGATACTCTGTACAAAAACATCATATAGAGAATCTACCAGAAATTCATAAACCTAATCCAGATAGAAAAAGAAGATTTGTAATTGCAGATTCGATTGAAGGGTGGGCTGATGCAGTAAAGGTTCTTATGAAAAACTACTTCAATAGCGGATCAACATTGCAGTTTGACTTCTCTGACATTAGACCAAAAGGAGCAAGATTAGTAACGTCAGGAGGAAAAGCTCCAGGACCTCAACCACTAAAAGAGTGTTTGATAAAAGTTAGAGGTATTTTAGATGCAAAAGAGAATGGAGATCAGTTACAACCAATCGAAGTACACGATATTGTGTGCCACATCGCAGATGCCGTATTGGCAGGTGGTATTAGGAGAGCAGCCCTTATCAGTTTGTTCAGCACTGATGACAATGCTATGATGGGATGTAAGTCAGGTAACTGGTGGGAAACTAATCCTCAAAGAGGTAGAGCCAACAACTCAGCATGCTTGATGAGACATAAAATTACTAAGGATGTGTTTATGGATCTTTGGGAGCGTACAAAGCTTAGTGGAGCAGGTGAGCCTGGAATCTATCTATCTAACGACAAAGATTGGGGAACTAATCCGTGTTGCGAGATTGCATTAAGACCATT
>TARA_R110001606_G_scaffold409_1_pt1 | contig 11371 bp, 25 predicted proteins | sample TARA_R110001606 | Tara Oceans TARA_R110001606 (sample SAMEA4398315) | marine metagenome | biome: Polar Biome; feature: [SRF] surface water layer (ENVO:00010504); material: water (ENVO:00002006), including particulate matter (ENVO:01000060) such as... | depth 5 m
TTTCTCCGGATTGTGGCGCATGAGGTACGCAAACTAGTCGCTAAGCATGGCGAAGTTCGGTTTCGGTTCAATATCCTCAGTGATTTACCGGTAGAGCACTTCTGTCCCGAGCTGCTCAAGCTGGAGGGTGTCAAAGCTTACGACTACACGAAATATCCGAGTGACCGGCGCACACCTAGCGCTAATTACCGTCTAGTTGGTAGCGTTCATGAGCGCCACACCGACAACGATATCAGAGGTATGGTTAACGATTACGGTAGCGCTGCTGTAGTGTTCGACACCTTACGAGATAAGCCACTACCCGGAACCTATGCGGGTGTGACTGTTGTAGATGGTGACAAGTCGGATGATAGGACTATGGCTAGCGAAGTCGGAGTCATTATCGGTCTACGTGCAAAAGGTGACGCAATAGGCGCCACCGGTAACACCTTTATTAGAACCGCTTAGAAAGAAAGAGAGAGACAATGAACACCGAATACATAATTACAGCTCAAGTAAAGAACGATCTAGATGGTGACGATTCTGCAGATTGGAAAGTGTGCCGTACCTATGAAGCAGCTAGATCCTGGGTTAAATGGTACCAGGACCGCTACAAATTCGTGTACGTCAGAGAGTGCAGTAAGCCGATCAGTACCGAAGAAAGAGAGGGTAAGTAATGGAGTTGATAGTGGTCTTAGCGTTCTACTTGTTCTTTTTTGGCGGGATAGTAGGCGGGATCTATTACCTGAGTCAATGGTATTGGCAGGTTCAACGCTGCAAAGCAGGTAAAGAATCGATGATCGAAATGATGGAACGGTATCGCAAAACAACGGTGCTGCTTATAGCGAAAGAGTCAATGGGTACACCCGGACGAATTTACGATTACGAAAGAGAGATCAAATAATGGCGACAGTGAACCTAGGCCGGGTAGGCACCGATAGCGGGTGTTTGACTATCGTGGCCCCTGAAGTATTCAACGACGACAATCAACGGAATGAGGCATGTGCTCCTACGCTGGGAAAAGTGTTTGGTCCGTGTTTCGATGGCGCAGGGTTCAGTTTTGCCACCGGGCATGATGGTGACTTCAACATCTCCGCCGCTTTTGATCCAGATACCGGACGGATTTACTCTATCACCATCCAGGTTATAGAGATCTAGTTTTCACTGGGCCGGGGACTCTCTCCCCCGGTCCGGTGTCCCACCCCTACAGTAGGGTGTGGTACATTAAAGGGAGAGGAAAGAGGGAAAATATGACAGAAGTATTCGCAAGCGGGGTCCTACTCGGATTTGCAGCAGTGTCTACGCCCATTTTAATAATTCTTGAGTGGGAAAAACATAAGCTCCGAAAAGCTAAGGACCATCAAAGGCACGTCGCACTTGTACAGGCTGAGCTGGATGAGGTTGCGCGCAAAATACGAGAGGAATTTGCCAATGGATAGCTACTACGAACCACCGGACGATCCGTTCGCTGGCATGAGCGATGAAGAATACGACGAAATGGTTGAGGCTCAAGAAGCCGCCGAAAGTTCTTATTGGGATAGGAAAATCGACGAGGCGAGAGGCAACTGAGATGGAAATTAAAAGGGTGAACGTGTCGTTAGGTGCAGGACTGGTCAGGTCGATGTTTGCCGTGATTGAAGATGGCGAGATCATCGAACTTGCACCGACTCGTGAAGAACTAGAAGAAAAAAAGGAGGCGACTAGTGAAAGGTCGTAAGAGAGAGGTATATCAGGCACTCGTGAACGCTAAAGGCGATTATGTGGGCGGACCTGCCCTCAGCAATGTTGCTTGCGGGGGTAGTGAGGGCTTACGCAGACTCAGACAGCTAAGAGCTGACGGGTACATCATTGAGAAGAAAAAGGTTCATCCTTCACACAACTACTATTCGTATCGGCTGGTGGCTGATGGCTAGTAAAGACTTAGAGCAGGATGAAGGTCGAATGACTTTACACACTATCCGCCACGCCCGTGACCCTGAAAACTGGCCGAGTCGCAGCGAACGCTGGCAAGCTCTGCTAAAAAAACACCCAAAGAGAGGAGAACGTCGTGGGAGTGAATGACTGGCGGGACCATGCTGCCTGCAAAGGACTGACCGAAGACAAAGGGTACGACTGGTTCCCCGCCCGTGGAAAATACGTGACGACCCGTCAAGGTTCGCAAGTCTCCGGGGAAACTAAGACCCTGCTAGACATTTGCGACTCGTGCTCTGTCAAGATCGAGTGCCGAGAGTATGCGATTGAGTACAATCAACCGGGCATTTGGGGCGGTATGAGCAGCAGGCAACGACGGGCCCTTAAGAAACGAAGAGCGAACGGGCTAGAAGTCTTATGATGAGCGACCAAGATGCCGCCGACTGGGATCGAGGGAAAGAACATTCGAGAGAACTGAGGGAGTTACTAGATGAATTTATGGCTGGAAATTTGGAGGATCATCGATCTGGTGAGCGTGAACGTATCGCCGCCGAACGAGATCGCTCCGATCGTCTGTGAATACTTTCAAGAGGACTGCGTGCGTGCCTTATCGATAGGCTGGTGCGAGAGTTTGCACAACCCATATGCCTATAACCCTGAAGGTTCCTACGGGATATTTCAGATTTATAAACCAGTGTGGGGGGAGGCGTTCGCTGACCATTGGCATGACCGATATGACGTAGAACAGAACACTCGTTTCGCGAGATGGATCTTTGATAACACAACAAACAAGTTTAATTTGTGGACTTGTGGCCGAAAGTAACACGAAGTAACACGAAAGTGGTACGATGTATCACAAGAACAGACCCAAGGGGGGTCACATGAACAAATTCCATGTAAACGCACGATTTGAGAACGGAGGCTTTGACGCAAACCCGTGGTTCCTGGCGATAACAGAACCAGCAGACACAGGTATCAACGTCACAGTCAAACACCGTTCCGAGATTGAGAAAAACGAATACGTCCCAGACCATTGCGACTGGCTAATCCAGATCGACACCGACCATCCAATGGTTGAGACAATGAAACTCTGGGTAACCGACAGTGCGTTACGCAAACTCACTGACGCCGCAGTGACAGAACTATGGGAACGACCAGTGTCTGCCGCCGCTGGTGACGAGCTGTATCAAACGTTCGACGAGTGACCGACGTCAACATAGCTCGTGCTGCGTGTCTCAAAACACTGCACGAGGAGAGAGAAGAAGAAGGGCATCGTCCTACCGCTTTCGGGACCCTCGGCAGGGGTTCAATGGCTGGCGGCTGCGACCGTGCCTTAGCGTTCGACATGATGAGCGTTGAACCGTCAGAAGAAATCTTGGATAGCACATTGATGGCATTCAAAACCGGCCAGCATTTGCACGATTTGGTGCAAACCTCCATGCGTAGACAACACGACATGGACTGTGAGGTCCCCGTAGACCTCCGACCGTTGGGTTACCCGATTAGCGGACACGCTGATGGCGTTTATGTCTTCGAGAATTTGACGATTGTCGCAGAAATCAAAACAAAAAAATCGTACCCAATGAAACTGGCACGCCGTAAACGCATCCCCGAACTGCATGAAGTACAGCAGGCCGGTATGTACGCAATGGGTGTAGGCGCTGACGCTATCCACCTCATTTACTATGCGAAAGATAACGCAGGTACAGCTCGCAAACCTCAAGATTTTGTGGAGGCTGGTGAAACTGTTGAGTGGTTGTTGTTCATGGACGAACCAGTCCCTGGTGATGGCCGCACAGTAGAGCAGATTGCTTCCGCTGAAGCTACCCGCATCACTTCTATCGCCGGACAGGTTGAGGATGGGATGATCCCTGAACGGTTCATCCCTGGCTACGGAACGGTGCCTGTTCTTCCCTATCCGGGGAGTATGGATGCCCCGTGGCGTTGCAGGTACTGCGACTATTGGGGGTTGTGTGACACGCTCCCAGCGGAGCAAGTCCCGGCAGCAGCAGTGTTAATACCAATAAGAAAGGATATAGATGCCCACCAATGACCCGATAGAGACACGAATGGAGCAGTTGGAAGACTATTATCGCAGTTTCATGAACAAATCTGCTCGTGGCGCTTATGGCCCTGAGTATGGGATGAGTTTGTTGAACACAGCAGCGATTATGACGCTAGCTGATGCGATTCAATACCTCGCCAACTCACATCACGATTATGTTTTGGCGCAACTTTTCAATGCGATGGGGATAGAGCGTGACGACAAGGAGGAGACAGATGTCTGATCTGTTGAAACTATCTAAACCGTTTAACCCACGGTTCATAGAGAAAAAAGGTGGGTCATTCAGTGCAGATTATGTGTCCCACTCCACAATCAACGAGTTCCTGTTAGGGATACTCGGACCGTTCGACTGGCAACTCGTCCAGGTTCTGTACGAACCAGATGGTATGGTGAGCGGTGCCGTGTACCGGCTGTCCACCGAGATAGATGGACGAAAGGTACAGGTAGAAGAAGTTGGAAGCATCCAACAAGGCGGCACCAAGAACAACGGTGATCGTATGAAGGACGCAGCTTCAGACAGTTTGAAGCGTTGCGCCATGAGGTTTGGCCTGGGCTTACACCTCTGGTCACAAGAAAGATACATTTTACACACCACATTAGAATCAAAAACCAATGAGAAAGAGGAGATACAAGATGGCGTTAGCGTTTAGCGGGAACCTTACCCGCGATCCAGAGCTGAGATACGGACAGAGCGGAACCCCCTGGGTGACATTCACCGTCGCTGAGACACGAGGTCGAGACGACAAAAAGAAAACAACTTTCTGGGAATGCAAAGCGTTCGGTGAAATGGCCGAACATGTGGCCGAGTTCTCTAAAGGACAGCGACTTATCGTTGACGGCTCCGCAGAAACAGAACAATGGGAGGACAAGAACACTGGACAGAAACGATCCAAGATCGTGGTCACCTGCTGGGATGTGGGCCGTTCAGTACGGTTCGACCCTATTGTCGGTGACGCCCGTGCAGCTAAGAAAGATGCCTCTAAGAAAGAAGACATTGAAGCAGCCAAAGCTGTGCAAGCTGCGTTCCCAGCAGGCGAGGAGCCTTTCTAGTGATGGCAGTTAAAGGGTCACATTTGAACTTGCGTCTGTCAGACGACGACCACACTTGGTTGCAGCTCTCCGCTGGAACAAACGGGGTATCTAAGTCAGAGATGGTTCGCAGGTGCATAGCCATGTATCGCGAAAACGAAACTTCGTTAGAAGACATGGCCGCTTACTACAACAAAGGGTGATATTAGATGACAGAATGGAAGGGTGGACGAAGAAGTTGAATTGGCTCTCCAAATCCCTAACGACATGGAGATGGTGGCGTTAGCGATCCCTGACACGTTGCTATTGGACCTCGACCTTTACTGTGACAGTCTGCGACGACACCCAAGTTGTCCAGAGTTGATCCGTGATCTTCCTATGTGGGCGTTCCGTAGCAACGTGATTCAGGCATCTGTCCGAGGTGCATTAGAAATGTATGCACCAGACGACGATTTAGAAGCCGAACTTAAGTTCATATTCAGATGGTACAAAGATGAATAAAGCAAAACAAAAAGGAACTGCTTACGAAACAGCGGTAGCTCGTTTCTTAGCAGATGAGACAGGCGCATGGGTAGAACGTCGTGCTTTGTCAGGGACTAACGATAAGGGTGATCTGATAGGTGACGGTGTGCTAGCTGACTGGTGCCTTGAAGCGAAGAACCACAAGTCGATTGACCTGGCAAGTTTCGTGGACCAAGCTCAGGCTGAGGCGAAGAACGCTGGATCTAAATGGTTCGCTGCCATAGTGAAGCGCCGCAACAAGAACGTGAAAGAGTCGTATGTTGTGATGCCGTTGTGGATGTGGACCGAGTTGATCTGCGATGAACCATCTCAATGTCCTTTGCACGAATTTGGGGGGTGCCGACAAAATATCGACATACATTATGGGCCATCGAAACCGCCCCGAGATTGGGATTGACGATGATCAACAACCGGCAACACGGGCCGCTCAACATTACTCAGAGCAAATATTTTGGACCCAACCAGTTTCTTGCGCGAAGAAGTTTTGACGACCCAGGATTAGCGGCTAAGAAAGCTGCAAAGGCAAAGAAACGACATGAAGCTCGCATGGCTGATCATCGTTGCGTGAAATGTGATCGCCAGAACAGGCATTTGCAGACGTTGGGTTTAGTTGGGTTAGCGATACAGGACTTCACGGCAGGCAACAATGACTGAGCTAGTCCACGTTGTCCCAGGTCAAATAGTCACAGACACCCACGCCAACCAAACAGTCCAATACTTCTGGGATCGAGTACACCCCAAACCACTCACCCCACTCCCAAAGATCCAAGCCATAGCCAAACGAGCACTCATCGCCGGATACACACCCGAAGAAGTAGTGCGCGCCCTCAACCAATGCCGTGCTTTCACCATTCCCGCAATCGAATACCAGCTCAGGTCTTCTGCTATCCCCAACTATGGGCGTAACGCTGAACAAGTATTGAAGATGATGGAATGAACTTCGACAGCCCATACTGGTTTAGTCAAGCCGCTTGCACTGGTCTGATAGCAGGCAACGTACGTGAAGAGATCTGCTGGGGAGAATGCCCGGTGCGTAAGCAGTGTTTGGCTTACTCTATGGGTGTGGCTGATTGGATCGGGACTGCGTACATGCCTCATCTGGTGTGGGGCGGGTACAGCGGTTATGCGAGAGAGCAGGCTATGAAAGAAGTTGGTTACAACGTGACACATGCAGTGAACCTATTGGAGGGAAAATGACTGACGAAGAAGCAACCAAAGCACTACTACACATGACACAAATCTGGTGGCAACGAGAGCTACCAGACCCCACCCTCAGAGTATGGAAACGAGAGATCGAACCCCGAGACTTCGAGCCAGTCATGGCAACAATCAACTCACTCGGCAGAGAAAAAGATTTCTGGCCTTCATTCGCAGAGTTCGCGAAAGTTTATGCTCAGACGGCCCCGCAGCTCTCAACGCCACGCAACCTGGAGTTCATTGAACATGAAGATGGGTCAGTTACACGTATTGTGGATGGTGTTATAGTAAACTAGTGTTATAATAACAAACAGCGCTTTCATGTGTTTAGCGCTGGCTCCCGCTGGGTACTCTCTCCCCGGCGGGAGTTTCATCTTTTGACAGCGTAACACACTTGTGTTACACTAGGGATTGAGCGGAAGAAACGCTTTCGCCAGAGAGAGGAAAAAATGATTCAAGTTGAACTTACTCAGGCAGCAACACGCTGGATGGATGCCTACTTTGAGGACTGCATAGCCAGATTCCAGTCTAGACAGCAGGGTCTAAAGGTAAGTAAAGACTCCCCCGATGAAGATATGTTGGAAGCGTGGGCGCTTGCCGACGCAAGGGGGAGCGCCGGAGAAATGCCAGACGTGAAGTGGATAAAGCACGTCGGTAAAAAGGACATCTATGAAGCTACCGAAGAAGCGGTAGAGGCCATGATTAACGAACTCAAATACTGGGAAGGATATTGCGCTGACCTGTCATGGGCTGGAGATGCCACCCCGTTAGAGGCAAGCTCTTGGTCACGGTCGTGCAGGTCGGGCCATGAAAAGATGCAAGCTGCGTTAGACCAATACCGACAGGAACAAATAGATTACGCCAGAGCATTGTCGGCCCGAATGAACGGATACGGGGCGAAACTTTATCGACAACTGTTGAACAATTAACTAGTCGAGGAGTGGACCCCTCAGCTACGGCTGGGGGGTTCTTTCATTTTTCGTCGTATTCAGTCATACACCCACAGCCACCCCACTCCAACAAGTCAAGCTGCCCGGTGTCCTCCGCCTCAATCTGCAACCGGAAGTCCTTCAACGTAATCGGGATCTTCACTCCCTTAACTTGCTTCCGCAGAATCGTTACATCAGCGTCAAGATGGTCCCGTATCTCCTGCTCATTGCGTTCCCACTCCGCATACCTTTCAGGCAACGCACCAAGCGCCCACTTGAAATGTCCCTGCCCAGCCCTCACACACATCCCCCCACAGTTATTGTGTGGCGCACCAAGATCGTAAAGGCGTGGCTGTTTAATGCCCCACTCTTTCAACAAGCCCTCTGCCTCTGACTTATCCATCAACGGTTCCCACAACAAAGGAAAGTCCACGTTATATGGTGTCCAGTGTTTAGGTATCCGTTCAGCTCTGTGCGCTTCAGTCCAATCAATACCGAAATGCAAAGTCGTATCAGTAGGATCGGGACAGTGTTTGTCTACCCACTTCTGGCTCGCTTCTTGTTTCAAGATACGCGAACATAGAGGCACCCGGTCATTACCGAGGAATCGCCTCTGCTTAAACACTTCCCAAATATCGCGCCCGTCCGCTACCTGGATAAGAGGGAGGTCTAACTTTTCAGCGGTTTCTTCTAAGAAACGGTAAAGATCTTCGTCTTCTGTTTTGGTATCAGTGAACAGCAACTGGATGTCCCCACCCGGATACGTTTCTTTGACCCTGTGAGCTGCGAGGAAGGAGGCTTTGCCCCCTGAATACATAACGATATGCTTCATGTGAAGCAGTGGCCTGAGTCACAGGTGTCAGGTTCGTCATAGTCAAACGCAAACCGCTGCTGGTCAGGTAAGTCAGCAAGTTTCCCTTTGCGAGAAAGACTCGCTTCTCTCCCTAAATGTTTCATTGCTCGCGCAGACATCTCTTCTTCAAGCTGTAAAGACCTAGCGAATAGATCTGGTTGCTCTTCTTTCAGATCCCGCCAGTGTTCAAGAGAATGGTAGGGGCAGTAGTAGCACGCTGAACGAGGGGCCGGTGGTAACCCTGCTTCCTTTACGAGCCGTTGACAATCGTCACGACGCAACAACAAATCAAGCAGCGGGTAAGCCAAAACCTTAAATGGCACTTTGCTATCTGTTGCTCGTTGAACCTCATCAACTGAAATACCCATACCACATTCAATCGGTTCTTCCTCAGTAGCTCCGTGTTTCTTCAAGTATTTGTCAATGACATCTACTTTCCAGTCATGCGTACAATGCCTCCGCCAAGGCATACGGTTCTCACCTTCAAGGTAAACAGGAATAGGGATCGCTGTCTTTAGGCGGTCAATGTTTTCCAATATCGAATACTGCGAACCGTCTTTCCATGTTCTTTTTAAGGTAAGAACTTCTAAGCCGTGTGTCTCAGCATAGGGAATATGCACATTCTTTAAGTAATCGTAAGTGTCTGGATGCTCATCACCCGTGTCAGCGAACAAAAAAGTTTTGTAATCAATCTTTCCCTGAGCTGCAAGTACCAGCGCTGCTGTTGATTGAACTCCGCCACCGAATGAAAATACTCTCATGACACTAGGTTAGGCGATGTAGCGTCAGACTTCACACGCTTACGACAATAAGCCTTACATTTCTTGCATTGAAACTGGGCGTACTGGGCAACCTTCGTAGACCGATACCCCCGACGCATCAAATCGGTATGACCACACGTCGGACAAGAATCAGGGCGACCATCAAACAACGCAAGATTCGGATGAGTTGTCATCCACGGACGCAACCTGTAATAGAGGTCTGCGAGTAAGTCAACGTCCTGGCGAGCGTACTTCTTCATCGTGTTCCACGCCTTCTCATCACCATTCATGCACCCCTCCCACAAAGCAAACCCGCCAGTTGTTACTTTGTTACCCAAGCTCAGATGCGTCCCCAAGTTGTCGAGCTTGTTGCTGTTGAACCTGAAGTAACGTTTAGAAGCCTTCAACGTATCTATCTGATGCACCGGCGTAGGTGGCCCCATGTCATGCACAATGAACCTGGCATTGGCTTTCTTCATGTCAAACTTGTCGCCGTTGTGGGCTATAACAACATCAGCTTCGTCAAACAAATCCCATAAGGCTTGCACAACTTCTCGGTCGTTCTCTGGGTCTTCCCCATACAAGTCAAAGTCAGGGAGGGCAATTACCTTCGCTGCTTTCTGCCCCTCCCACTTGTAAGAGAAGCACATGATGTACCACTCCCGGTATTGCTGCACCACGTTCTGTTCGTACTGCCCCCACACGTACGCTAGGTTGGGCGCAGTTTCTATATCATAGAACAGTACCTTAGCCATAATGACCCCTAACTTGGTACGGTAAGTAGCCTCACAACAAGGGTACCCTCAAACCAAGTCCCGTCATCGGATATCCGTTCAGGTTGCATCGAAAGACGCTCAATAGTTACCTTCTCTAACCGTGAACCTTCGTAATACTCGACAGTTACGCCTGCTTCCATCCGGTTGCGTAAAGAAGTGAACACAGCGTTAGAGTCATAGGTAGCTGGTGCCCCGCTGTTACGAGAAGTCAACACACTACGACGTAACACAATGGGGGCAATGATTTCGTCCACTCTCTTAGGTGTAACGACGCAAGTTGTTTGCCAGTCAGCGATGATAGGCCCCTTGGTTGTGTCGTCTGCGCTCCTGGTCATAGTGATAACAAACTTGTAAGACACTGAAGACTGCGAAGTGAACGTGAAATCGCTTGGCACACCTTGAGACAACGTGAGTGTGTCAGTAACGTTGTTGTCGTTTGTTGCCCCGAACTGGATTGTGCCTAAGAACGATGCGATCGGATCGCCACGATAACTGTATGTGTTGTGCCGGTAGTCAATGCCGCCACTTTGCCGGTAGTCAACTTCACCAAACGTGTACTGTGCTCGATCTTGACGGACCTGCACAGAACGTAACAGTTTAGGGACAACCGTAGACCACGACACTTCACCAATCGTGAGTGTGCCTGTAGCGACCTTAACCCCAGTCCCCGATTCTCCGTACACACCGTCGCCTGTAGCAGCAAAATATGTTTTACTACTAACCCTAGCTATCGACGCAACGTTGCCACTGCCGCCAGTAGAAACCAGATCAGAAGCAAAAGCAGGAACAAGAGTTGAAGTGAACTTTGTTAAATCAGCTCGATAGATTTGTCCTGAGCTACCGCCCCACCACACAAAGTTGCCGTCTGCTTCTAAAGAGTTCGCTGCCCCACCCTCTTCTATGACAGGGCCAATAGTTACAGCACCAGATTGGGTGTCTATCAGCGAAGTACGGAACCCCTTGCTGGTAGCGATAACAAGAACTTCGCCGTATGCCAAGATCTCATTTATTTCTTCGCCATGAGGGAGTTGTCCACTGATAACCGGGGTTTGTAATGTGCCGTCTGAAGCGTCAACGTTTATGTGGTAAACGGTGCCAGTGTTGTCAGTGTTAGCGGCAGCGTAAATACCTGATGGGCCACCAGTTATTGACTTCCATTGTGTCTGCGCTAACTGTGGTGTGTAGTCCAGTGACCCAGAAAACTTTTGGCCGTTAGCGTTTAACTCAAAAATGTTTGCGTCAGAAGCAGTGGCTCCTATCAAACGGCCCGCCGCAACCTCAATAATGTCTGCTTTCTGTGTGCCGCTCGTAGGCCACGCATCAACCGTTGTTGAGTTGATAGAGCATCG
>TARA_R110001606_G_scaffold73339_1_pt1 | contig 11352 bp, 22 predicted proteins | sample TARA_R110001606 | Tara Oceans TARA_R110001606 (sample SAMEA4398315) | marine metagenome | biome: Polar Biome; feature: [SRF] surface water layer (ENVO:00010504); material: water (ENVO:00002006), including particulate matter (ENVO:01000060) such as... | depth 5 m
ATCGAAAACGACATCCCCTACTTTGAACTAATTGAGATCCGTAATGGAGTTGCTTGGTTCAGGGGTAAAAAGTTTACAGCTTAGCAGCATCAACCCTCTCACGCTCAGCCTGCAGAATTTCTTCTGTGGATGCTTTCGTGAGGGGGTTGTGTTCTTTGCTCTGACCTTCAACTGGAACAAAAGGCTTGTCAGGGGCTGGGCGTTCGCCGTAGAACGGATCGTTTATACCGTGCCAAGCGTTGTGGCAGAATGAGCATATCCTATGGACGTTGCCCTCTGCATTGTTCATTGTGTTTTTGTCAGGCCCGTGATGACGATCAGTTGCAGCTCTCCCAATACAGCCAACAATAGGAACCACGCCACCGCCTGCCTCCTTGAGATTAGCCCATTCGCATGCCATGCCCGTAGTGATCGGGTACATCTCTGACGCCCTTTTACGGCCCGTTGATATAGGATCTTTGTATTCGGATATGTTTTTAGTTCCTTGGTAACCATCCGAGATGTACCCAGTATCAACTTCACGTTCGGATCCTTGACCAACTTCGCCAGAATCTTCAGAAGTGTACTTGACCTCACCTGAGCCCGAGAACGTAACCTCACCGCAAGACTCCCATTCTTCGTCCTCCCATGCGTAATGGCATTCATTTTGAAAACCTGCTCGACAAGCTGGGCAAGGAGTTTCTCTATCGCCAGTACTCATCTTTTTCCTTATCTTGATTGTAAATGTCATGGACTAGGTTAGCTTGGACATTCAGTAGCTCGATGCCAGTAAACATTCTTAAGCCACCGATTATCTTCTCACCGACATTGATCCGGCTACGAATTTGCCTAGACAGCGTGTTAAGGCCAACATGGGTCTCACCGTTTTCTCCACACCAGTCCCTGTAAGAATTAAACACAGAAGACTTGACTGCAGTGCCGGAGGAGACCTCGACCACACGCTCGGAAATAAACTTAGAGATGTGGTCTTCTTCGTGGCGATATTCAAGAGTTGCGAGCTTAATAGACTCTGGCTCATTAAAGCCTTGCTGACTTACTCTGACAGCCCCTTCGACCATCCAAGACAAGATTCCTGGACCTTCTGCCCTAACCAGCATCTCTGCAAGGTTCTCTTTGCGCTTGTCTGCTGCAATAGTAATGTTGAAGTCAATCTTTCTTAGCCTTCTCCAGAAACCATCGCCACCTGATTTAACCGCTGGCAAGTGGTTTACAGCCAAGAACAAAGTATGGGTTGGTTTAAAGTCAAAAAAGTTCTGATTCATAAACCTAGCAGATAAGGTGTCGCCACCTGTAAGCATTTTCACACGCGACTCGTTAAACTTTCCATCCGGACGGGTCTCAGAAGCCATTGCAAACCTAACTCCACGAAGACGAGCGATCTCTGTGGGGTGGGAGCTACTGCTAGTGTCAAGCAAAAAGTTCTCAGGCATAGTTGCTGAGTAGTCACCTAAGATGCCAGAGATGACATCTAGAATCGTAGACTTACCATTAGCACCAACACCAACAAAAACCGGCAAGACATGGAAGCGTGAGTCACCAAACAAAGATGCTCCAAAGAGCTCTTGCAGAAAACCAATGCGCTCTTCATCCTGAATTATGTCGTGAAGAAACTGGTCCCACAATGGAGTCGGGGTAGACTTAGGAGAAACTGCAGTCTGCCTAGTATTCATATCCACCTTGCGGTTGGCTGGCCTAAGCTCACCGGTCTCAAGGTTAACCACTCCTTCAGGAGTGCAAAGATCATCGGCTTGAGAGTCTAGGTCCAGTGGGCTTATTAAAACCTCTGGCTCAGTACCGGCAAGAAGGACCGCGTTAATGATGCGGTCTTTATTCTGAGCCTGCTGGGCCCACTTCAACTGATCACTAGAAGGGTTAGCGTATTCAACAAGCTTGGCAGCCTCAATAGCCGTCTGAAAAATGGCCTTCTCCTTGTCAAGGATAAACCGAGTCTTGTCCCACTTAAACCATCCAAGGTCTGGTGCAAACTTGTAGTGGCCCTGCATGAAGTGAATCAAACGGTAAGCATTGGCTGCATCGGTGCGCCCATAAGTTCCAAAGCTCTTTGCGTAAACTTTAACTAAGTCATTCGTTGAAAGATCTTCGTCAGCGGAAGGCTCCCCAAGAGCGCTGGTCGGGTCGCCTGTGAAAAAATCCGAGTGAGTATGGCGCTTAAGTTCTTGCGACAACTTCTCGTCAGAGAAACTCTCTACCCTAGCTATGGCCCACGTATTTGCACCACGAAGTTCGTTAGGGTTCATTTCCCTTTTAGGTGCTGAGGTCAGAAACCCCTGGAACCTTTCGCCCGTAAGAGCTGCTAACTCTTTTGCAGTGTGCTCAGTTAAGCATCCATTACGGTGGGCTGCATTAAGTAGTACCAGCTGCTGAACTAGCCAGCCATGCCTTGATTTAGGAACCTTGTTAGACTCTCTCAGGTAAGAGTAAAGTGTCGGAGTAAACTGGCAGTCAGCGTGCGCAAAACTCCAGTCCGAGTGTGCCGAGACCAGCTCAAAATCCTCTGGCATTGTCATGTCAGACGAGAAGCCGTGGGCAATTAGAACATCGTTTAGTTCGTCAATCGAAACCGGACGCCAGTGATCAGGAGTGATAGCAATTACATCTACCGGGGTAGAGGTATCCTTCTGATTGCGTGAGCCGGGTACTCTAAAGATCCGTGGAAGATCGAATACTGAGTCGACCTGAAGACCTTGAGATGCAGCAACATATTTAATGAACGCACCCCATCGGAACAGGAGTCCGTGCATCAGACCTTGGTCTTGCTCTTGCTCCTCTATGGTCCAGTAGGGTTGTATGCCGTGCCCTGAGTAGACTGTTGCGGATGGCGCAACACCAATAATGTCAGTGAGCATCTCAACAAAGTCTCTGGCCTGCTGAACAGAGCCAGCACCACCATCTTTGTAGTCAATGTCAATAAAGACAGATGACAACCTGGTGATATCTTTTGCAGTTGCCCTGCCTTTTACGCTGGAAGGATTGATCTCAAACCAGATGTTATTACTTAGAGAATCAAGCGCATCGACGACGCTGTCGACGAGCTCTACTTTTATTGTTTTCGCTGCAAACTTCTGAGTGCTCGACTGATAACAAATAGTTACGTCGTCTTCAGGCTCACGGCCAAGGCGGTTTAGTAGTTCTACGAACTGGGACGGTGACTCCACAAAAAATCCTTTCAGGATGGAGAGCAGGGACTGGGGAGAAAGGGGGAAAGAACCCAGTCCCTGCTCAGGGGGTTAGAACGTTAGCGAGCTGTTTACTACAGCAACATCTTCGCCAATCTGCTCAGCAATTTCTTCGGCGGTAAAACCGTTTGCCAGCAGAGTTTCTGCTACCTTCAGCTGTTTTGCGCTGAGTGTAACAATCTTATCAGACGCAATCTTCTTTGCGCCGACTGAAGCCATAACTTCATCAACTGCTGGGCTAGTTGTAGCAGCACCCAGCTCGATAGAGTATAGCTTGACGTCGTTGTATCGCTTGTTCTGTGATGGCTTAGTGCCAGAAAGGATGATCTTGAACTTCATTCCAACCTCGAAGGTCTTAAAACCCTTCTTGGCTAGCTCTTCCTTTGCAGCACGAAGCTTCTGTCCGAACAAGAAGACTCGACGCTTACCGTCATCGTCAGAGTCGGAAGGGTCAGCGTAGCCAGTCTGCAGTGTCACTTCAATCTGCATCTTTGGCTTGCCGTCGTCCCAGAACTCTAGCTTGGTTGGGTCTTCATAGTTACGAACCTGGACTGCCCGTAGGTCAGCAATTGTTCCTTCGTATGTCTGCCCAACTTCGGCATCCTTGAAGGATAGTGAGGGTGATCCTCCACCAGAGAGAAGGTCGTCTACTCCTGGAAGGTCAGCTGTGAATGCATCTACCATTTTATTATTTCCTTAGTGTTTATAGTGATTATTATTTATGGAAGCAACGACTCAACATCGGTGCTATCGGTTTGTTCATAGCGTCGACAGCTAAAGCAAAAGCTAGCCTTAGTTGCCTTGTCTATGACGGCGTCCCAGCCCACTATTTCAGCAGCGTCGATCATCGACTCTAACTCAAGCAGCGAATCTAGGGCGAGCTGTTTATCGTAGCGCATGACTGCGACAATAGCATCCTCTAGTTTTCCCTCCCGAGGGAGGAAAGTTAATGCGACGTGTGTGACGTCGAAACCTTTTTGTTCCCAGCCATAACCGTACAGCATAGCTTGCACACGGTACTGCTGTTTTACTCTGCCCTTGCGAGCGTCGTTCATAGCTGTAGAGCCTACAACTTTCCAATCATTGACAGTGCCATCCTGCCAAGCAAACATATCACAAGAACCAGCGAGCTCCAACTCTTTGTAGCTGTGGACGTGAAGCCTACCCTCTAGGTGGTATTCGTCTGGCCAGCGCTCCGTGAAGCCGTGCTCAAGTTGGTCATGGACAGCTGTACCGATAAATGGATACCAAGCACCATCGATTACCCTTGGCTTTAGCGCGAGCTTTTTTGCTACGCACTTGCGACAATCCATGCCGACCTCTGAGATGCCGAGCTGTATCTGTCTTGAACGATCAGTGATAAAGAGCTCAGGAATGCGAGCCATCCATTTATCTGCAGCAGCAAGTGCTACTTCATCGCTCTTGATGGCATCGCCATCGAGTAGTTTAATAGTTGCCATTACTCCGTCTCCGTACTTCCAGTAACATACTGGACAACCTTTCGGCTAAAGTCTATACCTCTAGCGCCATCTAGCAAAGTCCGTGTCTCAATTCTTCTGTCTGTTGACTTCTCAGCAATAGCTTGGTCAATGCTGCTCTTGCTCAGCAAGTGCCAAATAGTGACCTTGTGCATGTTTGATGCCCGGTGTATTCGGTCCTCGATCTGCTCAAGCTTATCGGGGTCGTAAGGTAAGTCAAGCATAATGAGGTCATCTGCAATATCTAGGTCAATACCAACACCCATGCCACCAGACAAAAGTATAACTCTCAGTGGGTCATTTGGATCCTGGAACCTCTTCTGTGCATTAGCTTTAGCTGTTGGACTCATGTCACCAGTAAGCATTGCGACACCTAAGCCGAGCTCTGCCAACTCTTCCCTTAGCCATTTCAGGGTCTTAACGAATTGGCTAGCTATTACTACTTTTCCATCCAGACCAATGGCTTCAAAGTAGCCACGCTCAGTAAGCCACTGGACTACCCATTCAAGCTTATTGCTACTGCCTTCTGTGTAAGTAGCCATTTGCCGGGCCTTGATAGCAAAGGTAAGCATGGCGTTGGATGACTCAGCAGTGTTAGCAATAGCCTCCGCTTCTGCTGCTCTGTAAAGAGCCCGCTGATCTTTTGCCATAGGCAACTCAATGAAGTGATAAGTCTTGGGTGGTAGCTGTGGCAGTACTTCTTCCTTGGTGCGCCTGATTACAACCTGCTTGTCAGTCTCAAGCCAGCGTGATTCACTACGCAGAGAGCCAACAATTCTGACCTTGCGAGATGCAGTTACCCTACGCTCATAGACATTAAAGTGTTTCTCTAACCAATCCCAATGCTTCTCAGGTGCAAGCCTTGGGTTAAGGAATCTCCATGTGCCGTATCGATACTCAAGCTTGCCCCGGTCTGGGGTGCCCGACACTGCAATACGAATCGGATCTTCCGGGTTATACATCTTTAGCTTTTGGAGTCCTTTCCAGAAGTTCGTGAGCTTGTTAGGCGTTGTAATAGGGAGTACATTGTGAGACTCATCGATAACAACAGCGCTCCAAAAAGGCTCTGCCAAAGATGGGACGCGTGGCTTGCCCTTAACCCAGGAAACCGCATCATGATTCGCCACCACTATCAGTGGGACTGTACTGGAGGAGGCAAGTGCAGCTGCCAACAAGGCTTCCTTCTTCGCCGACGTACCAGTGCCCAGATCCACCACAGTCATCTGTGGATATCTCGGTAAGACAAACTTTGTTATTGATCTTATCCAAGCGGTCTGGACATTTACAACTGGGGTGAGCACAAGAATGGCGTGGGAGTCCCTCGGGTTGTACAGGTCTAGCTCTTCGAGAGCGCCTAGAACCTCCAAGGTCTTCCCCAGTCCGGGTTGGTCTGCCAGCAATACTCTCTTCTTCTGGACTATTCGATCGACTGCTTCCGATTGGTAGGGAAACAGCACCTCTTCCTTCAACATTTGCAAATTCTTCCTTCCAGTATTCTTCTGCATATTTTGTGATGTCTTCAATCAGTTGGCTTGCGGTCATTTCAAACCAAGGACCTGATGAGTTGTATTTGTGTCCTAGCTGGATAAACTCAATCGCATCGATGAGCCCAAATATCCAAGCATCGGCTAGTTCGCCATCTTGTGGCGTGTATCGTCTTTCTAGGTTAGGCATTTGGTCTTCTCCTTAATGCTTTGCGGTCTATGGGGCTTAGCCCTCCCCATACTCCATACTCTTCGTTGAACTCCATTGCATAAGTTCCACACTGTAGTAATAGTGGGCACTGCTGACATGCTCTCTTTGCAATCTTTACGTAGTAAGCAGCTCCCTTCCCATCCATTGTGTCTGGGTAGAAGAGGTCTGGTGACTGACTACATGGGATGTGATCAACGCCAACTCTCTCTACTTCCTTGGCCAATTCCAACCAAGCACGTCTCTTCTCGTTACTGGAGAAGATGCCCATCTTTCCTCTAGCTTTTCCCATTAGCTGTCACGACCAATGCTGAAGTACTCACTTGAGGCACAATCAATGCAAATCGCAGATTCTTTCCATCTGAAATCATTGTCGCAAACTGTGTCGCAGTCAGCGCACATGAAGTGATCAGTCATCCATAGACTCGAGCTCATATATGAACGCCTCCTCATTTGCAATATCGTATACTTCGTCGCAGATGCAACTATCAGTGCTGTGGCAAAAAAAGCAACCATCTTCTTCATCGAGTTTCCTAAAGTCTTCATCGGTGTCCGGCCAATCGCCGTTGTTTTCAAATCGAGTAGCCATCGTCTGTCTCCTCTACGTATTCAATGCCCTCAAGGCATAGTTTGCATATGTCATTTTCTATTGACCAATCATTGATCGAGAAAAAGTTCTCGCATGATGGACAACGGTATGTCAAGATGTTCATCAGTACACCTCGTATACATTGGCTCCGGTGTTGACACGGATGTCGTACTTGCAAGCCTGGACTTGTGAGTACGCTATGTCAAAGCCAGCTAATTGCGCCTTGGTCAGCGATTCTTTTAGTCTTGGCGCAGTTAGTCTCGAAGAGATAAGCCCTGAGGCATACTCTATGCCGTGCTTCTTACCTGCTTCGAATGCTTCATCTAGCTCACTGTTAAACAGGCGGTCAGCAACAGAGTACTTGAGGTGCAATAGATTCTCTTTTACAGTAGTCATTTCATCTCCTTTATATGAATTGAATTATTCGGTTGTCGTATTCCATTTCGAATGTAGCGTGTAACACTGCTGGTTCGTAAACTACTATCTCAGCAAACGTTGTGTCAATTCTGTACAGAAATACATATTGATTAAAGATTGCTAACTCATAGTCATGCAGTGCGCTTACCCCGATCAAACTGGTTAGGTTGGTCGGTATTGAGAAGTGCTTACAAAGTTTCTTGATAGCCTTCTTGAACCTACGGTTTGTGTAAACACCATCTAGCTTGGTAACGATCAGAAACGGACGGTTGTCCATCTGCTCTGTTAGCCCAGCTAGAAATTCTGGCTCATCAATCATTTGATTCACCTCGCAGGATGAAGTTGAAGTCGGGTTCATTGTCGTAAGTCCACCAGTCTTCAGCGTTGGCGATTGATAGGTAGCGTACTACTTGCTCATCGCTTGGGTTGATAGATAGGTGCTTGCTAGTATCGACTCCAGCATCAGTGTCAGGGTAGACAGTGAAGTACCATTCGCCGTCTAAGTCGAAGACGTTTAGTGCCAGTCCTAGTGGTTTACTCATTTGGTTTTCCTTTCGTAGTAGACACACTATCATACCAAGAGGACATCTTTTTACGTTTTGCAAGCCGTGTGCATAACAGATTCATAACGATAAAGTCTGTCTTTCGGAACTTGATCCCAGGTTCACTTACCTCGAATACGTAGCTTGGTGGGGTTGTGCCTTTCAGTGACTTCTTGCCAATCTTGACTCGCTCATCTTCGCGCATCCATAGCTCTGCATTTCCATCCGCATCTATGAGTTGCCAGTTGCCGGTCTGTAATGCTTCTCTGATCAAATATTCGAGTGAAGATTTCTTGCTGTTGCTCATTGACGGTTGCACCTTTCTGTTGTAGTTTGATAGTGACCTTGGTGGTTCTCGGTCATAGTTACTCCTTTCAGTTGGTAACCCCTTTAGGTTGAGGAAACTCCCTAAAGGGGTTATTTTTTTATACTATTTTGCTAGGCGGTACTTCGCCTACAGGTATGCCCATGATCTCAGCATCAGTAATGTCATCCCAGCTACGGATGTATGCCGTTGCCTTACGAACTGCCCATGTGATGGCAGGCCAGTATAATGTTGGGTTATCAATCCGAGCAAAGTTCAGTGGCATGTATTCATCAGCATCAGGGTTTTCAGCCCTATGGATATTCCAATAGTGCTCTGCCCATTCATCGATAGTCTCATGTGCATCTTTCAGGCCGGACTGTTCTGTTAGCCATGTGCCATGTGTGCCCCAAGCATTCTTGGTGGTAATCTTTGATATCTCTATAAGCTGTTCACGTTTCTTGGCATCTCTTGTGCCCGAGCGCAGTGGTGCAGATACACCTGAGTCAGGTTTAATGTATTCATAGGAGACTTCGCCATTCTGATCTATCCATGTTTGTATGTCATCTTTGCGGTACCAAGAGGTGCCACCTTGTCGGATAAATCCAAAGGGCGCAGTGTCGGTTCGTTGGCGAAAGTTCCGCAGTTGGTTCATGGTGTATCCAGTCAAATCGGCGGTCTGCCGAGAGGACAAAAGCTCTCCATATATTGGGTGGTAATCGGTCATTATGTCTCTTTCTGAGTAGGTGAGTAGTTGAGTACTGTAATTCTACTCATCTACTCAACGTTGGTCAAATGGTTAGTTTTTTTGGTCTTGGTGTTTTTGGGTGGGGGGTTTTGCCCAGTAAACACCGTTGGGTTTTGCTGTTTTACATTGAGTCTATAGAAAATCAATCGCTCCTTACTATCCTACTCATGAGTAGATTAGTAATGAGTAGGTGTCAACCTAGGGGGGTAGTTTTTTTAGCTTACGTTTTGGGTTGTGTTTGCCATACGTAATACGGTTTTTATCAGGTCGATCTTTGCGTAATCGGGTCCAGCGTAGGTATCAAATACCCAGTAAATTAGTTCGAGTAGCTCCTTGTCGGATACGGTCTCCAGGTCGCTCTTCGTATAAAATACTCCGTTGAGGATTACGTTCTCGTGCTTATCCATAAATCACCTCGTTAAATAGTCCAGCTTGCACGATGCAATCAAGGGCATCAGAATCAATCGCTCCGGTGCCATCAGTACACGCTTCGTTGACACCTTGCAATATGTAGAATTTTTGGCGAGTGCTCACTGTGACCTTACCGCTCAGCAGTCTCTCAATTCCATCCAGAATCGTTTGTACGGTTATGTGGTGCCATTGGCTGTCTTGGTCTTTGACTTTGACTTCATAGGTGTAATTATGGGTCAGTCCTCCAATCTCAAGCTCTGCTTTTTTGAGGTCCTTGACTCCTTCAACCCAGTAGTTTATCGCCGGTGTCTCGTAGGCTTGGGTAACCCAATCGATCAGCGCCTTAGTTGGAATCTTCATGTGTACGTGTGCGGTTACGGTGCTCTCGATGATGTCGGTTTTAACGATGTTCATTTCCATACCCTTCTAATGATGTTCGTGAGTCGTGAGGTTGTGACGCTGTAGCGTTCGGGGTTAATCCATACTTCTTTTGTTGCATAGCTGTAGGTGGCAATCTGAGTCTCGTAGCTGTATACCCTAAAGGTGCCACTGTCCCAGAATCCTCGGGCAGAATTGCCATTGAACTTCTTGTGGTCTTTCAGTTTCATTTCGATCGATTGGTATGTGTCATTTGGCATGGTTCATTTCTCCTTTTCGTAGTAGTTGGTAACAAGTCCGTAGCCTTCGCATTCGGAACAATTTGGGTCGCCATCTTCAGCGATATCTCCAATAATTGGGGGATACCCTTCAGAGACATAGCACTTGCATTCTTCTTCAGTGCTCAGCAAGACAATCTCATCGAGGTCGGTCCAAGGCACTTCGCATATGTAATATTCTTGGCGGTTTACTATGCCAATTCCGGGAACTAGCAGGTCGCTCATGTCCCCGGTCACCCAAGTCCAGATTAAGTTTGGTGAGGTGCTTTTAATTGTCTCCCAGTCATCGTGGGTGTCATAACGCTTCAGCTCATCCTCGTTAATCATGTGAGGTATGTACTTGCTTACCCATTCATCATGGTCAAGATATTCGAATCCAGTTTTGTTCATTATTTCCTCCTTAGTTTGATGGTTATCAGTACGGTCATTGCAATCAGTATCAGGTCGGTCATCAGGTTGAATCCGTTGTAGAAAATCATAGCTGTCTCCTAACAAACTCCAGTGCCATCACGAATCCCTGTTGGTTCAGGCGGTCAATCTCACCTTCCCAGTCCATGTATTCGACGGCTTCAGCGGTGGCTTCTAGCTCTGAGGCTATTTTGTTGGCGTCCAGTATCTCAACGTCTAGCCAATCTTTTAGGTCTTCAATCTTCATGGTCATACCCCTTCTGCAAGTAGGTCATCGACCTCGGCCAGCAAGCGGTCAGTCATAACGCCATCCAGCTTTAGCATTGCCAGATATACGTCTTGGGCTTTGAAATAAACATCCCAATCAACGGCGGTCAGAGTCTGCAGTGGGTCAGCCAAATTTATCACTCGGTTGAGTTCAGCAGTTATCACTCGGATGCTGTCTTGTACTTCGTGGCGTGGTGCCTTGTAGTGGTCGTTCATGGTGTCCCTTTCGTTAGTTGAATCGGTTGAGTTAAAAGCCATAGCTTTCTTCGATGTTAGTGGTGCGGTCGCTGTTGCCATGGATAATGCTCATGATGTAATTTTGGCGGTCAAGTTCAGCCATGTCATCGACATTCCTCCACTGCCTATCGGTCAGCAGTGAGGGGTCAATCAAAAGCATCTCGGTGCCTCCGTTGTATTGTCCGTTGGCATCGACATAGGCATAGTGTCCGGTGATGTAGGTGATAGCGGTGTTGGTGTTCATGGTGTCCCTTTCGTTAGTGCTAGCCAGACGGTGCATCACTTGTGTGAATTTTGGTGTCGCCTTGGTTAGCGGTGTCTATTAAGTTGATAAGAGTAGCTTAGCAGATGAGTAGCTTGCATTGCAAATTGTGCCAGCACTAAGCCACCACCGCATAACATTCCA
>TARA_R110001606_G_scaffold17015_7_pt1 | contig 11344 bp, 9 predicted proteins | sample TARA_R110001606 | Tara Oceans TARA_R110001606 (sample SAMEA4398315) | marine metagenome | biome: Polar Biome; feature: [SRF] surface water layer (ENVO:00010504); material: water (ENVO:00002006), including particulate matter (ENVO:01000060) such as... | depth 5 m
CAATGACATACCAATGGTGGATAATAACAAACAGAAACCCATGATTAAGTTTTCCACTGGTGAGAATAAAAAGATTAACGAGATATTTGATGAAGATTATGATGATGATGAAGAAGGAACAATCCATTAAAGGACGCTGGTACTCCAAGCCTCCTTATCAAACGGCTACACCGTTCATTATACATAAAATTCACCGAAAGTCAATGTTAGGATTTAGTAATTGAAACTAAATTTTTGAGAGGCGGGTCTAGCTCATTGGTAGAGCGAATCGTTGCCAACGATTAGGTAGAGGGTCCGATTCCCTTGACCCGCTCCAAATGTCTTAAAACATTGACAATTAAGAAAAAATATAGTATATTAATATTATGAATAACAAACAAAAAAAAGAACATTACGTAAATAATAAAGAGTTCTTGGTGGCCATGATTGCGTACAGAAAAGCTGTACGTAGAGCAATAAGATTGAAAGAGCCTAAACCAATGGTGGGTAACTACCTTGGCAGTTGTTTTTTAAAGATTGCGAATCATCTTTCATACAGACCTAATTTTATAAACTACACATTTAAAGACGATATGATATCAGATGGTATTGAAAACTGTTTACAATATCTTGACAACTTTGATGGTAAAAAATCAAATAATCCTTTTGCTTACTTTACTCAAATAATCTACTATGCATTTATTAGAAGAATACAAAAAGAGAAAAAGCAAGTTACAATTAAACACAAACTGATAAGTAAATCTAATCTAGATGACTTTGCTCTACAGCCAGGTGAAGACCGAGAGTTTAAGAATCAGATGACGGAATACTTACAGAAAAATTTACCTATGGATTCACAAGAAAAGATTGCTGAAGAAATAGTTAAATCTAAAAAGAAACGTAAACCTAGAAAGAAGACAAGCACTTTAGATTATTTTTTAAGTTAAGTCAAGTATGAAGATAGCATTACTAAACGATACTCATTTTGGTTGCCGTAACGATTCTCCACACTTCATCAATTATCAGAATAGATTTTATGATGAACTATTTTTTCCCTATTTAATAGAGAATAAGATAGATACATTAGTACATTTAGGAGATGTCGTTGATAGACGTAAGTTTATAAACCACAATACAGCACACAATTTCAGACTGAAATTCTGGAATAGATTACAAGAATTAAATATTGATACTCATGTTATATTAGGTAACCATGACACCTATTATAAGAATACAAATGAAGTCAATGCCATACAAAACTTAAATCTAGGGCCTGATATAAAAATATATACAAGAGCAACCGAAGTAAATATTGGTGGTTTAGATATGTTGTTTATACCTTGGATTTGTGACGATAATAGAGAAGATACTATCTTTCAGATTGATAACTCTACATCACAAATTGCAATGGGTCATTTAGAAGTAAAAGGTTTTGAAATGCATAAAGGAGTTATGAACGAACACGGATTTGAAAGAGAACACTTTAGAAGATTTGAAAAAGTATTATCAGGACACTTTCACAAGAAGTCAGATGATGGCCAGATATTCTATCTAGGTACACAATATCAAATTATGTGGTCAGACTATAACTGTCCTAAAGGATTTCATACATTTGATACAGACACCAGAGAGTTAGATAGAATAGAAAACCCTATGCCTATATTTAAAAAATTGGTATATGATGATACTAAAACAAACTATGATGGTTTAGATTTAAAAGATTATGAAAACTGTTTCGTAAAGCTATTTGTATCTCAAAAAACTGATACTGATATGTATGGTAGACTAGTTGAAAGATTTTATAATAACGCAAACGTACATGAATTAATTATTAATGAAGATACAAATGATATTACTCAAACAGTAAGAGCAGACATTTTAGATTCAGGAGAAGATACGTTGACCTTTCTAGGTAACTATATTGATCAGATAGACACAGATTTAGATAAACATAAACTAAAAGAGTTTGCTAAAGAGCTATACACGGAGGCCAATGAGTGATAGTATTTAAAAATATTAAATATAAAAACTTTCTATCTACAGGTAACACACCGATAGATATAGATTTAAATAAATCACATACTACATTAATTGTAGGTCAAAATGGTTCAGGTAAATCAACACTACTAGACGCCCTTTGTTTTGTTTTATTTAATAAACCATTTAGAATTATTAAGAAAGAGCAAATAGTAAATTCAATAAACAATACAGAAACTATTGTTGAAATAACCTTTGATGTTGGTACAAAAGAATTTAAAATAATACGTGGTATCAAACCTAATATATTTGAGATATATTGTGACGGAGAGTTATTAAATCAGGACGCCAACAGTATTGATTATCAAAAGTATTTAGAACAAAATATAATGAGACTTAACTATAGGTCTTTTTTACAAGTAGTATTGTTAGGCTCATCATCTTATGAACCTTTTATGAAAATGAAACCTAGGTACAGACGAGAGGTTGTAGAAGAAATATTAGACATAAGAGTATTCGGACTTATGGATTTAATATTAAGAAGTCAACAATCAGACCTTGCAAAAAAGGTAATAGAAATGAGGCACCGTTGTGATCTCATACAAACCAAGTATGAAACAGAGTTAAATCACTTCAATGCTATCTCCGACCTTAATATGAACGACCTAGATGGTAAGAAACAGCTTATTGATCAAAACAAACAAGATAATAATACATATAGTAAGAAGATAGAAGAATTAAATGAGAAGATAGGATATCATAAAGAAGAAGTGGCAGAGAAAGGCAAGGTAGAAAAGAAAGTAAATCAGTTATCTAAACTAGAAGCTAAGATTGAAACTAACTTATCTACACACCAAAAGTCATTAGAGTTTTTTGAAAACAATGATAACTGTCCTACTTGCACACAACCTATTGATCACGAGTTTAAAGGTAATAAGATAGAGGCAACCAAACAAAAGATTAAAACTCTACAAGAAGGCATGAACGAATTACTAACAGAGATTACCAATACAGAGATTAAATTAACTGAAATGAATAAGGTATCACAAAAGATAAACGAATTGAATATAGATATATCTAAATTTGAAACGTCTTTAGATGAAATTAATAAATTCAGTAATAGAATACACGAAGAAATTAAACTATTAGAAAACAAACAAGTTGATGGTAAAGAAATTAAACAACATCTAGAACAATTAAATTTAGATTTAGAAGAAGGTAAAATAGAAAGAGATAGAATAATAGAACAAAAGAGTTACGTAGACATATTAAGAACAATCTTAAATGACAAGGGTGCTAAGGCACAGATTATACGTAAGTATGTTCCTATTATGAATAACTTAATCAATCAACACTTACAAGCTATGGACTTCTTTGTATCTTTTCATTTAGATGAGGAGTTTAATGAAACTATAAAGAGTAGATTCAGAGACGGCTTTAACTATAATAACTTTAGTGAGGGTGAAAAAATGAGAATAGACCTTGCATTATTATTTACTTGGAGACACATAGCTAAAATGAAAAACAGTACCAATACCAATTTATTAATACTAGATGAAATTTTTGATGGTAGTTTAGATGGTCAAGGTACAGATGATTTCTTTAAGATTATAACTCAACTATCAAAAGAAAATATCTTTATTATATCACACAAAGGAGATATAATGTTTGATAAATTTACAAATATAATTAAGTTTGAAAAATATAAAAACTTTACAAGACTACAACAAGCATAAGGAGAAAATATGGGCAGTACTCAAAAAAACGTGATGAAAAAACCTAAACAAAACATGACTAAAATATCGGCTAGAGATAATAAACAAAGTCCGAAATACGAGGAGAAAGTCAAAGAAGAAGTAACTGAAACGGTTGTTGAACCTAAACATAAAGATTATAGTAAAACTAAAACATATAGTCTAATACCACCTAGGGATCCTAGAATACAATCAGCAATAGCACCTTTCAGTGATGATATGTTAAAGGAACATGGTCTTAAAGATAGAAAAGAATTAGCGGAACAGATGTTTGCTACTATGAGAAAATATGGTGGCATAGGTTTAACTTGCAATCAAGTTGGTTTACCTTTCAATATGTTCGTAATAGGTGACCACCCTCATATAGAAGATGGTTTAAAAATGGCATGTTTCAATCCTATGATAATAACACAAGGTGAGGAAAAAGTAGTGATGAAAGAGGGTTGTTTAACCTTTCCTTTTGTCTTCTTATCTATTACAAGACCACGTAAAGTTATTGTAAAGTATGAAGATGAAGATGGTAAACTACAAGAAGGACATCTAGATGGTATGATCAGTAGAGTATTCCAACATGAACACGAACATACTTTAGGTAGAAATTTTACAGAGGGACAGAGTAAAATGAAACTAGACTTGGCATATAAGAAAGCTGGAAAACAGATGAAAGCTTATGAAAAACATAAGAAAGCCATGGAAAAAGTAGATAATAGGATGATTCCATAGTAGGCTTGACATTGAGGAAAGTTTATGATAGGATTACATTATGACAGCAGTACCGAAAGAAGACTTTGATATACACGCCAAGCAAGATTTAGAAGGCGTTGAAAGAAAGTGGAAACAGTTTCAAGAAGAAAACGATATTGAGGCTCTTGAACAAGTAGACGAGAGAGTACTTACAGAAGCTATTCAAAAAGATTTAGGATACGTGTCAAAGATGACAGTACAAGAGTATACCCTATTTCAAAAGTGGCAAGAAGTACATAGAAAATTCCCTACAACCGAATCAACTACATTGTATGGTACTGAAAAAATACTAACATCACCTGAACAAAGAACTCAAATAGATACAGTTAGAAACAATATCTGGATTCCCGAATCACCTGAAGATTATGATAAGTTAGAACCTGTATTAGAATTTACAGATGATAGTACAAAGAATTTCAAAGGCAAAGCAGTAAGAACAGCCAAACTATCAGAGAACTGGAATACATTAAGAACTTTCTTATCTACTATGAAAAACAATAGTAATATTGGTAGACAACTATTCTTTAATGTAAACGATAATAGATCAGGTAAACATTTAGGTGTCATTTGTATATCTGGTGACTTCATGGATTTAACACCTAGAGACAGTGCTATTGGTTGGGACAGACAGAGTAAAACATTTGGTGGTATGATTAATCATACAGCAATTGGTTCTTCTATTGTACCTACACAACCATTAGGTTACAGTTATACAGGTGGTAAACTATTAGCATATCTATGTTTATCAGATGAGGTACAGAAATTATGGCATGACAAGTATGGCGACAAGTTAGTAGGAGTTACTACAACATCTTTATATGGTAAGGCGAAAGCAAACACTTTAAGTCAATACGATGGCTTAAAATATTGGAAACGTATGGGTTTCACTATGGGATCTGTTTCATATGAACCACAACCAGCAACTAAAAAACTAATTAAACAATGGTTAAAGAAAAACCATACTAGAAAATACTTTGAATGGTATGAAGCAACGAGAGCCAATGGCCAACCATTAAAAAGAGATCATAAGAATAGATCGTATATGTTTACCTATTCTAAAATGGGTATAGAAAAATCTTTAATCAAAACAGACCATGCCAGAGGTATCTATTTTGCAAGACTATTTGAAAACACTTATGAGTATTTAAGAGGCGAAGTAAAAGATGATGGTCTTATTAAACGATTCGATTCATCTACAGAGGCATTAGTCAAAGTATGGAAACAAAAACATGCTTCAAAAAGAATTAAAAACCTATTAGCAACTGATAGGTTCTCCAAAGAATCACACTTCTATGATGATTTGATATACTTGGATTGGGAAGAGTGCAAGGAAAAGTACTTAAATCAAGTCGGAAGATAACGAATCAAACAAGAAAATGTAATGTTCTCATTATGTTCTTTCAATAAGCAAGTAACCACAACGAATTATATGGCTTGACTTTCCTGTCTTTTCCATATAGGATAAGTGTATATGAAAAATAAAACCACTACAAAAATTAGCCTTGATCAAAAAAGTCAACTTGCTAAACTTATCGCTACAGAGAATATATCAATTCAACATAACAATGTTAAGACAGCTTCATTTGATGTTAAGAATAGAGTACTAACACTACCTATCTTTAAAACTAAAAGTGCTGATGTATATGACATGTTAATCGCCCATGAGTGTGCTCATGCTTTATTTACTCCTTACGGAAAATGGTCTAAAATAAATGATGATGAGTTAAGAGCATACATCAATGTATTAGAAGATTGCAGAATAGACAAAAAAATTCAAACAAGATATGAGGGTGTAGTTAAAAACTATATCAATGGTTTTGATATCTTAAACAAAGCAAATTTCTTTGGTATTAAAAACAGAGATATGGACAAAGACTTTATGTTGATTGATAAGATCAACGTATTTTACAAGTCATCTAAAAGACTTAAAATTAATTTTACAACTGCTGATAATAAATGGTTAGCAAAAGTTAATTCTCTTACATCATTTACTAGTGTAGTTAAGTTAGCAAAAGAAATGTTAGCTTGGCAGAAAAAAGATATTAAAAGTAAAGAAAAAGATTCAGATTTTTCTGGTAGTAATTTAGATAAGTTATATAAACTTGCTGATAAACATATCAAACCAGGTGAGTCTAAAGATGGCGAAGAAGAAAAGAAAGAAGAATCTTATGCTGAAACTGAAAGTAAAGATGAAGTAAAAGAAGAAGATAACAAAGTAGAATCAGACTCAACTAATTCAGCACCTGACCACGGTAACGGTGCCGATGAGGGTGAAGCTGGTTACAATTTAGATTCTAGAAAATTTATTGCTGTTACTGATCAAACATATGAAAAGAATAGAGAAAGTTTAACTGATAGAACATGTGACTATAACTATGTTAATCTACCAGATGTTAATTTGAATAAAGTTATTGTTTCTAATAAAACCTTTCTATCTGAAATGAGAGAATACATCGCTAGTGAAAGAAAGCATTATGCTAGTACACACGAATATTTAATGTGGTTAAAAAATGACTACAAAAAATATATCAAAGATAACATGAAAACAGTTAACTATCTTGTTAAAGAGTTTGAAATGAAAAAAAGTGCTACAGCATATAAAAGAGCTAGTACTGATAAAACTGGTACTATTGATCCTTTAAAATTAAAAGATTACAAATTCAGTGATGATATATTTAAAAGATTAACTATTATACCTACAGAGAAGAATCATGGTATGATGATGTTACTTGATTGGTCTGGTAGTATGGCAAACGATCTTAAAAAGACTATTGATCAATTAATAAATTTAGTTATGTTTTGTAGAAAAATCAATATACCTTTTAAAGTATATATGTTTACTACTGAATATTCTTGGAAACAAGGTCTAGATAAGTACAATCAATCAACAAGTAAATCTGTATGGAAATACAAATCTGGTGACATGTATTTAGAAAACTTTAATCTAGTTGAATTAGCAGATCATAAATCAAAGAAAAAAGATTTAGAAGAATCTTTAATGTATGTTTACAATATGGGTTTATGTTATGATAATAGTATTAAAAATTCTTTCTGGAGTAATGAAAAAGCTTATGAAGGTAGTAGATTTCATATGCCTAACCAATACAATCTTGGTACTACACCTCTTAACGAAGCATTAGTTACGTGTCTTAAAATAGTTCCCATGTTTAAAAGAAAATACAACGTAGAAAAAATGACTTTCATTACCCTAACAGACGGTGGTGCAAATTATACTGGTGAAGCAAAAGTTATATTAGGTGAGAACGGTCTTACCAGAAAACATAAAGATGAGTGTAGAACTGGTGCCGTTGATAAGAATGCACCATATGTACCAGTTAAAACAGTTATCAAAGTTGGTAAAAGATCATATGTTAATGAGGACAGTAGAGAAGGACTTACCAATTTGATGTTAACATTAATTCAAAAAGAACACGGTATTAAAACAATTGGTTTCTATGTTCTTAAACAAATCAAGTGGTGGGATATCAGTAGCTATGTTAAAAACTTTAAAAGTTATGAACACAGAAATGATATGATGAATAAAATCAAAGCCACTTTTCAAAAAGAAAAAGCAGTACTAGTACACAACAAAGGTTACAATAAGTACTTTCTTCTTAACGGTAAATCAATGAAAGTTCAAAATGCTGATCTATCAGCGATTACAGATGATTCGAAAACTGCTTCAATTAAGTCAGTATTCAGTAAGAGTATGAAAGGAAGAATCACTTCCAGAACGGTATTAAACAAATTCATAGAGGAGGTTGCTTAAAAGGTAATGGTATCAACGCTTCTTTTAGGCTTGCTTTCTATGACAAATCCTGATAGGATAAAGGATAAAAACAACGTAACAAAAGGATAACACTATGTTAAACACTAAACAAACGCAATTCGTTGAACATGCTTTCGCAATGTTTAAAACAACAGAATTGACAGTAGACCAATTGAAGGAGGCAAACAAGAAATTTGGTTGCAAGTATGCTCCACAATGGTTAATCAAAAATAAAGATTACAAATTAGGAAAATCTTTGTTTAAACTACCGGTAGACGGAGAAGATATTTCTACTCCTGTTGTATCGCCAGTTAAAAACAAAAAAACGGCAGTTGCTGAGGAGATTAAATCAGAAGCCGCTTATATTGTTTCATCTTTAGTAGGTGATATTGTACCTAAAAAAGATCCAATATTTGTTCCATTTGGTAACTACACAGATGTGAAATCTATTATTAAATCTAATAGATTCTATCCCATTTTCATTACAGGTTTATCTGGTAATGGTAAAACAATGGGTGTAATTCAATCTTGTGCTGAAGCCAAAAAAGAATTAATAAGAGTTAACATAACAATTGAGACCGATGAAGACGATCTTTTAGGTGGTTACAGACTTAAAGATGGCCAAACTGTTTGGCAAAACGGTCCTGTGATTGAAGCAATGGAAAGAGGCGCTCTTTTATTATTAGATGAAGTTGATTTAGCTTCTAATAAAATCATGTGTCTACAACCAATACTTGAAGGATCAGGTGTTTATGTTAAGAAAATTAACAAGTTTGTTAAACCAAAGACTGGATTTAATATCGTTGCTACTGCCAATACAAAAGGTCAAGGTAGTGAAGATGGTAAATTCATTGGTACAAACATTCTTAATGAAGCATTTCTTGAAAGATTTCCTGTTACATTTGAACAGAAATATCCAAGTGTTGCTATTGAGAAAAAAATATTAACAAATACATTAAAGGCGGCTGGTAAAACAGACGCAGGTTTCATCACAAAGCTTACAACGTGGGCAGATGTGATTAGAAAAACCTACTTTGATGGTGGTGTTGACGAGATTATCTCTACAAGAAGATTAGTCCACATAACTCAAGCTTATGCTATATTTAATAATAAAGTAAAAGCAATTCAGATGTGTACTAATAGATTTGAAGATGATACAAAAAATTCGTTTGTAGAGTTATATACCAAAGTAGATTCTGGTTCAAGTGTTGAAGACATTATGGAACAAAATAGACAGGCAGATTTAGCTCAACAATCGGATCTTGGCGAAGACCAAGACGAATCAGACGATGACTCTGATTCAGACAGTGTCTAAAGCTTAGTGTAATCCTTGTGGGTGGTGTAGTGGCCACCCACGTTATAAGAGGATAAATTAATCACTACAGAAAGGAATAATAAATTGTCAAGAGAAAAAGTAATAGAAGTTAGAAATAATAATATAGAACAAGCATTACGTGTGATGAAAAGAAAATCTATTAAAGATAACTTTTTAAAAGTGTTCAAAGAAAAACAACACTTTGAAAAACCATCAGATAAAAAAAGACGTAAGCAAAAAGAAATGATTGCTAATGCAAAAAAGAACAAGAGATTAAGAGAAAAATTTTTATAATTTAGTTATTTAACGCTTGTGTTTGATATATATATATTATGGTTGAGGCTGCTCGTAAGCCCTTAACAGCGTTAAAAAAGAAGCATATAGTGGGCTTCTTTATGGTGTTTTGTTAGTTTCATCTTTAATAAAAAACTAACACTTATAGATATTCACTAGGGAACTGGTAGGGATCCTCAGCCTAGTGAATTTCTATAAGTACATATGTGCTTATATAATAGAAGTTAACCAATAGGTTGCATTTGGCTCCTGTGTTGACTTCACTAAAAAAAAAGGAAAAGAAAATGTTAGATACAAACAAACTAACCAGGGTTCTTATTGATTCTCCTGGTTCAAAATACAAAGAAACAAAAATAATACCAATAAGTCTGGTATACATACCAAAGACTGCTAAGGGTAAAACTCTTAACAGAGCTAGGAAAAAATATCTTAATCAAGACCACATTAACAAACTAGCAGTATCGTTAAAGGAAATAGACTACTCTAAAAGACCACCGATTGTTACAAAAAAACATCAATGGGTTGACGGAGTATTTTATGAATATGAACTTGTTGCTGGTGCTCATAGATTTTCAGCGTTTGAAAAAATGCATGTTAGTGAGTGGATATTTGATGTATACGAATTAGGAACACAAGGTGTTAAATCTGATTTGGCAAGGTCAACTTTACAAATTAGAGAAAACGACCATCAACCTGAACTTAAAAGTACAGCTGACGACTTGACTAATATTATGTCATACCTAATTAGTAAAAATCTTATAGGTAATACTGAGCAGGAAATATCGGACTATCTTACAGAGAATACCAAAAACCTAAACGGTAATACTTTTACAAAGGTGGTGTTAGCAACTGTTAGAAAAAATGGTGCTTATCAAGACATAAGAACTTTTCCGTCTGGTGATGTGCCAACATTTTTGGAAAAGAATGTTAGACCAGGAGAAAAACACTCTTATGTTTGTGGTGGAAGTCACGATACCAATAGAGATAAATTTGGTTGGTCTGTTTTAGAAGGATACGAATACGAGTATCTTACCAATGCATTGAAAAGATTAGATGAAACTGATAAAGCTTCATACTTTTTATTGCATACTAAAGCACCTACTGAAAAAAGAGGTCTTGATACAAGAAGAAAAGATATGAAAAATACTTTTCTACAACTTGAAAGAGGTATAGAAAAGGCGTACAAGTATAAAAAGAAACATGGTGAGTGGCCATGGAATATTGAAGCCTTTCTAGGACAAGACGTTAAAAACAAAGAAAATAACTTTTTAACCTCAAAATAAACTAAAAAAAAGTGGAAGGGAGCATTGACTTCCTTCCTCTTTTATTATATAATGAAACTATATTATGAACGTTAAAGGAGAATTAAATGGATATTAAAGATAGTAAAACAAAAGACAATTTAAGAGCTGCTTTCCAAGGAGAAAGTGAAGCGAATAGAAGATACCTTTATTTTGCTCAAAAGGCGGATATTGAAGGCGCTGCTGAAGTAGCACAAGTATTCAGATCAAC
>TARA_R110001606_G_scaffold161183_1_pt1 | contig 11343 bp, 10 predicted proteins | sample TARA_R110001606 | Tara Oceans TARA_R110001606 (sample SAMEA4398315) | marine metagenome | biome: Polar Biome; feature: [SRF] surface water layer (ENVO:00010504); material: water (ENVO:00002006), including particulate matter (ENVO:01000060) such as... | depth 5 m
CTGGGGGCTTTCGGGCTACTGTCCAGGTCCTGCCATCGCCTCGGTCGTCGGACTGAGCACGCCTCTCGTCGCGATGCTTGTGGCAATGATTGGCGGGTGGTGGTTAGCAAAGCGGTTCTCAGGCAGCCGCTGACCAGCGCTTGAGCTTAAACCACCGCTTGCTAAGAGTGAATTATAGAACTAAAAGTGTAGATCTAGATTAGCGTTAAGATTGTTAGCTCTTGGTTAAAGATATCTTTGGACATGTTAACTTAAGGATAAGGAGGTCACATGCTGCCTTCAACGACTTCACGCGTTGAGCAGAATACTGCCGAAAGCATCAACCAGCATATTCGGCGGCGCACCGAAGACAACATCGCGTACTTTGCCCAACATCGCCATGAAATTGAACAGCGTCTGAACGAGCTCGACCATGAGTGGGATATTGAACGCACTCTGGAAGCGAACGCGGCTACCCTGAGCTTGGCTGGAGTGGCCCTTGGGGCGTTAGTCGATAAGCGATGGCTCCTGTTGCCTGCGGCGGTAACCGGCTTTCTGCTGCAACACGCATTGCAAGGATGGTGTCCACCCATTGTTATCTTCCGTAAACGTGACGTACGCACTTCAAAAGAAATTGACCAAGAACGCTATGCGCTTAAAGCCTTACGTGGAGATTTTTCCCAATTAGAAAGCGTTTCGCCGGCAAGCCCGCATGACCGCATGCATGAAGTGCTGGACAGAGTAGAACGTTAAGAGCGCTCCCGCTTATCCAAGCGAATGCTCGTCAGGCCAAGCAAGTCCGACCCTTAGCGGCAGGACCAAAATGTACATGCCAAATCACCGCTCTGCTCTCCTTTATTAAGAGAGCAGAGCTTATTTCTGCACGCTACACCTCCCCCCAGTGTCTTTCAGTCCGCTGAGTAATGTACTTACCCTGCTCAAGGTTTATGTTTACGTGCTAAAACAGCTGTTCCTGGCACAACTAGAAAGTGGAATACTGCGCAATCATGCCAAACAACGTAGCGCTGTTTGGGCAGAGTTGTATGAGTGGTAATATCCACGAACAATTATTCCACAGTGTTTGAGACTGTCTCGAAACGTTGCTTGGTTGCTTGGATTGCTTCGTTTGAAATACCTAGAACACTAAAATTCTGATAGCCAAGTTTGAGAAGATCATCGGCTAACGCAAATTAACCGCCGCCCACGTCGATAAATAGCCGCACTGCGATCTGGTGCAGCTTGTTGAACGAAATGCAATGACTGTGCAAGGTGTGAACAATGCCAGCTGACTTTTCAACGCCCTCTCAAGATTCATAGTGTCGTATGCTTAACAGGTATAAGACTGCCAACTCATTTATTGAGTTGACCCGCTGGCACGTTCATTTGGGTTATACCGCATTTCATTCACGATCTATACCCTTGAAATCACGTGAAACTAAATACAGCTCGGCAGCAAAGCATCAATATCGTACCGGCTGCATAACACTGTCGAACCAACATGCCTAATTGGCCGCAACTTCCGCTTTGGGTCGTCAGCTGTCCCTTTGCAACAATGCATGATGCGATTATCTATCTGCTGTCTTGCTATCTTGATCACGGAAATAGTCATCGGTAGCCACTAAACCCAAGTTGCCATCCGCTTTCACTACCTCAGCACAGCCATCTTCGCTGAATAAGTTTTGCACACGGCGTTCCTGCTTAAAGTAAGCCAAGGTGCTGAAGAAACAGCTTTCACACAGATGCAATTCGTAACGCTCTCCATCGTGTTGAGACCCGTAGCCCCACTGTGCTTGAAGCGTGGCAAATTCAAGCCCTTCATCCGCTACGCGGGTTGAGGAAAGGCATACATCACAGACCACATCGGTGACGGCATCCACTTCTACTTTTTCGATAACTTTCATTTTTCCCTCCCAAGGCCCATCACCTTAGTTTACGTCAGCCTAGCACGGGATGCTTAAGTCGGCTGAGTATCGTAAGCTTGAGTTTTCAACGCCCAACCCGCGAGACGAGCAGGATCTGCTATGGATAAGAAGGCCCTCAGTGAGCGCGATATTTGCACCAAGTTTATTACCCCTGCACTAGAGCAGACTGGGTGGGACATCCAAACGCAGATTCGCGAAGAGGTGACCTTCACTGCCGGGCGGATTATCGTTCGTGGTCGGATGCATACGCGGGGTAAAAAGCGCCGGGCGGATTACCTGCTGAGCTATCAGAAAAATCAGCCTATCGCGGTCATCGAGGCAAAAGACAACCGCCATCGCGTGGGTGATGGCATGCAGCAAGCGCTAGCTTATAGCGACGCGCTAGACGTGCCCTTTGTGTTCTCCAGCAACGGCGATGGCTTTCTTTTTCATGACCGGACTGGGTTGAGCGAGCAAACCGAAACCACGCTCACCATGGCTGAGTTTCCTTCACCGGAAACGCTCTGGGAACGTTATTGCCAGTACAAAGGCATTCAGCCAAACGCTCGCCCTATTATTGAGCAGCCTTACTATGATGACGGCAGCGGGCGAACACCGCGCTACTACCAGCGCGTAGCAATTAACCGTACCGTCGAAGCCGTAGCACGCGGTCAAAATCGTATTCTACTTGTCATGGCAACAGGCACCGGCAAAACGTTTACCGCTTTTCAGATCATTTGGCGACTATGGAAGTCGCGCCAGAAGAAGCGAATTCTGTTTCTCGCCGACCGTAATATTCTGGTCGACCAAACCAAGAACAATGACTTTAAGCCCTTTGGCCAGGCGATGACCAAGGTCACCAATCGCACAGTTGATTCGTCGTATGAAATTTATCTTTCGCTCTACCAAGCCGTGACTGGTAGTGAGGAAGAGCAAAACATCTACAAACAATTCTCACCGGACTTCTTTGATCTGATTGTTATTGATGAGTGCCACCGGGGTAGCGCGGCGGAAGATTCCGCTTGGCGCAAGATTCTGGACTATTTCAGTGCGGCGACCCATATCGGCCTTACCGCCACGCCTAAGGAGACCAAAGAGGTCTCCAATATCGACTACTTCGGTGCGCCGCTATATACCTACTCGCTCAAACAGGGTATCGAAGACGGCTTTCTCGCACCTTACAAAGTAGTACGGGTAGATATCGATAAAGATCTGCAAGGCTGGCGCCCCAGCAAGGGTCAGCGGGACAAGCTTGGCCAAGAGATTGAAGACCGCATCTATAACCAGAAGGATTTTGATAAACAGCTAGTACTGGGAAAACGCACCGCCTTGGTGGCCGCCAAAATTACCGAGTTGCTGGAAAGTACTGACCCGTATCAAAAAACCATCGTGTTCTGCGAAGATATCGACCACGCCGAGCGGATGCGCCAAGCACTGGTAAACCTAAACCCCAGACGCGTGGCCGAAAATCGCAAGTATATAATGCGCATAACCGGCGACGAGCAGGAAGGCAAAGCCGAGCTGGATAACTTTATCAACCCGGAAGAACGCTACCCGGTCATTGCCACCACCAGCAAGCTGATGACCACCGGGGTAGATGCCCAGACCTGCAAGTTGATCGTGCTCGATCAGCGCATTCAATCAATGACCGAGTTCAAACAAATTATTGGTCGTGGCACGCGTATTAACGACGACTATCACAAGCACTGGTTCACCATTCTCGACTTCAAAAAAGCCACCGAGCTGTTCGCCGACCCCGACTTCGACGGCGAGCCCGTTCAGGTGTATCAGCCCCACTCGGATGACGCGCCGATCGTGCCTGAAGACGAGCAAACCGATGTGTATGGGGTTGAAGAAGAAAGCACTGAGGATGAGACAAACACCGAAGGCGTAGAAGCGGGCTGGGCAGAGTACGAGGTGGACGACAACGCTATCTGGGAATCGGATGACGGTGACGGTCGCGGTACAACCGAGAAGCCAGAGCCACGGCGTAAATATGTGGTAGATGACGTAGAAGTCAGCATTGTTGCCGAGCGAGTCCAGTACCTGGGGCCAGATGGCAAACTGATCACAGAAAGTTTGCGCGACTATACCCGTCAACAGGTGCAAGCGCAGTACGCCACGCTCAATGATTTTTTACGCCGTTGGCAGCAAGCGGAACGCAAGCAGGCCATTCTTGATGAACTGGCAGAACAGGGTGTTTTCTGGGAAGAGCTGACGGCCGAGCTAGGCAAAGCCTGGGGCGCTGAGCCAGATCCCTTCGATGTTATTTGCCATATTGCCTTTGATCGCCCCCCGCTTACTCGTCGCGAGAGGGCCAACGAAGTCAAGAAGCGCGATATCTTCACCCGCTATGAAGGCCAAGCACGCGAAGTGCTTGAGTCGCTGGTAGAAAAATATGCCGATGCGGGCATTGCACCCATTGAAGACCCAAAAGTGTTAACGCTGGCGCCCTTTAGCCGTATCGGCGCTCCGATGGAGCTAGTGCAAGCCTTTGGCGGTAAACTAGGTTACGACCAGGCACTGTTTGAATTAGAAAACGCCCTTTATCGGCCAATTGCCTAGTCTGGACTGGTATCCTTCCCATTTTCCCGACCTGCGCCGTTCGCCGCGCAGGTATGCTTGTGTCACTTTAATAATAGGTAACGATTCACCATGGCCATTAGCACCACGATTAAATCCATCCAAGACATTATGCGCAAAGACGTTGGCGTGGACGGTGACGCTCAGCGTATTGGTCAGTTGGTGTGGCTGCTGTTTCTGAAGATTTTTGACGACCGCGAGCAAGAGTGGGAAATGTTCGATGCCGCCTATCGCTCGCCCATTCCTGAGCCGCTGCGCTGGCGTAATTGGGCTGCCAACCCGGAAGGCATGACCGGCATTGAGCTGAAAGACTTTATCGATAATATGCTCTTTCCTGGCCTGCAGCAGTTACAGCCCAGAGGAGATGACTACCGTGGCGTGGTAGTACGCAACGTGTTTGAAGACGCTTACAACTATATGAAATCTGGCCATTTACTGCGCCAAGTGATCAACAAATTACAGGACGGCATCGACTTCAATAAATCCACCGAGCGCCACGAACTCGGCGGGATGTACGAGCAAATTCTCAAAGACCTGCAAAGCGCCGGCAACGCCGGCGAGTTCTATACACCACGTGCGGTGACCGAATTTATGGTCAACCGAGTAGACCCGAAACTGTATGAAAAAGTGATGGATCCGGCCTGTGGCACCGGAGGCTTCCTCACCTGCACTATCGAGCACAAGCGCAAGCATTACGTGGAGACGACGCAGGACGAACAGACCCTGCAGAAGAGCATTCATGGGGTCGAGAAAAAGCCCCTCCCGCACCTGTTGGCCACTACCAACATGATTCTGCATGGCATCGAAGTGCCGGATCAGATTAAGCACGACAACACCTTGGCCCGCCCGTTGATTAGCTGGGGGCCAAAAGAGCGGGTGGATGTCATCGTTGCCAACCCGCCTTTTGGTGGCATGGAAGAAGATGGCATTGAAACCAATTTCCCCAGCGCCTTTCGCACCCGGGAAACTGCTGATCTGTTTATGACTCTGTTCATTCATCTACTCAGGGACGGAGGCCGCGCAGCCGTGGTGTTGCCGGATGGCTTTTTATTTGGCGAAGGCATGAAAACCCGCCTCAAAGAAAAGCTGCTGGAAGAGTGCAACCTGCACACTATCGTGCGCCTGCCCAACGGCGTGTTTAATCCTTATACCGGCATCAAGACCAACCTGCTGTTCTTCACTAAGGGTAAGCCTACGGAAAGCGTGTGGTATTACGAACACCCCTACCCGGAAGGCGTGAAGAACTACAGTAAAACCCGGCCCATGCGCTTTGCCGAGTTCCAGTCCGAAATCGACTGGTGGGGCACCGAGGATAATGGCTTCGTCAGCCGCGAGGAAACCCACCAGGCTTGGAAGGTCTCTATCGAGGAGATCAAGACTCGTAACTACAACCTGGATATCAAGAACCCCCACAAAGGCGAACAGGTCAGCCACGACCCAGACGAACTGCTGGCTAAGTACGAACAGCAACAGGCCGAAATCCAGGAAATCCGCCACCAGCTTCGGGACATCCTGGCCGATGCGCTCTCTCACAACAGCGATGAGAACACCGGCGGAGGTGCGGCGTGAGTGCTCGGGAGCTGATTACCGAGCATCTGGATTTGTGGACCGGGGCGGTTACTAAGAAGTCCAGCAGTGGCCGGGGGAATAATGGTAAGGTTGAGCTGACTGGGATTAAGAGACTCCGAGCCTTGATTCTAGAGCTCGCTGTGAGAGGGCAACTTGTGCCTCAATCTCCCGAGGACACTTTGTTCAGAGAACTTCTGCTGCAGCTGCGAGGAAACCATGCGCCCATCAAAACACGGAGCCGGAGAACGATATCGGGCGAAGTGGAAGAAGATGAGAAACCTTTCAGCATCCCGAAAACTTGGGCATGGACAAGACTCGGAGAAATCGTTGATGTCCTAGACAGCCAGCGGAAGCCAATAACAAAGACTGCTCGGAAGGCAGGCCCCTTCCCATATTATGGTGCCTCCGGAATCGTTGATTATGTTGACGGCTATCTATTTGACGAGTCATTGGTGTTGGTTGGAGAGGATGGTGCAAAATGGGACAAGGGCGAAGCGACTGCCTTCTCTATTTCAGGTAAGAGCTGGGTTAATAATCATGCCCATGTTTTAAGGCCAATAAGAGAAGCTGTTACCGATGAGTATTTGGTGTACTTCTTAACTGCAGCGGACTTGAACCGGTTTATCACAGGGATGACTGTTCCGAAGCTTAATCAAGCACGACTGTCATCGATACCTGTCGCGACTCCTTGTCTTGAGGAACAACACCGCATCGTCCAAAAAGTCGATGAATTGATGGCCCTCTGCGACCGGCTTGAGCAGCACACCAGCGACCAACTCGACGCCCAAGAAACCCTCGTGGACACACTGCTTGGCACCTTAACCCAATCCGCAAATGCTACCGAACTGGCCGACAACTGGGCCTGCCTCGCCGCCCATTTCGATACCCTGTTCACCACCGAACAGAGCATCGACAAGCTCAAGCAGACCATCCTTCAACTGGCCGTGATGGGGCGGTTGGTCGAGCAGGATGAGAGGGATGGGTCTGCCATCGACTTACTAACTCAAATTCATACAAGAAAAACTAAACTAGCTGGCAACAAAATAATCAAGCGGCCTAGACCCCTGACTCTACTGGGCGATGCTCAGCACAGTTACATAGCGCCTTCACACTGGGCTTGGGCTTCATTTCAGGATGTTGCTGACGAGATATCGACAGGGCCGTTTGGCTCCATGATTCACAAGCATGACTATGTTGAAGGTGGAATTCCTTTAATTAATCCGTCGCATATGATCAAGGGCCACATCAAAGAAGACTCATCAGTGAGTGTCTCCATGGCCAAAGCCGACGAACTATCTAGCTATAGACTAGCCACTGGCGACATTGTGATGGCTAGACGGGGTGAAGTTGGGCGTTGCGCAGTAGTGACAGAAAAAGAGGCTGGGTGGTTATGTGGCACTGGCAGCTTCGTACTCCGGTTTCACCCCTCTATGAACAGACAGTTCATTCTGCTGTTGTTTTTAACGGACACGGTTAGAGAGTACCTAACTGGCAACTCCGTCGGCACGACCATGACAAACTTAAATCACGGCATCTTAAAGAAAATGCCGGTTGCCCTGCCGTCTCCAGAAGAACAACAGCGCATCGTTCAAAAAGTCGATGAATTCATAGCCATCTGCGACCAAATTAAAGAACGCCTGAACCAAGCTAGCAAAACCCGCTGCCAATTGGCCGAAGCGGTGGTAGAGAATGCGGTGGCAGAATGACCGATTACTCCAAGCCTTGGCTCAGCCATCTTGAGCAATTGCAGCAGCTCAAAGATCGTGGCCTTACGGTCACAGATGACCAGCGTGGGTTGGCTCACCTCCAACGAATTGGTTACTACCGGCTAAGCGGGTACTGGTTCACTTTCCGGCAGCGTTCAGGTGCCTGCACGCCTTTAAATAAACACGGCAAGCCGCTGCTTAAAAAGGGCAAAACGGATCACCTAGCATTAGATACGTTTAAACACGGCACGACTTTTCAGCAGGCTGTTGACCTTTATGTGTTTGATAAACGGCTGCGTCTTCTCGCGCTGGATGGCCTTGAGCGTATCGAAGTTGCGCTGAGGGTAGATATTGCCCATACGCTGGGGCGATTAGATCCGTATGTTTATTTGAACCCTGCACTGCTGCACGATGAGTTTGCCTATAAAATCGATCAGAAAACAGGCGTAACACGTCTGCACAAGTGGCAAGAAAGTCACGCGCGTTTAATTAACCGTTCTCGGGAAACGTTTATTGAACACCATAAAAAGAAGTATGGCTTACCGTTACCGATCTGGATTGCCAGTGAAGTATGGGATTTTGGCACGCTTTCGCATCTGTTCGGTGGAATGAGAGAGGAAGAGCAGGATGCCATTTCCGTCCGTTATGGTATTAGCAATGGCCGCGTATTCGCTTCTTGGCTGCGCAGCTTGAATTATTTACGCAATGTCTGCGCCCATCACAGTCGATTGTGGAATCGCAATATGACTGACCAACCACGAAAACCCGGCAATAACGAAGCCACCTTGTTTTTCCAGGGCTGGCAAGATTCGCACGTTCAGGCACGCCCATTCTTACTGCTATGCATTGTTCAGTATCTATTGATGACGATTAACCCGACGAGCACTTGGTGGGCTCGCTTATCAGGCTTGTTAGGCAGTTTCCCCGATTTACGCGAAGCAAGCCTGGATTTAAAAGGTATGGGAATTATAGAAGGTTGGGAGCAGTGGGAGTGGGAAGCAAGGCAATAAAAAACCCCTAAGCAATGCTACTGCGTGGCAGTCTCACCGATAGGGGCCGTGTTGCAGTAAATACTAGGCCCCCACGTTTCGAAATACAACACTTTTTAACACCTGTAAGATAGCGAATTAACATGGCCATCGAACAAGGCATCTGGAAACTCGCGAGCACTCCTGGCGCGTTGCTGCAAAAGCTGCGCCCAGCGGGGCTGGCGGATGAAAGCCTGCTGGAAGAGCGGTTATGCAGGATGTCTCGATTCTAAATCAGGACTGGCTGCTGATTGGCCGCCAGGTGCGCACTGGCTTCGACAAGTTGATTGATCTTCTTACTGTGGACGCCAATGGCTCTGTCATCGTGATTGAGCTCAAGCGCGATAAGACACCGCGTGATGTGGTGGCTCAGGCTATCGACTACGCCCCCTGGATCGTGACACTAACGGATTACCAGTTAATCGATATTTACCAACAGTTCGCTGAGCGCTATGCGCGCCCTTACGCCACGCTGGAAGAAGCCTTTGAGGCCAAATTCGGTATATCACTAGACGGTGTCACGCTCAATGAAAACCATCAGTTGGTGGTGGGCGCCACGCAGCTAGATGCCAGCAGCGAACGGATTATCAACTACCTCAACGAGCATGCTCAGCTACCGATTAACGCCATGTTCTTTAATGCGTTTGAGGATAACGGCAATCGTTATCTCAGTCGCGCTTGGATGATCGACCCGGACGAGCCGACTAACCCCATAGACAGAAAAACCAATAAAGACCCTGGAACGGGGAGTTTTACGCCTCCTTTGGCGATGAAAGACCATGGGAGCAAGCGCGGCGTTTGGGCTTTATTGCAGGCGGTGGCGCCGCGTGGTATTCCAAAACTCTCTCAATGCTCTCAGAGGGCGACCGTGTGTGGGTCAATATTCAGAAAACGGGCTATGTGGGGGTCGGTGAGGTAATTGGCGAGCGCTTCCGTGCTACGGAGTATCACTTCGACACAGAAAACGGTGCTAAAACGCTGTTAGAGCTTGCTTCGGCTAGCGAGTACCCACACCTTTATCGAGAGTGTGATGATGAAGAAGAGAGCGCCGAGTACTTGGTACCAGTGCGCTGGCTTTATACGGTAGAGCGCACCGATGCATTCAGCGAGGTAGGCTTGTTCGGCAACCAGAACACGGTCTGCAAACCCACCACGCCAAAGTGGTCGCATACCGTGGAGCGCCTGAGACAGGTCTGGCTACTGAAATGCTAAAGCAGGTCTTATTCTTTAGGGGCGGTTGTGTCGCTGCCTTATTAATATGGAAATAAATCCTCACCTAGTATCATAAAATCTGTGGAACCCTATCAAACTTCAATTCCTAAGCGGTTTACCTCTTCCTAGTATTACCCCTTGATAGTCTCTCAATTGTTATCGGTTTCACGAGCGTCGTTATAATATTTAGGCTTCTTTTCTTCCATGAGTCGAGATAAGTGGCATCTGAGTATTAGCCACTCCATCGGTTATGCTGTTGGTTCAGACTTATCAGGTATTGGGACGTGCTCGATGATGTCTTCGACCTTGCATTTAAAATAATCACATAGTCGATCAACATTTTCCGTTCCCGTGTTGTAACCACGCTGATTAGCGATTTTTGACAGCGTTGTGCGATGGATGCCTGTGGCCTGAGATACTTCATCAATAGTAACCCGCCTATTTTCTTGAAACCCTTTCTCAGCAAGTAGCTCTTTTAAGCGAAATCGAATCATGAAAGTAGCCTTTATCAATTGGCTGCATCCTATCAAATATTTTAACTTCCCGCATCTTATGTTGAGCAAAAGCTACAAAATGCGCTTGACAGCATCTTTTTAATGCCTATTATGTAGCGTGTAAGCTACATAAATCCACTAAAGAGCACATATGATGTCTATCCACTACTTAACTACGGGTGAGCTTGCAGAGCGCATCAAATACGATGCACGCACTATCCGTGAACGTTTAAAAGATGACGTTTTTATTGAAGGTATTCATTACATCCGCCCGTTTGGCGGCCGGAAGATTTTGTACCTTTGGGAGCCCATCGAGCGCGATATGCAGCTTCACTCGAAAGAGGAAAGTATTGGCGTACCAATGGCAGGGGGAGGTGTGTGCCATGGGTAAAATTGTTGCACGCCAGGAAACAGGAAAGCTGTACTTTGACTTCCGTTATTTAGGCAAACGCTGCCGAGAACAAACGTCACTAGATAACACGGCGGCTAACCGGAAAAAGCTAGAGCGGATTCTGGAGAAAATTGAAGCGGAGATTACGCTGGGCTCGTTTGATTATGGGCGCTACTTCCCGGATAGCCCACGAGCAAAGACGTTAAGCAAGCGGGCACTGACTACCTTAGGAGGTTATCAAGCGACGCCATTACTGCGCGGCTTTGCTGAGACTTGGTTTGCGGAGAAAGAAATCGAATGGCGCGAGTCACAGATCATCACCGTGCAAGGATGTCTGGATCGACATATTTTGCCAGCGTTAGGGCATAAGGAAGTCGGCAGCATCACCCGTGCAGAGATTCTTGAGTTCCGGGCCTCACTCGCCAAAGTAAACACCCGGAGCGGCAAGAAACTCTCTGCTAGCCGTATCAACCACATCAT
>TARA_R110001606_G_scaffold71247_5_pt1 | contig 11342 bp, 14 predicted proteins | sample TARA_R110001606 | Tara Oceans TARA_R110001606 (sample SAMEA4398315) | marine metagenome | biome: Polar Biome; feature: [SRF] surface water layer (ENVO:00010504); material: water (ENVO:00002006), including particulate matter (ENVO:01000060) such as... | depth 5 m
TCTGCTGATGCACATGCACGCCGGGATGTTCAACGTCGTCACCGTTCGTCCCATGGAAGGAGCTGCATCATGATCCGCACCTCCGTCGCCCTGCTGCCGCTGATGCTCGTCGCCGCACCGGCTTTCGCCCAGTCCCATACCGGTCAGTCCCACGCCGGCCATACGCCGGCGGTCCAGGCGCAATCTGCCCCGCTACCGTCCGGCTGTGTCCGTCGTGGAGCGCCGGATGCGGACGCCTCTCGAGCCGGATCCTCCGGGGCCCCCGTCTGTCCGGCGGGCGCGGTTCCTGCCCGGCTGCAGGCATCCGCGCCCGATCCGCACGCGGGACACGATATGTCAGGCATGACCATGGACCCGTCTCCGGCGATGCCGGCGGGCCATGACATGCCCGGTATGGTCACGGGTCAGACACCGGCCGACCCGCATGCGGGCCACGACATGTCCGGCATGGCCATGGGGCAGACGCCGGCGACCGTTCCCGCCGATCCACACGCCGGCCACGATATGACCACCATGGGCCAGACATCACCTGCGTCGGCGATGCCTGCGGGTCATGACATGTCGACGATGGGCCAGAGCCAGACTCCGGCGAACCCGCATGCGGGTCACGACATGTCCGGCATGGCCATGGGGCAGACGCCGGCGACCGCTCCCGCCGATCCACACGCCGGCCACGATATGACCACCACGGGCCAGACATCACCTGCGTCGGCGATGCCTGCGGGTCATGACATGTCGACGATGGGCCAGAGCCAGACTCCGGCGAACCCGCATGCGGGTCACGACATGTCCGGCATGGCGGCCATGCCGCCGGACATTCAGACCAGTGCGAACAACCCGGGACGCCCTCCTGAAGCGCCCCCTCCGGCCTTGGCATCCAGTGGGCCGACGCACGCCGCGGACCTGTTGTTCGATCCGGCGGAAATGGCGGCGGCCCGCGAACAACTGCGCGTCGAAAACGGAGACATCCGCACCACGGCCGTCATCATTGATCGGCTGGAAGCCAACTTCGTGGACGGAGAGCAGGGCTACACCTGGGATGCCCAGGGCTGGATCGGCGGCGACATCAATCGCTTCTGGTGGAAGTCGGAAGGCGAGGGTGCGTTTGGCGACGGGGTTGAGGACGCCGAAGTCCAGGCTCTCTACAGTCGGGCTTTCCGACCCTTCTGGGACGTTCAGACGGGTCTGCGCCAGACCTACCGGCCCGAAGGGGACCGGACCGATCTCGTGGTCGGAATACAGGGTCTGGCCCCGTACTGGTTCGAGGTCGATGCCGCCGCCTTTCTGTCCAACAAGGGCGAACTGACCGCCCGCGCCGAGGTGGAATACGATCAACGGATCACCAACCGCTGGATTCTGCAGCCGCGGGCGGAGATCAACCTCTCCGCCGAGGACATTCCCGAGCTGAGGATCGGCTCAGGCCTGACCTCGCTGCAAATCGGGGGGCGCCTGCGCTACGAAGTGCGCAAGGAGTTCGCCCCCTACGTTGGTGTCGAATGGACGAGGAGCTTCGGCAATACGGCTGACTTTCTGGAAGCAGACGGTCGGAGCGCGGAAGACACCCGGTTCGTCGTCGGCGTTCGGGCCTGGTTCTAGCGACGGTCGGACGGATCGCGACGGGTCGCGGAGCAGGGTTCGGGATGGAGGTGTTCAGAGACATCCGGGCTGTCGTGATGGATCTCGACGACACCCTGATCTCGGCCTACCGCCGTCCGGACCTGCTATGGGAAACCGTCTGTCGGTGCTTTCAAGCTCAACTGGGCGCGCTTGATCAGGAGGAGGCGGTGCGTGCGCTGACGCGGGCCGGACAGGCGTTCTGGGGCGATCCGAAACGGCATGCCCTTGGTCGGCTGAATCCCTCCGAGGCTCGGCGCATCATTGTCGCCGACGCGTTCGAGGCGTTACAGGGAAGCGGCTGGCAACCACCGTCTCGGGAGGTCGCCGAGCGGATGGCTGACGCCTTCAGCCTTCAACGCGACCGTGACATGCGGCTCGAGCCGGGTGCGGACGCCCTGTTGGCTCATCTGGGCAGGGCAGGATACCGGCTGGCGCTTCTCACCAACGGAACCGGTCCGCTGCAGCGCGCCAAGATCGAGCGGTTCGGCCTGACATCGCGTTTCCACCATATCCAGATCGAGGGGGAGGTCGGCGTCGGCAAGCCGGATCCCGCTGCGCTCAGACAGGCGTTCGAGGCCCTGGCCGTCGACCCGGCGACCGTCTGTGTGATCGGCGACAGTCTGGAATGGGATATTCGCCCGGCCAGGGCCTTGGGCTGTCGCACGGTCTTGTTCGATCCGGACAGGTCACCTGGAGACGCAAGTCATCGTTGTGAAACGGATATCCATGTGCGGACCTTCGAAAGCCTCGCCGTCTGCCTCCCCGGTCCCCGGGGTTGGTCCCTGGAGGAGGTCTGAGCCGCGCGGCGGCGAGTCCGGCAAGGCCATCCATGTCGTTGACGTTTGGCGGGGCGCGGCCAGATCGGCGAGATGACTCCGGACGGAACGAAAAGCGCCGCGCAGTAGACTGCGCGACGCTCTTTCAAATCAGGTTCCGACCTTTCAGGAGGTGGGTGGCCGGCCCTTCAGTGAACCATGAAGCGGACGACGCCATTCATATGGTGGCCGTCGGCCCCCATCGCGGCCCAGGCGGCGGAATAGGATCCGGGTGCCAAGGCGGGCAGGGACGCAATGACCGTGGGCGCGGGCGACGCGTCCGCGGGCACGGCCACGTCTGTGGCCTGCCCGGCGGGGCCTGTCAGCCTGAGCGATGTCAGGGTCATCGCGTGCGGAAACGTCACCGAAAACGCGGTCGGCGCGGCGGCCAGCATGGCATTGTCCGCAGGCGCGGTCGTGACGTCGCTGGCCGGGGCCTGCATGGCGGCGTGATCCTGCATCGACATGCCCGCGTGGGAATGGGTCTGGGCCTGGGCGAGCGAGATAGGGGCGAGCGCCGCGAGACTGGCCAGGCCGGCGAGAACTGAATGTTTCATGGGAGAACTCCTGCCTATGCGGCTTATTGGCTGGGCGGCATGGTCATGCCGTCCATCTTGGACATGTCATGACCGGCCATCGGATCAGCGGGCGGTGGCGTGGGGGCGGGGGCGGGCACCGGGGCCGGGCGAGCCGGCCGGGTCACTGAGGCCTTGGGCGCCGCCGTCGGCCCGGACACCGGGGCCGGGGCCGCTGGCACCGGCTCCGGCATGGTCGTCGGGGCGGCGTCCAGCGGGGCTGCCGTTGAAGCGGCCGGGGCCGCTTCGGCGTCGATCGGCTGAGGCTCGGCCGCAGGCTGGCAAGCGGCCAGGGCGGCCGCAGCCGCGGCGAAAACGACCAGAACTCTCATGGAATATACTCCGAAACAAAGGGCGAGGGTCGGGGTCGGTTTTCGCGACGCCGACGATCTACCGGTTGGGCCTCAGACGCCGTTCGAATGGATGGGCGACGCCTTCATATGGGTCTACGCGCGCCCGTACCGCATCCCTCGCCGGGATTCTGCGATTTCTCGCCGGTCGGCGTGAGTGTGAGATCCGGCAACAGGTCGTGCAGCTCATCATTCCGCCAGGGAATTCGAGGCCGCTGGATCGCGCAGGGCATCCGAAAGCATTCGGCGCGCGCGCGCCACGCGGGTTTCCACGGCCTTGACGGAAATCCCGAGAATCCCGGCCGCGTCCGACTGACTCCGGCCCTCGAGCGCCGTCAGCAGAAGCGGAGCCTTGAGGTGGGGCGGGAGGCGGCTCATCTCTTCATTCAGCCGGGACATTCGGCCGGCGGTCTCCATCCGGTCATGCGCTGACTCGGCTCCGTCCGGCACCGCCAGGGCTTCGGGCGAGGACAGGTCAGGACCGCCGCGAATCAACCGCCGGACAAGGCGGCGACGGCTCCAGTCGCGGCATTTGTTCAACGCGATCGTTCGAAGCCAGGCCTCGAAAGGTCGCGCCGGATCGTAGCGGCCGATGTTGAGCCAGGCCGCCGCATAGGTGTCCTGCAGCAGATCCCATGCCTCCTGCTCGTCGCCCACATAGCGCCGAATGACCCGGAACAGCGCGGCCCTGGTCTGCCGCATCAGCTCGCTGAAAGCCCCGCGGTCACCGCCTGCGGCGAGGACGGAAAGATCGTCCGGATACTCCACCCGAACGGCTAGCGCTCGTCGGGCGCGAGGGCCGAGACGATTCGGTCGTCGAAGACCTTTGCCTGGTCGGGCGTGAGCACGGAACGCATCTCGAAGACATGGGTGATGGTCTCCTTCTGCAAGGTGCCCATCGCGTCATGAATGTGGTCGACGGCGGCCTGGACCTGGGGGCCGTCCCCGGCACCCTGCTCAATCGCCCGGGCGAGTTCCAGGTTCGCTGCCCTGACATTCGCTTCGAGCACTGGTCGCCGCGCCGCGAACCTGACCTCGATCGCTTCAATCCGGCTGTGTTGCTCGGGCGAAAGCGTCAGATCGTCGTGAACGATGTCGTGAAGCGAGGGCGGCGCGCGGTTGCCCAGGACCCAACTGGCGCTGATCCATGTCCCGGCGCCGCCGGCCAGGGCAGCCAGCAAGGCAGTGACGACAATGGCCCGCCAGCCGCGCATCATCGAACCACATCCAGTCTCGCCAAGGGCACCAGACTGGTATCGGCCGTGAAGATCGTCAGATCTCCCGCGGGTCTGGGTGCTGCGATCGCGCCGAACCCGCCCGCCGTCAAGCCGGTCGCCAGGGCCATGGCGACGGCACCCAGACGTAGCTGTGACACAAGCCGTTCGCCCCGAAGGATGTCGACCCGGCGCCAGACCAGAGGCTCGAGCCCCTCAAGCGCCGTATCGACGGGCGCGGCCGCCAGTCCTGTCAGAAGGTCATCCAGATTATGCGTCATCGAAACTCTCCTTCGTGGCCCCTGATAACTGTTACGCGGGACCGCGCCGAATCCCTCGGACGAGGGGGGCGGCCCCGCGATGCGTAGTTAGCAGAAGAGACGGGAATGGAGACGACCATGGGATTGCGGAAATTGATGTCGGCGCTGGCCGTGCTTGTGGTGCTGGCAGTCACCGTACCGGCCTTCGCCCACGAGGACCACAAGGGCCCGGCCACGGCATCCGTCGCGGTCGCGCCGATGGCAGACGGGCATGGATCGGCCATGGCGGCGATGCCGGGGATGACGGCGGAGATGGACCACGGCGGCATGGTGGCCGACGCTGCGCCCCGGACCATACCCCAAAGGCTGGTCCGCTGGCTTGGTGCCATGCATCCCGCGGCCGTGCACTTTCCGATCGCGCTGTTTCTCGTGGCGGCGGTGCTCGAGATCGCCGCGCTGACCTTGCGGCGACCCGTCCTTACCCAGGGCACGCGGGTAATCATCGCCCTGGCCGCGATTTCAGCGATCGGAGCGGTGGTGCTCGGCTGGTTCGCCATGGGCCTGCCCGGCAATGACGATGTCACCCACACCTACCACCGCTGGCTCGGCACATCGATCGCGGGTCTGGGCCTGGCGACCTGGTGGGCCAAGGAACATTGGACCCGCAGGCCGGGCCGGGGCCGCGAACTCATTTATATCGGTTTGCTGAGCGTCACGGCGGCGGCCATCCTCGTCAACGCCCTGCTGGGCGGGATGCTGACCCATGGCGTGCGTCATCTGATGTTCTGATCGAGGAGGGGCGGGCTTGAACCGCCCTTCCGCCCTCAATCCACCGGCCGGCACCGCTGCGCGGACCGGCTTCCACCCGCCGGACCTGGTCGCCATTGCGGCCGCGCCCAACAGGAGGACCGACCATGATCCTTCGTTCCGCCCTCGCCGGGGTCGCCCTGGCCGCCGTCCTGGCGACGTCTGTCCATGCCCAGTCCGCTGAGGAGCAGCAGGTCCGCGCGGTCGTGACGGCCTACCGGGACGCCATCACCGGCATGGACGTTTCCCGGACGCCGTCGCTGTTCTGGCCCGACTCCGAGATCTTCGAGAACGGCGGGGTGGAGGGCAGTTTCGCCTATTATCTCGAGCACCACCTGGGGCCGGAGTTCGACGATCTGGCGGGGTTTGAATTTCGAAATCACCAGATGACGGTGGAGGTCGACGGCGACACGGCCTTCGTCAGCGAAACCTATACCTATCACATCACCTTCAAGGACGCCGGGCGGGCCCCGATCGAGCGACGCGGCGTCGCCACGAGCGTGTTGCGGAAACGCGATGACCAATGGCGTTTCGATGTCTATCACTCCTCGGCCCGACCCATTCGTCCGGCGGCCTGAGCGCAGGCTACCGGGCTCATCTTGCTCTTGATCAGTAAAGGAATGAGACGATGACGGAGCCGCTTTCCCGGCGGGCCCTTTTGATCGTTGGGGTCAGCGCCGCGGCCACCGCGGCCTGTGCGCAGACCACGCGGCCCTCGTCGGATCTCGCCGTCTACAAATCGCCCACCTGCGGCTGTTGTTCCGCATGGGTCGAGCACATGACGACGGCAGGGTTCCAGGTGCAGACGACCGAGGTGGCCGATCCCGGCGTTGTGCGCCGCGCCAGGGGCGTCCCCGACTCCCTGGCCGCCTGTCATACCGCCGTGATCGGCGGATATGTGCTGGAGGGACATGTGCCTGCCGAAGATGTACGCAGACTGCTCGCGGAACGCCCCGACGCCCTCGGGCTCGCGGTGCCGGCGATGCCGTTGGGCTCGCCGGGGATGGAAATGCCGGACGGTCGCCGGGAGGCCTATGAAACCCTGCTGCTACTTAATGGCGGCGGCACCCGCGTGTTCGCGCGTCATGCCTGACCGGAGACCGTCCTGAAAATCCTCAAGCTCTCTACCCAACTGCACAAATGGATCGCGCTGGTCGTCGGTCTCCAGGTCCTGTTCTGGGTCGGCGGCGGCCTGGTGATGGTGGCCCTTCCCATAGAGACGGTCCGCAGCGAGCACCGAGTCGCCGAACAGGCCGCCGTCCCGCTGGCGCTGGCCGGCCTGCCGTCGCTCGACGAGATTGCTCGGCAAGCCGGCGTAGCGCCCACTCAGGCGGACCTGCACACCACGCCGCGTGGTCCGGCCTGGACCCTGAAACCGGTGAGCGGCGAGCCGGTGATCGTTTCGGCGGTGACGGGGCGGCCGTTCGCGCCCATGTCGCGGGATGAGGTCTCGGCCTTCGCGAAAGGGGCCTATCGCGGCGAGGCCGAGGTGACCGACGTGGCGTATCTGGCGACCGCGCCCGAGGAGACGGGCAAGACCGGGCCGCTGTGGCGGGTGGATTTCGCGGATGGCGAAAAGACCTCCTTCTATGTGTCGCCGTCCACCGGTGAGGTGGTGTCGCGCCGCTCGGGGGTCTGGCGTCTGTTCGACTTCTTCTGGCGTCTGCACGTCATGGACTGGGACGACGGCGAGGACTTCAACCACCCGCTGATCATCATCACCACGGCCCTGACGCTCAGCATTGTCGTCTCGGGATTCATTCTGTTGTGGATCCGGATCGCCCGGGATCTGAAAGGATGGCGCGCCTCGAAACGGTCGACCAGGGACGATTGAGCCCTTCGCCTGGTTCACGCTGAAGGTCGTTCCACCGCTTCGGGCGGGGCAAAGGGCACCGGGGTTGTCCAGCGGCCCATCCTCGTGGACTCTCATGGACCCCGGTTGAGTTCGCCCGTCTTGCTGGTCGGCGTCGAGCGGGCGTTTCGCAGCCAGGGCGCTGCGGGTGTCGTCTACTCAGCCGTCCGGGGGTCCCCGGGGAGCGATGCGATCATGGCGGAGTGGTCCACCGATGTGCGCCGCGGGTCCCGGCGCGATACGTCCATGCCGCGTCATGTCCAGGCCCAGAACCGGCCTTCGCTTGACTCGGCGCCGTCACGGGCGTGCAATAAGGAGGCATGTGGAACCTGGTTCGCACCCTTCTGTTCGCCCTCGCGATGGCCGGCTTTGTCGGCCAGTCGTCGGCGCATGCCACGCCGTTTGAGGCTTTCGAGGCAACCGGCGTCATGGCGGAGATGGACTGCGCCGAGATGATGGTGATGACGGACGATACGGCGGGGAAGGGGATGGCTCCCTGCAGCGAGATGACACCCGACTGTATCGCCAAGATGGGATGCGCCGCTGTCGCGGCCCCCGTTCCGCCGGCACCGGCCCTGTCTCGTCCTATGGCGCCGAACGCGATGAAGTTCGCCACCGCGAACGTCGTCCGGAAGGGGGCTGGGCCGCTCCCTCTCAAGGATCCGCCGAAACCGCTGGCGTAGACCGCTTTCGCTGATTGGAAGACCGTGCGCGCCGCTCCGCGGCCGCAGTGTTCCCTGATCCATTGAGCTCTACGCCTGTGTCTCGACCCGCGAGTCGACCGGGCGGATTCCGAGGAATTCCATGACTATTCGTTTGAGGCCGGCGCTACGCATCCCTGCGTACCCGACGCCGCCCGACGCCCTGCCGTCCATCGCCCTCGGGCGAGCCACGGCTCCGGACATGCAAATAGACGTCGCAGCGGCTTCCCGCTGGGCATTTCTGGCCGTGTCCGTCCTGATCCTGGCCGCCGGCACCGGGCCGGCCCGGGCCGAGCCACAGACGTTCGAAGAGGCCTTGGCGCGCGCCGCCGCTGATGCGCCCGGCCTGAGAGCCGGGGCGCTTGGCGTGGAGGCGGCGCAAGCCTCAGCTGAAGCCGCCGGGCGGCTGCCGGACCCACGTCTGAAATTCGGCCTTAACGGCTTCCCCGTCACGGGCCCCTCAGCGGGGCGCTTCGACGAGGTCATGATGACCAATGTCCAGGTCGGACTACAGCAGGACGTGCCCAGTCGTGCGCGGCGTCGCGCCGAACGCGGCATCGCCCGGGCGGACATCAACGTGGCCCGGGCCCGTGAGGACATCAGCCTTTGGCAGGTCCGGGCCGCGACGGGCCAGGCCTGGATCGACCTCCACTATGCCGAACGACGCCTGGACGTGCTGGACGACCTGCTCGCCTCGCTTGAACCCCTGTGGGAGACCGCGCCCTCGGGCGTCGCCTCAGGGGCCAGTCGACCGGCTCAAATTCTGGGGCCCGTCGAACTGCGCGCCGCCCTCGACGATCGGCGCGATGGGTTGCGCGCGGATCTGGCGCGGGCGCGGGCGGAACTGTCCCGGTGGACCGGCGATCCGGTTCCGAGCGCCAGTGGTCCGCCTCCCGCCATCGATCTTGAGCCTGGAGTCTTCGATGTCGATCTCAACGGACTGCCGGCGATACGCGCTTACGCCGCCTTTAGTGACCGGGCCGAGGCGGATCTCGATCTGGCCCGCGCCGGCCGCCGCCCCGACTGGTCGTTCGAAGCCAGCTACGCCCGCAGGGATCCGATGTTCGGCGATCTGGTCTCTGTCGGGGCGAGCGTGCGGCTTCCGCTGTTCCAGTCCAGCCGGCAGGAGCCGCTGATCGCGGCGCGCGCCGCCGACGCCCGGCGTGTCGATGCCGAACAGGAGGCCGCTGAGCGGCAATGGACGGCGATGCTGCGGGGTGACCTCGCCGACTATGAGGTCGCGCGAACCCGGTGGGTCCGGGCACGGGACGTGGTTCTGCCCAATCTGCGCAACCGCGCCGATCTCGAAACCGCCAGCTACGGCGCGGGCCGGGCCGGGATCATGGATGTGCTCGACGCCTTCACCGCCCTGGCCAACGCCCGGCTGGACGCCCTCGACAAGGAGGCTGACGTGGCGCGCCGCGCCGTCGGCTTCACCCTGACCTACAGGAGCGACCAATGATCCGGTTTGAGCGCAAAAACCTTCGCCTTGCCGCCGCCGCGGCCGGACTGGTGCTCCTCGGCGGTGTCGCCGCTCTGGGGCTGACGCGGCTGGGAGGAGGGGGCGACGCGTCCGTTCCCGCCGCGGGCGAGCGTGAGGTGCTCTACTGGTACGACCCGATGGTCCCTGCCCAGAAGTTCGACAAGCCCGGCAAGTCGCCGTTCATGGATATGCAGCTGGTGCCGCGCTATGCCGATGACGCGGCAGGCGCGGCGGCGGGGGTTCGCATTGACCCGGCCCTGACCCAAAACCTCGGCGTCCGCTTCGCCACGGTCCGATCGGGAACCCTCGACGGCGATCTGACCGCCAGCGCGGTGGTAGATTACAACGAGCGCGACGTCGCCGTGGTGCAATCGCGCGCCAGCGGCTTTGTTCAAAGGGTCTACGGACGCGCGCCCGGCGACGTCATCTCCAGCGGTGCCCCCCTGGCCGACCTTCTGGTCCCCGACTGGGGAGGAGCCCAGCTCGAATACCTCGCGGTCCGGCGCACCGATGACGCCGCCCTGATCCAGGCGGCGCGGCAACGGTTGCTGCTGCTCGGCATGCCGGAGTCCCTGATCGCGGCGGTCGAGCGCTCGGGCCGTCCGCGCACCACGGTGACCGTCACCAGTCCGATCGGCGGGGTCATTCGCACCCTCGGCGTGCGTGCGGGCATGACGGTGCCGGCGGGTCTGACCCTGGCCGAAGTCAACGGCCTGTCGACCGTCTGGCTCAACGCCGCTGTACCCGAGACCCTCGGCGGCCAGCTACGGGTCGGGCGTGCGGTCGAAGTGACCCTCGCGGCCTTCCCCGGGGAGCGCATGACCGGTCGTCTGATCGCCCTGCTGCCCGAGGTGGCGAGCGACAGCCGGACCCTGACCGCGCGGATCGAATTGCGAAACCCGGGCGGTCGTCTTCGTCCCGGCATGTACGGACAGATCACCTTCGGCGGCTCCACAACACCGGCCCTGTTGGTGCCGTCGGAAGCGGTGATCCGAACGGGTCAGCGCAATCTTGTGATGCTGGCGGCGGAGGGCGGACGCTATCAGCCGGCCGAGGTCCGGGTTGGGCGCGAGGGCGGGGGGCAGACCGAGATTCTCGCCGGTCTGCGCGAGGGCGAGCGGGTCGTCGCCTCGGGCCAGTTCCTGTTCGATTCCGAGGCCAGCCTGTCGGGCGTCACGGCACGGCCCATTGCCCCGGCCGGTGAGACGGCAGCGACCGTCTCGGCACCCGCGACCTACCGCACCAGCGGCCGGGTGCAGTCGATCGCGGGGCGTTCGATCACCCTGGCTCATGGGGCGGTGCCGGCGCTTCAGTGGCCGGCGATGACCATGACCTTCGCCCTCGCCGAGCCGGTCAGGCTTGAAGGGGTCGCGGTCGGCAGTCAGGTCGAGTTCGCCTTCGACATGGTCGGGGGCAAACCCACCATCCGAAGCCTGACCCGCCGTGAGGCGGGCCAGTGATCGCCGCCATCATTCGCGCCTCGGTCAAGGCGCGCTTCCTCGTCCTGCTGGCCGCCTTTGCCCTGGTCGCCGCCGGCCTCTGGGCCGTGCGCAACACGCCGGTGGACGCCCTGCCGGACCTGTCCGACGTGCAGGTGATTATCCGTACCTCCTACCCCGGCCAGGCCCCGCAGATCGTCGAAAACCAGGTCACCTATCCGCTGGCGAC
>TARA_R110001606_G_scaffold22020_41_pt1 | contig 11340 bp, 10 predicted proteins | sample TARA_R110001606 | Tara Oceans TARA_R110001606 (sample SAMEA4398315) | marine metagenome | biome: Polar Biome; feature: [SRF] surface water layer (ENVO:00010504); material: water (ENVO:00002006), including particulate matter (ENVO:01000060) such as... | depth 5 m
TCGGGTCGTTCCGCTGCGGCCGGGCACCCGGACAACAGCCAAGGAATTCCGATGCAGACCCTGACCCGACTCGATCTCGACGACGCCCGCATCCTGATGGCCGGTGCCGAGGCCCATGCCCGGACGATCGGCGTCCCGATGTGCATTGCCATCACCGACGAGGCGGGCCAGCTGATCGCCTTTCAGCGGATGGAGGGCGGCAAGGTCACCTCGACCACCATTGCCATCGACAAGGCCTTCACGGCGGCGGCGGCCAAGAAGGCGACCCACGACTATGGCACGGCCAGCCAGCCCGGCGCGCCGGCCTATGGCATCGCCTCGGCCATCGGCGGGCGTCTGATGGTGGTGGGCGGCGGTCTGCCCGTCCTGTGGAACGGAGAGGTCGTGGGCGGCATCGGCGTGTCCTCGGGGACGCCGGCCCAGGACCAGGCGGTGGCACAAGCCGGGATCGACGACTGGATCGCGCGCCAGGCGAAATGACCGCGTCCCCGCGCGTCCGCTGTGGGGCGCGCGGGGGTGACGCTAGATCTGGATCGCGATGGCGATCCCGCGTTCGACCGCCAGATCGACCGCTGCGGATGCGACTGCCAGGTCCTGCAGTCCCACCCCGGTGCCGTCGAACAGGGTGATCTGGTCGTCGGACACCCGGCCTGGACGGTCGCCGTTGATCACCGCACCGATCTGGGTGATGTCGTCCGGCGCGATCAACCCTTGGGTCACGGCGTGCTGGGCCTCTCCGATGGTGACGGACTGGGCGACCTCGTCGGTAAAGACCGACGCCTTGCCCAGCAATGCGGCCTCGACCTCCTGCTTGCCCTTGGTGTCGGTGCCCATGCAGGCCAGGTGCGTGCCGGGCCGGACCTGGGCGGCCTGCAGGATGGGCGCGAATGACGAGGTGATGGTGATGATCACGTCCGCCTGCGCGCCCAGCTGATCCAGGTCGACCGCCTGGAACGGGATGCCGCGTTCATCGGCGACCTTGGCCAACCGGTCCAGGTCGGCGGGGTTCAGGTTCCAGCCGACGACCCTGTCGAAGTCTCGCTGATCCAGCGCCGCGCGCAGCTGGAAGGTCGACTGATGCCCCGCCCCGATCATGCCCAGCACCCGCGCATCCGGCCGCGCCAGGTGGCGGATCGACACCGCCGAGGCCGCCGCCGTGCGCAGCGCGGTCAGCAGGTTGCCGCCCACCACGGCCCGGCACCGCCCGGTATCGGCGTCGAACAGGAAGATCGTCGACTGATGGTTCGTCAGGCCCTTGTCGGCGTTCCGCGGCCAGAACCCGCCCGATTTCAGCCCAAGCGCCAGCGATTCCCGATCGAACCCCGACTTGAACCCGTAGAGCGCGTCGGCATGGCCGATCGCCTCGCGGATGACCGGAAAGTTGTATGCCGTGTCCCGCGCCATCGCGGCAAAGACCTGTTCGACCGCCGCAAAGCAGTCCTGGGCCGAGATCAGGTCCGCGATCAGGTGTTCGGGGACGATCAGCAGGGGGGATTGCGTCTGCATCAATAGGCCTTTCCGCGGGCAGAGACCGGCCAGACGACCTCGACCTTGCCGCCCCGGACGCCCACGTACCAGTCGTGGACGTTGCAGGTCGGATCGCAATGGCCGGGGATCAGGCGCAGCTTGTCGTTGACGGCCAGCACGCCGTCCGGGTCCTCGACCACGCCGTGTTCGTCGGAACACTTGATGTATTTCACGTCCGTGCGGCCATGGATGACGGGCAGGCCGCTGTCCACCGACTGCGCCTTGAGGCCGGCATCGACCACCGCCAGATGCGGCTTGGCGTGGCTCATGACGCTGGTCAGGATGAACAGCGCGTTTTCCCATTCACCCTGGTCGATGCGCGTGCCGTCCCGGTCCAGGATGCGCCCGTAATCGGCATCCATGAAGGCATAGCTGCCGCATTGCAGCTCGTTGAAGACGCCCGAGTTGGATTCGAAGTAATAGGACCCCGTGCCCCCGCCCGACACCAGTTCGGGCGTCAGGCCGATCGCGGTCAGCGCCTCGACCGCCTCGCGGACCTGGGCGATGGCCGCGTCCAGCTTGGCCTTGCGGTCGTCAAAGCTGTCCATGTGCTGCATGGCGCCCTGATAGCCCTGGATGCCGGTGAATTTCAGGCCGGGGGCGGCGTCGATGGCCTGGGCGATCTGCACCACCGCCTCGGTCGTCCTGACCCCGCAGCGGCCGGCGCCGCAATCGATCTCGACAAAGCATTCCAGCGTGGTGCCGTGGCGCTGCGCCCCTGCCGACAGTTCCGCCACGTTGGCGATGTCGTCGACGCAGACGATGATCCGGCTGCCCCGCAAGGGCAGGCGCGCCAGGCGGTCGATCTTGGCCGGGTCGCGGACCTGGTTCGACACCAGCACGTCGCGGATGCCGCCGCGCACGAACACCTCGGCCTCGGACACCTTCTGGCAGCAGACGCCGACCGCGCCGCCCAACCGCTCCTGCAGCTTCAGGACGTCGACCGACTTGTGCATCTTGCCATGCGCCCGGTGGCGCATGCCGTGGGCGCGGGCGTAATCGCCCATCTTGCGGATGTTGCGTTCCAGCGCGTCCAGATCAAGGATCAGGCAAGGGGTCTGGATGTCGGCCTCGTCCATCCCCGGCAGGGCGGGAATGTCGTATCCGACCTCGAGGCCTGCGAATTCTGCATGGGCGTTCATTGGGCATCTCCGTTGGTCCAGGGCAGGCGGTCCAGATCGACATTGCCGCCGGTGATGATGACGCCGATGCGCTGGCCGGCAAAGACGTCGCGGTTCTTCAGGATGGTCGCCAGCGGCACCGCGCTGGAGGGTTCGGCCACGATCTTCAGCCGTTTCCAGATCAGCTGCATCGCGGCGATGATCTCGTCCTCGGACGCGGTCATGATGTCGGTGACGTGGTTGCGGACGAAATGCCAGGTCAGGTCCTTGAGCGGCACCTTGAGCCCGTCTGCAACCGTCACCGGGGCGTCGTCTGCGATGATGTGGCCCGCGCGAAAGCTGCGTGCCGCGTCGTCCGCCTGTTCGGGTTCGGCCGCATAGATGCGCGTGGCGGGGGCCAGCGCGGACAGGGTCAGGCAGGTGCCCGACACCATGCCGCCGCCGCCGATGGGGGCGATGACCGCGTCCAGATCGGGGATCTGCTCCAGCATCTCGGCCGAACAGGTGGCCTGTCCGGCGATCACCCGCGGGTCGTTGTAGGGGTGCACGAATTCGGCCCCCGTCTCGGCCACGACTTGGGCAAAGACCGCCTCGCGCGAGCTGGTCGAGGGTTCGCATTCCACGACGCGCGCGCCATAGCCGCGCACCGCGTCCTTTTTCGCCTGCGGGGCGGTGCGGGGCATGACCACCGTGCAGGGGATGCCGCGACGTCCCGCGGCATAGGACAGGCAGGTGCCGTGATTGCCGCTGGAATGGGTGGCGACGCCGCGCGCGGCCTGGGCATCCGACAGGCCAAAGACCGCGTTGCTGGCCCCGCGCGCCTTGAAGGCGCCGGCCTTCTGCAGGTTCTCGCACTTGAAGAACAGTTGCGCGCCCGTCAGCTCGTCCAGCATCCGGCTGGTCAGGACGGGGGTGACGTGGACATGCGGGCGGATGCGGTCGCGGGCCGCCAGCATGTCGTCTAGGGTCGGGATCGCGTCCATCACGCCGCCTGCCTGCAGGCCTGGCCCGCGCTGTGCCGGTAATGCGCTTGGGCGGCGGCGACGCCAGAGCCCAAGGTGACGGGCAGGCCCAGATCGACCATCACCATCTCTGCCGTGGCCAGCCCCGACAGGGCCATCACGTCGGTCAGCATCCCCAGATGCCCGATGCGGAAGACCTTGCCCGCGACATCGCCCAGGCCCGTGCCGAAAGCCACGCCATAGGTGTTCAGCGCATGGCTGACGATGCGGTTGGCGTCGAACCCGTCCGGCGTGCGGATCGCGCTGACGCTGTCGGAATACAGCGCGGGTCGCGCGGCGCACAGCGTCATGCCCCATGCCGCGACGGCCTGGCGAACGCCTTCGGCGATGCGGTGATGACGGGCAAAGACGTTCTCCAGCCCCTCGTCCAGCAGCATGTCGGTGGCGACCTTCAGCCCGTTCAGCAGGCCGACGGGCGGCGTATAGGGAAAGCCGTTCGCGGCATAGCCCCGCGCCATGTCGCGGATGTCGAAGAAGGTGCGCGGCAGGCCCGCGCCCTCGACCGCGGCCATCGCCTTGGGCGAAAAGCCGACGATCGCCAGGCCGGGGGGCAGCATGAAGCCCTTCTGCGACCCGGTGACGGCGACATCGACGCCCCATTCGTCCATCCGGAAGTCATAGCAGGCGATGGAGCTGACCCCGTCCACGAACAGCATCGCGGGATGGCCCGCCCGGTCCAGCGCGCGGCGGACCGCGGCGATGTCCGACCGGACGCCGGTGGCGGTTTCGTTATGCGTGGCCAGGACCGCCTTGATGCGATGGGCCGTGTCGGCGGTCAGGATCTCCTCGAACCGGTCGGTGGGGATACCTTCGCCCCAGGACTGGTCCACGACCTCGACGTCCAGGCCGTGCCGCTGGCACATGTCGATCCAGCGGTGGCTGAACATGCCGTTGCGCGTGGCCAGAACCGTGTCGCCCGCCGACAGCGTGTTGGTGATCGCCGTCTCCCACCCGCCGGTGCCGGTGGAGGGGAACACGAAGACCTGCGCCTGCGTCGATTTCAGGACCTTTTTGACCCCCTCCAGCGCGGGATGCAGGATCTTTCCGAACATCGGGCTGCGATGGTCGATGGTGGGCATGTCGACGGCCTTGCGAAGCACCTCGGGGATGTTCGTCGGGCCGGGAATGAAGATCGGGTTCTGGGTGCTCACGGTCGGCTCCTCCTTGATGCGACAAGGTGTAGCACGGGTCCGCAAACCGGTAAATTTTTTTGAAATCGTTTTTCGGAAATCTGGTTTAATGCAGGTTTCGCAGCGAAATCATGGGCGCTTGATTTTTTCATTGCCAGAAAACAGTTTTCATGAAATTATTTTTCTGTGGTGTTACAGACGGAAGGGGCGTGATTCCGATGCAGCAGCCGGTGCGCAAGCGGGGGCGACCAAAAGGCGGCAAGGCCGATCAGCCCGCCGCCAGCATCCAGGCCCTGGACCGCGGGCTGGACGTGCTGGAGGCCCTGGCCGCGCATGAGGGGATCACCCTGACCGGGCTGTCCACGCATCTGGACCAATCGCCCGCCACCATGCACCGCGTCCTGGCCACCCTGGAACACCGTCGCTATGTCGAGAACAATCCCGACCGGCAGGAGTGGTTCATCGGCCCCGAGGCGTTCCGCCTTGGTTCGGCCTTCCTGCGGCGCACCAACATTGTCGAACGCAGCCGTGCGGTGATGCGCGACCTGATGGCCCTGACCGGAGAGACGGCGAACCTGGGCATCGAACGCGACGGCGACGTGCTGTTCGTCAGCCAGGTCGAGACGCATCAGACGATCCGCGCGTTTTTCCCGCCCGGCACCAGGTCTCCGCTGCACGCATCTGGGATCGGCAAGGCGCTGCTGGCGGCGTTCGATCAGACGCGGCTGGCGGTGTTCCTGCGCGACGCGACCTTCACCCGGTTCACTGACAAGACCATCGCCGACGCGGACGCGCTGCAGGCAGACATCGCCCTGATCCGCCATCGCGGCTTTGCCTTTGACGACGAGGAGCGCACCCTGGGGATGCGCTGTGTCGCGGCCTCCATCGTGAACAGCTATGGCGAGGCGGTGGCCGGGGTGTCGGTGTCGGGCCCCACGAACCGCATGACCGATGCCGCCGTCGACCGCATCGGCGGCATGGTCGCCACCGCAGCGGAACGGATTTCGGCCGATCTGGGATCGGGCCGGGGCGGGCGCTGACCGCCTTTTGCCGGGCGTGGGACGGACGGCGGAATCCCGTTGACAGCTCCGGGGCCACTGCGCCACAAGGGCGCCGCTACGGTTCCGGCCTGCATGCCGGATCAAAAGGGAACACCGGTGCCAATCCGGGGCTGCCCCCGCAACTGTAAGCGGAGAGCGATGGCCGATCATGCCACTGGAGCGATCCGGGAAGGCCGGCCAAGGCATCGACCCGCAAGCCAGGAGACCTGCCGCAGCACTCACCCATTTCCGGCGCGGGGCGTGCCAGGAAAGCGGCTGATCCGCAGTGGTGACAGTCACCGTCCTGCCGCGCCCCACCGGGTCCGTGTGCCGGACATTTCTGTTTGCCGCAGGCCGTGCCTGCCTTGAAAGGTCCGTGCCGATGCGCCGTCCGATCTGTCTTCTGGCGACGCTTGTCGCCCTTCCCGTCACCGCCGCCGCGCAAGGTCCGGCACCGGGGGAACCCATCCTGCTGGACGAGATCGTGCTGACCGCCGGCATCACGCCCGTGGCCCAGGACGGCTATGCCCGCGCCCACACCGTCCTGACCGCGACCGAGATCGAGGATCGTGGCATCGCCACCGTCCAGGACGCCCTGCGCGCGTTGCCCGGCGTGTCGGTCAGCGGCAGCGGCGCCAGCATCGCACAGGTCCGCATCCGCGGCGCCGAGGCGAACCACACCCTGATCCTGATCGACGGCATCGAGGCGGCGGGGGGCGAGGACGAATACGTCCTGACCGGGCTGGAGACCACCGACATCGACCGGATCGAGGTGCTGCGCGGACCGCAATCGGTGTTCTATGGATCGAACGCGTCGGCGGGGGTGATCAACATCATCACGCGCGACGCGCCCCATGGCCTGTCCTATGGCGGTTCGGTCGAGGCCGGGAACGGCGGGGCGGCCTCGGTCCATGTCAGCCGTCGCGGGGAACGGGGCGGGCTGCGGCTGTCGCTGTCGGCGCGCGACGATCTGGGCTATGACCAGTCGGGCGATGGCGGCGGCAAGGACGGGATCAACCGCAAGACCGCCGTCCTGTCCGGCGACGTCCTGGCCACCGACGATTTGCGCCTTGGGGTGGCGCTGCGCCAGTCCACCGAAGATTACGGCTTTGACGCCGAGAACTTTGCCGCGACCGATGCCGAAAGCTATCTGGTCGATGCCGACCTGTTCGGCCGCCGCGACGAGTTTCAGGGCGGGGTCTGGGCGGAATATACCGCGTTGGACGGCCGCCTGGTCCAGCGCCTGGACTATCAGCACAGCATCACCCGGCAGAGCCAGGACAACAGCCCGTTCCGGCGCGGCCAGACCGAAAAGCTGAAATATCGCGCCAGCCTGGGGTTGGACGGGTCGGCCGCCGATGCCTCGCAGCTGCTGAACCTCTTGGCGGAACATCAGCGCGACAGCAACTCGACCGCGCCGGGGCAGTCCCGGGAGATGTCGTCGGTCGCGCTGGAATACCGCGCGATGCTGGCCAGCGGACTGGATGTCCAGGCCGGGCTGCGCCACGACGCGAACCGCGTCTTTGCCGATTTCACCAGCTGGAACCTGGGTCTCTCCTGGCAGATGCCCGACCGTCCGTTCCGCCTGCACGCATCCGCCGGGACGGGGCTGGTGAATCCGTCCTATTTCGAGCTGTATGCCGATGCCGGCTTCTTCGGCACCGTCTATCAAGGCAATCCCGACCTGCGCCCGGAAAAGAACAGCGGCTTTGATCTGGGGGTCGAGGCGCAGCTGCCGGACGGTCGCGGGACCATCGACGTCACCTATTTCAACGAGACGCTGGAGGACGAGATCACCGACTATCTGGTCGGCATCGAGGATGGCGTGGCGTTCTATTCCTATCGCAACCAGTCCGGCGAAAGCCCCCGCCAAGGGGTCGAGGTCGCGGCCCGCATTCTGGCGACCGACAGTCTGACCCTGGGGGCCAGCTATACCTATCTTGACGCGGAAAATCCCGATGGCAGCGTCAAGACCCGCCGCCCCCGGCACGAGGCTGGCCTGAACGCGACACTGTCGGTCCTGGACGGGCGCGGATCGGTCACGGGCGATCTGCGCCATGTGGCAGGCACCTTCGACACCCAGTTCTGGGGCGCGGTCGAGACGCGCGAACTGCCGTCCTATACCGTGGTCAACCTTGCCGCGGGCTATGACCTGACGCCGAACGTGCGGGCGACGGCGCGGGTGGTGAACCTGTTCGACCGCGATTATTCGGATGTCTGGGGCTTTGCGAACCAGGGGCGGACCGGCACCATCGGCCTGCAGGCGCACTGGTGATCCGCGGGCTGATCGGGCTGGCGCTGATGGCCGCCCCCGCATGGGCCGATGCGCCCGCGCGGGTGGTGTCGATCAACCTGTGCACCGATCAGCTGGCGATGCTGGTGGCGGCGCCGGGACAGCTGGCCTCGGTCAGCTATCTGGCGCAGGACCCGGTCTCTTCGGCCATGGCGCGCGAGGCCGAGGCCTATCCCACCAACCGCGGCCAGGCCGAGGACATCCTGGCCCTGCAGCCCGATCTGGTGCTGGCGGGCACCTATTCCTCCCCGGCGACGCTGGACATGCTGGACAGGCTGGGTCTGCGCGTGGCGACCTTCGACATGGGGACGGACCTGGACAGCATCCGCACCAACCTGCGCCTGATGGGCGACGTGCTGGGCCGACGGGACCGCGCCGACCGGATCGTGGCGCAGTTCGACCGCGACCTGGCGGCACTGCAGGCGGACCCCCGCCCCGACCGCCGGGCGGCGCTGTATGGGGCGAACGGCTACAGCTCGGGTCAGGACAGCCTGGCCGGGGCAATCCTGACGGCGGCGGGCCTGACGAACGTGGCGACGGAACTGGGCCTGTCGCAGGGAGGCTTCGTGCCGCTGGAGGATCTGGTGATGGCCGATCCCGACCTGATCGTGACCGGCCAGCGCCAGCCCCGTGCCTCGCGCGCCGAGGAGGTGATGGACCATCCCGTCCTGCGCGCCATCACGCCGGGGCGGCAGGTCGTCACTGCGCCCGACCGGGATTGGGCCTGTGGCACGCCGCATGTCCTGCGCGCCGTGGCACAGCTGCGCCAGGTCGCGCCATGAGGCTGACGGTCGCGCTTGGCGCGCTTGTGGGGGTGCTGTTCGTGACATCGCTGCTGATCGGGACCAGCTGGCAGCCGCCCGGGCCCGCGCTGGCGGCGCTGTTCGGGCGGGGCGATCCGCTGCTGGTCCTGATCATGCAGGAACTGCGCCTGCCGCGCGCCATCCTGGGCGCGGCGGTGGGCGCATCGCTTGGGCTGGCGGGGGCCGCGATGCAGGGCTTTCTGCGCAATCCCCTGGCGGAACCGGGATTGATCGGCACCTCGGGCACGGCGGCGCTTGGGGCGGTGCTGGCGATCCAGACCGGGCTGGCCGCGGCCTTCCCCTTGGGCCTGCCGCTGGCGGCGCTGGCGGGGGCGGCGCTGTCGGTCGGGTTGGTCATGGGGCTGGCGGGCCCGCGCGGCGGCGCGCTGGCGCTGATCCTGGCGGGGATCGCCATATCGGCCCTGGCCGGGGCCGCGACGTCGCTGGTCCTGAACCTGTCGCCCAACCCCTTTGCCGCCAACGAGATCGTCTTCTGGATGATGGGGTCGCTGGTCGACCGCTCCATGCTGCATGTCCGCATCGCTGTGCCGGTGATGATCGCGGGCGCGGTGATCCTGTGGCCCGCCGCCCGTGCCCTGCGCGCCCTCAGCCTGGGAGAGGACGCCGCCGCCAGCATGGGCATCAGCCTGCGCGCGCTGCGGCTGCGGCTGGTGCTGGGCACGGCGGCGCTGGTCGGCGGGGCCACGGCGGTGGCGGGCACCGTAGGCTTCGTCGGGCTGGTCGTGCCGCATCTGCTGCGCCGCGCGGTGGGCGGCGATCCGGGGCGGCTGCTGGGGGCATCGGCACTTGGCGGGGCGGCGATGGTGCTGGCGGCCGACATCGCGGTGCGGGTGATCCTTCCGGGGCGCGACCTCAAGCTGGGCGTCCTGACCGCCCTGATCGGCGCGCCCTTCTTCCTGCAGCTGATCCTGCGGCTGAGGGCGCGGGCATGACCCTGATGCGGCTGTCCGGCCTGTCCCTGTCGCGCGGCGCGGTGCCGGTGCTGGACCGGATCGACCTCGACGTGGGGCCGGGCGAGTTCGTGGGCCTGCTGGGCCCGAACGGCGCGGGCAAGACGACGCTGCTGCGCGCGGCCCTGGGCCTGTTGCCGGCGACAGGGCGGTCATCGCTGGCGGCGCTGGCCCCTGATGCACGGGCGCGCCAGGCGGCCTATCTGCCGCAGGGCCGCGACATCGCTTGGCCGATGCCGGTGGAGGCGGTCGTGGCCCTGGGCCGCATCGCCCATCCCGATGCCGCCGCACCGCGCGACCACCCTGCGGTCCACGACGCGCTGCGGGCCCTGGGCCTGACGGCCCTTCGCCACCGCGATGCCACCACCCTGTCGGGCGGCGAACAGGCCCGCGTGCTGATTGCTCGCGCGCTGGCGCAGGACACCCCCCTGCTGATCGCGGACGAGCCCATCGCCGGGCTGGACCCCGCCGCCGCCATCGGCGTCATGGACCTGTTCGCGGGACTTGCGCGGCAGGGGCGGGGGGTGGTCGCGTCGCTGCACGACCTGGGGCTGGCCGCGCGGCACTGCACGCGGCTGGTGGTGCTGGACGGGGGCCGCATCGTGGCCGACGGACCGCCCGCCGCCGTGCTGACCACCGACCTGCTGGCGCGGGTCTTCGGCATCGCCGCGCATCTGGCGGACGGTCCGGACGGTCCGATCTTTCAGCCGCTGCGGGTCACCCCGCGCGCATAGGCGCGAAAGCGGCCGCGGCATCTGGACCCCGCACCCCGTTCCGGGTCATGGTCCGCGGCAGGGTACAAGGTCAGCGGGCAAGGGGTGCGGATGTCGTCCAGGTTAAGGTGGTTCATCGTCAGGATCTCCCAGAAGATCTGGGTGGTCGCGGCGCTTTACACGGTGATGGGCATCGGCACGGCCTTCGTCGCGCCGCTGATCGGGCCCATGCTGCCCGACGGATTGGGTGACAAGCTGGGCTCGGGCGCGGTCGAGGCGGTGCTGTCGGTCCTGGCCAGCTCGATGCTGTCGGTGGTCACCTTCTCGCTTGGGATCATGGTGTCGGCCTTCACGGCGGCATCCGGGTCGGTCACGCCGCGGGCGACGCAGCTGCTGAAATCGGACCGCACCACGCAGCGCGTCCTGTCGACCTTCCTGGGGTCGTTCCTGTTCAGCCTGATCGGCATCATCGCGCTGAACGCGGGCTTTTATTCCGACAATGACCGGCTGGTGCTGTTCGTAGCCACGATCCTGGTCGTGGTCATCATCGTCATCGCGATCCTGCGCTGGATCGCGCACCTGACCGTCTTCGGCCTGATGGACGATTCCATCCGCAAGGTCGAGGAGGCAGCCCGCAGCGCGCTGGACCACCGGCTGGACACGCCCTTCCTGGGCGGTCACGAGGGGTCGGGCCCGCCGCCCGGCGCCCGTGCCGTCCAT
>TARA_R110001606_G_scaffold179298_1_pt1 | contig 11285 bp, 9 predicted proteins | sample TARA_R110001606 | Tara Oceans TARA_R110001606 (sample SAMEA4398315) | marine metagenome | biome: Polar Biome; feature: [SRF] surface water layer (ENVO:00010504); material: water (ENVO:00002006), including particulate matter (ENVO:01000060) such as... | depth 5 m
TCACGGCCTTCGTATTTATACAGAGCTTCAATCCAAGCTTGCTTGTTGCGCATCGCTGGAACGTCTTCCGCTCCAGGCTTGCCAGGGATCATCGGATCAGGTCTTTCCATCAAGTTGCCATCAAACCATGTCTTTGTAGCGCATCGATCAACGCTTCCACCTTCCCCTCTAACGTCACGCAATATTTAAGCAGCTCTGCGTTGGTTGGGGCGGCAGCATTTGCAATCGTATTGGTGTCGCTTGCTGCTGGCAAACTGCCAGACGAAGCAGTCGTTGTAATGTCAGTCAGGGCTGTTGCCTGTGTGGCAGCCGTCTTGCCAAAAAATCCAAGCGTGTTGGAATTAATCTCAAGCTGCGTTGTCAACGTGCCAGCAATACGGACTTTGACCTTTAACGCTGAGTCTTCTGTCGTGTCACTTGCATCGACAATGCTGCCCTCAATCGCTACATAATCAACCTCTTGAGGTGTTGCATTATCGTTTTTGCCCCGATAGAACAGCGTGCTCAGGATGTCGCTATCTTGGCCTGGCCCAGACGCTCCACGGCGATGAAACATCGTAATGTCACCACCAGATGCAGCATCATTGGCATTGCATTCTGAGCGGAAAGCAGTTCCCGTAATGCTTGTCGTTAAATGGAGCGGATAGGCAGGAGTTAACTCGCCAACACCCACATACTGGTTATAAAGCCGCAATCGTGATGCAGTCGTGCCAGAGGCAGATGACATCAGATCGAGATAGCCATCCTCACTTCCATTAGCTACTGTCTGAATCCCAGCAGTGATTTGCGCATATGCATGAGCATTCCCTCCATTGTCTTCGCCCCTAAATTCAATGTTTCCTAAATTATCGTTAGCAGCGGGAGTTGCTGAATTGCGAAACAAAACCAGATCAGGAGCAGTATCAGCGCCAGCATCCGTATTCTCAATGATGACCTGATCAGTTGTATCAGTGCTAAACAGATGGAACTGAGCTGCTTCCGTACCAGTGCCAAGCTTTAACCCACTTGTTGTGAATGCGCCTTGATAGACGCTGTTGGCGGCAAAGCCCAACTCGTTCGCAGCTGAACGGTAAATACCCGTAACGCTTGAATCATCAATGAATGAAAGCGCAGGGCTGCCAGCCGATCCAGCGGGTAATAGTCGATGGATATTAGCAAACGTGATTGACTTATTCTTGTTGGCAGCAGCTGCTTCAGAACTGTCAACGATTGCGAATAGATCTGCAGACGCTGGGGTTGTCAGCGCCGCCAAATCCGTGATTTTCTTGTCAGCCATTGATCAGTGTTGGATAGTGGTTTGCTGCCTTGATTAGGCTTTTTCTAAAGCCTCAACTTTGGCCGTAAGCTCAGCAACAGCACCAAGCAGTTTCATTACCAATATGTCATGGTTAATGGCCTTGTAGCTGTCGTCGAGTTGCTCATAGGTTGCAGGCGTTGTTTTCTCTGAAGTGACTAGAACCTTCTTGGTAGTCTCAGCCTCAATGATTACGCCATTTTTGTCGACAACAGCAGGGACGATTTCGTCTTTGTAGACAGCAGGGGTCACCACCTCAGGTGTTAGCTCTTTGCCGTCCTTAGTGTTAGGGACATCGTAGGCAATATCAGGACATACCTTGACTGCCTCTTGAGCGACTAAACCAAGAAATCGTTTTGCTCTTAGCTCTGCGCTGAGTGGTGCGTCGTCTTTCCAGTCCCAATTCTTAAGTTGCGATCCCAGAGCAACAACATCACTAAGTTGAGGCTTGGCATCGGCTAAGTTTTCTTTAAATCTAATATCAGAGATGTTTGAGGCTGTAACTGCGCCGTTAAAGACTGCGCCGCCTGAAGCAAAAATTCTAGCAACAATGTTGCCACTATTATAGGCAGAGCGCCATTCTTGAAGGTTAGTTCCTGCCGAAGAAGCAGAAGTAGAAACTGTCAGAAGGCCGGAAAAAAGGGCGGCGCCAGTCGAACCAAACTGGATAGTACCATTACCAAAGTTGGCCGAGCCTGTAGGTGAGATGGACGAGGTGTAACTACTACCGTTCCAATATCCATAAACTTTGCTTCCACTATCAAAGGGAACAGCACTAATGTTTACAAAGTTTGAGCCATTAGTGGCTGCAAGGGTTGCATTGGTAATAATGTTGTTAACAGCTGTAACGTTGCCCGCGCTCGAGATTGTCACCCGCACGGTGTTGTTCGTGGCAAACCTGATGAATTTATTTTCATAATTCCAAATATCTGCGTTCCCGGTGCCATCAATTCCAAACAACAGTCCATCCGACCCTCCCTCTCCTGTTCCACTATTTGAAATTTTGAGATAAGAGGAAGAGCTGTGTAAGTGAAGGCCAAAATCTGGGCTTGATGTACCAATTCCCAATTTTTCAGCACTAAATGCTGGAGCACCCGCCGCGCTGAACTGAACTAAAGAAATCCATGCCGAATTGGCTGCATTCCGCAGCTTGTAGGTCGATGGAGTCGTACTTGTGTCTTCCCAAACCTGACCAGCAAACGTAGTGCCAGGCGAAGAAGAACCGCTGTTAATGCTAACAATTGCACTAAGAGCGTTGTTTAAATCTGCACGGAAGCTCGCGCCCGAGGCGTTTGCTAGGTTGTAATCATGTTGACTCATGTTTGAACTCCATAACCGTTGGCCGCGTACTCGAAGTTACGGTCAACGGCAGCGTTACTGGAATTGTAGAACGTCACAGTGAAACCGAGCTTTGTTGCTAACGTGATTACATAATAGTCGCCAGAGGCTAAATTGAAAGCGGTCAGCCCCAAACTAGGCGTTTGATAGAACGGATTTACAAACGTCACCGCCTTGGCTCCCGCTCCAGAAGCAATCACCGCACTGCTTTCTATGCGGCTTTCCATGCTCAACGTGTAGCCCAGCTGTTGAATTACTGGCGTTTGGTCAAGGTGCGCGGTGGTCAATTCGGCCTTGAACTGGAACAGCCTGCCGCTATAGGCGCCTGACTCCATAGGCACCCAGTCCCCAAAATCAATATCAGATTCAAGATCAATGTTGTCGCCATCCTCCAGCAACAGCTTGTCACCGTCCTCTAAGAGAACATCAACGTCAACAAGAGCTTGATCGCTAGCCCTAAAATACAACTGGGCACTTGTATCGTCAGCAATTAATCCGTCAATGTCTGTCCAGCTGTCGATTAGCTCCGTTCGAGCGTCGATTACATCGTCTGGGTAAATACCAACAGCTTTAATTTTTCGCTTAAGTAAAATGCTAAACTTTGCGCCCAGATCAACAATATTGTTAAAGTAATACTCACCAGATGAGAAACGTTTTCCAATAAAATCAATAGAGGAAAGAAGGTCAAAGTCAGGAACTTGGTCGATAGTTGAAGCTCCGTCAAGCACCAAACCGTTATTTGTGTCCTGATAAAACACCTGTTCTTTCTGCCCTTGGAATGGAGGGTTGTCTAAATCTTCTCTACGAACTTCGATGCTTAGCAAAGGTATTGGGTCCGGCAGATCAATGACTGCGCTAACTGCGTTTACGCTCTTGGATTTGCCTGTGTTGTGCTCAAATTTGATCAAATATTCACCTTCGATCAAAGGCAAGACGGCGTACTGAGTTTTAGCTTTAACCTCAGTAAGCTTTACGCTATCAGCCCAGACGCCAGTCCCATCAGTCAAATCTGAATGCCGAATTATTGCTGTTAAATTTTCTAGATTTATGCCGGTGGAAGCAACTAACCAACGGAGAATTACTTCTCCTCCGTTAGTCTTTTGGATTGTGACGTTTACTGGATCAGGAGGGATTATAACTTGTCCTGGCTGGTCAGGATCAAGGCTTGGATATGGCACTTCAAAAGTTTGTTCAGTCCAAGCCGAACTTTTTTGGACTTGATTGAATCCTTTTGAGCGAACCTGAAAAGTTAAGATTGCGCCTGGCAGTAAACTGTCAACATTGAAAATTAATGCTTGCGTTTCTGCGTTGATATAATTTCCGCCAGCAATTTTGTAGCGAATATCAAAGCCAAGAGTTGGGGCGTTTGTGCCTCTTGTCCAAACAGCAGTTACCTGATTCAAAGTGTTGTTATTTACAATAATCTCCTTGCTAGAAAGGCTTAACCCTGTTGGAGCTGCTGGAGCTTCGTCTAGCGTTGTAATGTCTTCAAACTCAAGAGCCTGATTTGTGTCAGCAACGCCGTAAATACTATCGTTGTGCTCAACACCTGTAATTCCATATTGGCCCTCTCCGCTGTCTCCAACAGATAGACAACGAAACTTTTGCAAGTTGACGCTGTCAGTTGCTATCGACCAAACCGATTGAGCTAGCGGGACACTAGTAAACGCAGTCGAAACATTGATCGTTGCACCGCTAACCGATCCAATCGGGGAGGTCTCAACCGTTCCATTAGGCATCACGCAGGTCAAGCGTGCATTGGCGCCTGACGGCAAAACAAGCGTTTGGTCAGTGACAACAGCACTGGTCGTTGCGCTTGAAACTCGGCCCGCAATTCTGTCGCCTTGGCGCATTTGATCAGCGACCGCAAAGACTTGACCCGGCGAGACAACCGCGCCAGCAAGGCCTGTTGAGAACGTAACGACTTCGCCGTCTATTTCCTCTGAAGCCAGCATCCAACGGCCTAGACGTTGAGCTTGCCATTTAGACGTAGCGCCAAGAGCCAGAATCTCTTTGATCTGATAACCGTATTTTGTTATCAATGCTGCATCCTCTACGACAACAAAATTAGATTTGTAAAAGTTTTCTGGGTCGTTGTATCGAACGCGAATGCTAGTGCTTCTTGTCTTTAATGAGGTGCCGCTATAGCCAAACGCACCACCAATGACGTTGCTGTTGTTATAAAGATGGACAGGCGAAACATCTGTTCCATCAAGATTGCCATGATCAGCATTTGCTTGAATTGTATTAGCTTGCCAATACAGCATTCCTCTAAAAACGCTAGCAAGATCCTGCAAGACGTTGAAAGCTTGCGCTTGACTGCCAATTACCGTGTTACACGCAAAACGAGCCTCTTGTTTCCCGTCAGGCGTTGTAATCAGTTGGTTTGCATATTGAGATAGTGGATAAAGATCCACCCAACTAATATTTGCAGCCTCAACAAAATCGCCCGCTCCATAACGCTTGTTGACCACCATGTCGTACCAACAGCACACGGGGCACGTTGTCCAAGCCGACTTCAGAAGCCCATTGAAGTTGCCTGTAAACTCCAAACTCCCATCACTGCGGACAATTGCATTTGACGGGATTTCAATGATTCGGCCCCGAATCTTGTATGCCCTAGTGGGCACGCTACTAAATTGACGGGTGGAAAGAGTAAGCCCTGCCACAGCGCAGAAAGGATACGCCGTGCGCAAAGATTGTATTTCAATAATGCTATTCCAAAGAACTTGGTTTCGTCGACCATTTGCTAAAGGTATATTTGTTTTAACGTCTTGAAAATTAAAGTATTTAACCTCAAAATGAAACTCGCCAAGGTCAACTTTTTCCACTCGTACATTCCAAGGGCCCGTGCCAGCTAATGGAAGTTTTGGAGTTTTAAGCTGATAATTGCTTGCTGAAATCCCTTGGATATCCTTGTTATACACTAAATTAAAAGCTGTTCCTTGCGCTTGAATAAAAACTTTTATCCGAACAATGCCGTTAAAAAGTTGCCCCTTGGCCAAGCCTTCTTGTGCTGTCGAAAATAACCCTGGAATTGAAAACAACAATTCGATAGAATCAACATCTAAGTCTGTGATCTGCCTTGTTACTTGACCTGGGCCGTAATCACGAGCAATAACTTCATTGTTTGCGTTTAAGGTTTCGCTGTAATTCTCGCCAACCTCAGTGTTTACAGCCGTTATCGTCGAAGTACCATTCTTGCCTTGCTCAAGCTGATTTTGCGTTTTCCCTCCAGGCTTAAAGTCATGAGAGATGTCGTCGGTCGAAAAGTTGTCAATCTGGGTTTCTTCTACAAAAATTCCAGCTTTGTTTGCTACAAGGCCTTCGATAGGCCCTTCGCAAAGAAGGTCAACTAGCTTAATAACAGAGGTTGAATTTAAAGCCATGACAAATCAGAGGAAACCAGCAGAACGAACGATTAACTGAGCACACTGAGGATCAGCTATGAAGTCAATAATTTCAATGTAAAATCTAACATCTTCCTGGTCGTCTATCTCTTGATTTTCAAAAGTATGAAGCCACCTGTAAGTCTGTCCCGGCAATAGCAACCCTTGAACCGTAGCTTGAGATTGGCCTGTCGTAGGGTCTGGACCGTCAACTATAGTTTCCGTGTAAAGCTTATATGTAATGTATCCATCAACTAGCGTTGACCCTGGACCGCTTACAAAATCAAATAAACCAATGTTTAATTCTAAAATTGCAGCGGCACTACCTCTGTTGTTTTGACCATTAACTTGGCTAAGAGGAGCAATATTTCCGTTGGCAAACCCTATCGTACTGTTTAAGTTGTTAAACTTTGCTGCACTTGAGGGAAATCCACCATTTATTCTTCTAGCTGTAATGCCAGAAGCTTTGCTATCTGAAAAGGATAACTTCTCGCCTCCAAAAAGCACTGTGTCAGGCCCTGGTGTCTTAATAGAACTTCTTAGCGGATCAGACTCATCTGCGATCTCAACATTTGCAGAAAGTAAATTGCTGCCTATTAGGACTTCACCGTAAGCAACTGGAATCGTGGCACCAACCCCAATCGTATTAGCAGCACCTGTGTAAAGATAAGATTGTTTACCGTCCGTTCCTCTGGTGACAGACTGGGGGCCATCGGTTGATGTGGATTCCATCCGGCCCCTCCCGCCAAGAGTGGGAATGACTGGCTGAGGCGACAGCATTTCTGCAACACCGCCAAGGATCAAACTTGCGCCAATTGCGCTTAAGGCAGTGCCAAGTGTGGTAGCAAGAGTGGCACTGCCCGCCGCAGTAGTTAACGCACCTACCCCAAAAGCACTGGTTGCCCCAAACAAACCAGCGCCAGGTAACAGAAACGAAAGAGCAACAAGACCAACACCAGCCAAAATTTTGCTAGTTCCACCGTCACCACTGCCAACAACAACTGGGACCAATATCAAATCATTGCTGCCAATCGGCAGCTTTAGCTCTGCATAATCAAGATCTGTACCTGCCTGAATCATTCGATATCCAATACCGTGCTCATGAGCTTCGGCCAGCTCTTTCATTAGCTCAGGCTTATTGATGCACAGCAGTTTTATCGCTTCCGCAGGCGTGCGAAGGTTGTGATATTCATGCTTAACGCCGTAACGCTCGCCTAAATCACCTAGCAGCCGAACGGTCTGCTGCATACCTGAACACCGCTGCGACCTTAGATACATAGTATCGCCCTAGAGGCTCTATTGCACTCAAGCTGTCTTGGCGTTGATGCAGGATCCTTTCGTTAGACAACAAAATCGCGGCGTGCATTGGCTCTTTAGTTCCCAGACGCATGATCACCACATCCCCAGGGCAACGGCTTCCGTAGCTGACAGGCTTAAAACCAATCTTTTGCGCCTGAGCCAGAAAAACGCTTTCACACGTTTCAAGTTCAGCAGGACGTGCAAAGTCAGGCAACTCAATGCCTTGCAATTTGAAATAGTCCCGAATCAACGTGAAGCAATCAAAAACGCCATAGTGCCATTGGCGGCCTAGGAGGGACTGATAGTCAACCATTGTTGCTCAGGCATGGAGTAAATATGCCAAGGCTTTTTCGTTCCAGTGCAAGATCTCTTGTCGCATTCACTAGCTGGACCGCCTAAAGGATGTGAATGCACAATAGCTTCGACAGTTCCATAGAAAGATGCGATTGCATAATCTTTAGGGTCTAAAACAAAATCTTGCTGTGGATCGTCAGCAATATTATGACAACGCCAGTACCGACCATCAACAACAACACCGCAAGCCTCTCTCGGAGCTTGTTCTATTGCGTGCCTCTCAGCATCAGCCTTGAAGTCTTGCACCAGGGAAGCCTCCAAAAGGAAGATTACCTGTAGGAAACCTCAACGCGCAACTTGTATAACGCTTGCCGCAAACGTCACCGGCTTCGTTCGTTGCACCATTGTTAATGTCAAAAAAATTAGTTCCGATGTATCCGCATTCTTCGCCGCGATACTCCCACGGACAATGCTCAAGCACCTGACGTCTAGGTAATGGAAGATTGGTTAAGTCAAGCTTGCTTGTTAGCTCAAATTCAACGAGTTGCGGCGTTTCGCTTGCTACTCGATCAATGTACCAAGTTTCATCCTCAAACTTTGCGCTGGGATCAGCCGTTGGATTGCTCCCACTCGTAAAGTTGGCTGCATCAATGAATTTCTTGCATGTTCTTATCCTTTTCACCTTTGCCTGTAAGGGGTTGTAAAGCAGCAACAGCGTTGAGATTGCACTGTTTGCATTAGATATTTTCATTGAAGGACGCGGTAATGTCCCCTTGCTAGTAACTTCAAAACCATCAGCTTCAATGGGAAACGCTGAATAGGTCAGCGAATTAAAAACAATGTTGCCAATTAGCTCGTTCGTTCCAGCATGATAATAGAAAGTTTGGTTAGTACCGTTAACGGCCTCAGTGAGTTCAAGCTCAAACAGCTCAATAATTGCTGAAGGCTCAAGCAGTTGAATTTGTTCTTGAATCGACTGTGGAGTGCTCATGCTTCAAACACCTGCTCAAATGTGGCTGTAATCGTGGCACGGTTGAGATATGGAATGGTTTTGCTCCATTCACTGCAAATATATTTACCGCTTGCTGACTCTCCTGGCGGAGTAAACGTAAAATGCTCTTGGCCGCCGCGAGCATCTAAAAATGTCTCAATCGTGTCTGAATCAGTTTCTGAAACCTCAAAAATCAAGCTGTAGGTCTTGGGGTTTTGGTTGATTCCAAAAACTGTGCGCTGACTGTAGCCGCTCCCAAACTGAGCAATTCTAACTTTTGGGGCGCTGCTTTTTGTTGTGCCATAGGTTGGCGAGATTGACGGGAAAGTAGCCATTAGCTTGCGAGTAGTCCTCCGGGTCGTTTCTGCTTGATCAGTTCAGCTTGAACGGCGGCACCAATTGCAGAGCCAAGTTGTTTAGCTTGCTGTCCATCACCTTGGGCACTAGAGCCTGAGGCGTCAACGTTCACAACCACGTTAGCGCCACCGCCTAATGCTCCATTTGGGGCAATGCTGCCGCTGCGACCTGGGGTGAACAACTCAGGGCCTCTTTCCCCGACAAGGTAAGAGCTGCTGCTCATTACGCTGCCACCACTGGCCCTCTTTCCACCAAAGATCTTGGTGAAAATGTTGTCGGGGTCACCTCCGCCAAGACCACCAAGGAAAGTGTTGAGGCCAAACTTCAGCATGATGTTGGCAAGGCTTCTGAGAGTGTTTGACGCAACCTCAGCCAGCGACTTGGTGCCATCAACAGCAGCGATCAGGCTGTCAACAACGCCTGTTGTGATTGTGTCGCCAATTGACTGATAAATCTTGTCTAAATCTTCCGCAGCTTTTGCCTGTGCGTTGGATAAATCTTTTTGCTTATCAAGCTGATCTTCAAGCAACTGACCTGCATTTACAAGATCAAACGCCTCGGTGAATGACAGCCCACCGTTTCTGACTAAATCTGTCACTTCTCCTGTAACGTCTGCAAACTCTTTGCCGTGATCTAGAGTCAGACGTAAGTGGTTATTTTCTTCGCGACGTGCAGTCACTAAATTAGCTTGTGCTAGAACTTGCGTATTAGTTAAGTCAATAATTTCTTTTAACGTGTCTTTTCCCACGGCTGCTGAGATGTCTTTGACGTTTTTACCTGTTGGTGTTGGTGTTAGTGTTGGCGTTGGTGTTGGCGTCGTGGTCGTCTTAGGATCCACCACTCCAACCCCAAGCAATTGAGCTTGAAGCTGTACAATTCTTCTTTCAGCTTCGTCAATAGGAGCCTGGAAAGCGGCGCGGCCTTCTCCCCGGCCCTGTAATTGAAACGATCGAGACCTAGCTAAATTTGTTTTTTCAATAGCCAAAGCGGCTTCAAGCTGTTTTTTTGTTCCCGTCTCTAGGACTTTGTTAAATTCTGCTTGCTCTGTATTTGCCTTAATAATTGCGTCAACAAATAAATAAGCAAAGCCAGCAACAGCGACAAATGGGAGAGCAATTAACGCCCCTTTGAGCAATCCGGCGCTTACCGTCGCAATCGTAATTTTTGCATTAGCGGCAGTCACACTAGCAGCCAATGCGTTCTTGCCAGCTGCTGCCGCTATAGAGGCTTCTCCCATAGCAGCCAGCCCTCTAACGGCTGAACCAATAACTGCTCCTCCTGCCATTGTTGTAACTGCCCCAGAAGCAAGAGAAATGGCCGGGGTCAAGATGCCGAAAACCCCTGCTAAAGCAATGACAGCAACACTTGAATCCTGGATTGGCTTGGGAAGTTTTGCGAAAGTCTCTACAACGTTAGTGGCTGCTTCAATTAAAGGCGTAATTGCCGGTAATAATTTCTGCCCAATTGAGACACTTAAAGCATCAGAAGCGTCTTTAAAGTCCTTAAATTTTTGAACGTCTGACTCTTCTATCAGTTTCTTAATCTTGTCTCCGCCTTCTTTTTCAACTCGTTTAAGAGCACCAATTACAATTTTTGAGGTAATTTTGCCTTCAGCTGCATACGCTCTTAAGCTGCCTTGAGCGACCCCAGTCTCTTGGCTAATTGCCGTGAGGAGGCCAGGGACTTGCTCTGCAATACTGTTGAACTCGTCTCCTCGCAAGGCGCCAGACCCTAACGCCTGAGCGAGTTGAGTAAATGCTGCACCGGCTTGAACAGCGTTTACACCGCTTAATTTTGCGACTGAATTAAAGCCAACAAAGGTTGATTCAATATCGCGGAGAGAGACACCTAACGGTCGAAGTCTTGCAAAAATATCTGTGATTCCCTCTGCCGCTTCTCGATTACTAAGACCAAAGGTTTTAGCCGACCTTGCGACCAAGGCTTGAGCCTGCTCATACTCTCCGTATTCGCTTGTTAAAAGCTTAAGTCTGGTCTGTAAATCATTAAAGGACGCTGCTGCGGAAACTGCTTGCTTGGCGACTAAAGCGATCCCAACGCCTGCAATGACAGACTGAAACTTGCTCGCGGCTGATTGCAGCCTGCCAAAGTTACCACTTAAATTTTTAACCGACCCGTTGACACGATTAAGTTGAGAGACGGCATCACTCGCGTCAACTCTTAGCCTGATATTGGTTTCTGCCACAACCGCCCCAGCACTGCCTCAATCTTACCGCCGACTCGACTTGGCGCGATCCATTGCCTCCTTTTCCTTCTCTCCCTTCAATTCGTAGTAAGCAGCAAAATGAACAAACTCCGCATCGGT
>TARA_R110001606_G_scaffold173648_1_pt1 | contig 11276 bp, 3 predicted proteins | sample TARA_R110001606 | Tara Oceans TARA_R110001606 (sample SAMEA4398315) | marine metagenome | biome: Polar Biome; feature: [SRF] surface water layer (ENVO:00010504); material: water (ENVO:00002006), including particulate matter (ENVO:01000060) such as... | depth 5 m
TGTAAAAACTTAGGCATAATGTTTTCTAAAAAATATCTTAATCTATTTTGCCCATCTAAATCTGTAACATTACCTTTTGAATCAATCTCCTTAGGTATGACTAAATCACTTAAAGCCTCTTTAATACCTTTTAAAGAATTAGCAAATCCTTCTCCAGCTTTGAAATTTATTTTTATATCTTTAAGATCTATTTTTATTTCTTTTGGTTTTTGTGTGCTAGATCTTTCTATACCAGCTCTAAGTATTTGATCTTTAAAATTTTTAGCATAGTCTGCCGGTAAATCCCTACCTTGAATCTCGTATATATCTTTTATCTTAGTATCAATTTTGTTACCTGTACCTAAGGATTTTTCTACAAGATCAATTACTGCTTTAGCACCTATTTGACCTGCTAGCCCTTCGTATCTGCCTTGTGATTTAAAAGCATCAGCAAATATTTTAGCATTAGCTTTATTACTAAAATTAAAATCAGGGTTTAATCTTATTCTTTTTAGGCCAGAAGTAATTCCAGTTTTAGCAGACTTAGTTTTAGCTGCTTTCTTACCGTACCAATCAGATGTGTAACCATTACCTACATCTTTTTGTATTAATCCTTTTGGTAAAGTAACTTTTTTACCTTTAGATATTTCTCTTTCTATTAATCCAGAAAAATAACCTGGATCTAAATTCTTAGATAACTTCTCAAAGTTTGTTTCTAGGTAGTTAGCTCTATCTTTAGCTTTACCCATGCCTTGAGAAATATCTTTTTTAACATTGCCATCATTAGCTATCTTAGACTTTAGCTTACTCAAAAATGGTGATACAGTTTGGTTAGGGCCTGGTTCTGTAGTTATGTTTGGTAAATCTTTATAATTAATTCTATCAGCTATTTCCTCAATGTACTTATTAGACTCTACTTTGCCTTTAGGGGTTTTAACTTCTTTAGGCATACCAATTTTAGAGGCTGTAGTTTCTTTAGGTTTTTGTTCTTCAGATTTAGCACGTCTATCTTTTTCTAAAGATATATCAGCTAGATCTTCAGCATTCATTTCACTAGAAGCAATCTCTACGCCTTCTCGACCCATTAATTCTTGTCTTTGATCTAATGAACTTGTCTCTATTGATTTTGTTTTAGAAGCGGTACCTACTTTAAGCCCTAGGTAAGAATTTATATAACCAAATAAATTTTTATTTAATTGAGGATCAAATGCTCTAACATGCTTTTTTAATTCTTCTTTAGAATCTTCTAAAAGATTTTGTCTTTTTTGACCTTTTATCTGACTAAAAATCTTAGCGCCTATTAATTTATCAAAAGATCCACCGTTGATTAATTTTATAGATAAATTCTCAGCTTCACTATTTTTCCATTTTGACTTAGGCATTTTATAATAACCTTCTTTGTTTCTTTCACCTATTATATCGTCTAATGTTACTTGATTCTTTTTTACAGTTAAGTCTAAAAATATATTACCAGTTTTTTCATCAACTTTAGGAGTTGAAGACTTTTCTGTACCTTCGGAAGTTTCAAATCTTTTAAGTTTGCTAACTACGGCTTCTTCAAGAGGAGCATCTGTTTTACCTTCTCTAAATGTTTTTGAATATCTTTTTATAAATTCATAAGCGTCATTACCATTTTCAAAATCAACATCTTTCATAGGTGTCTCTGTTTTAAAAAACTCCGTGAAAGTATTTGCTAACTTTTGCATGCTACTTCTAGTATTAACTACATTTATTTTACCTTCTTGTAACACATCAGAAACCACGTTGAACCACTCTCTAGTAAACTCTTTATCAGTTATATCTGATCTACTTTCTATAATACGTCTTGCTTCTGCAAGAATATTAGCAGGTAAAGAGCTTTTAAATTCACTAATAAAAGAATTTAATTTACCTTGTTTAGCAAGCTTGTTTAATGTGACGTTCATTGCCGGATGTAAAAGCTCGTGTGAATCTACTGAAACATTATTTATTTCTTTAGCATAATCTTCGTTAACGTACATTTCTCCTTTGTCGTTTACGAATAAACCTTCAGTACCTTTTTCGCCTCCAAATCTCTTTAAAAAATCTTTATTAGAAAGAACCTCATATTTAACAACATTTTGCTTGCTTATTATGTCAGAAACTTTACCTCTTATCTCTTGTCTTCTTTTAGTTACGTTTTCTCCTAGCTCTGCATTTAAGTTGTCAGCAAATTTTTGTTGTTTGTTTTTTAAACTTTTTATTTTTTCATTAGCAACACTTAGTTCATCTCCAGTTAAATCTTTTTTCATAGCTTCAAGCATAGCTAAAGGTTTGCTAACTTGGTTTTGCAAAAGCTCAAACTCCTCTATTAATCTTGATTCTAATTTTGGATCGTTAGCAGTTTTACCAACTCTTCTTATTCCATCTATGAAATTTTTATAATTTTCAACATAATTAAGAATATCTTTTTGAGCTCTTTTATTTTTAGCAAATGGACCGTTTGGATCAGCTATTATAGAATAAGCTTGATCAACACTAGACATGTTACCTATTGATCTTTTCATAGCTGTTGTTGGTTCTTGACCACTAGCTAACATTCTACCTGTAGTATATATATTAGCATACTCATTTTTACCATAAGTAGATTCTATAAATTTAGCTGTTTCATTATAAAGAACTTGATCTTTCAAACTATTAACCGATTCTCTTATATTGTTTTTTCTTTTAACTTGATCAGCTGTTAACTCTAAATCAGGTTTATTTAAACCTTCCTTATTTCTTAAAGAAGTTGCTCTACTATTAACTTCTTTGTTAGTTAAAGCACCGTATTCTTTTCCAAAGCTCTTACCTTCAAAACCTAGTACTTTAGCAGCTTTATTAGCTTCTATGTTTATCCTACCTTTATAAGCATAGAAATCATTTACTCCAGCATTATAAAGTCTAGTTAAACCAGTTACTGGATTTGCAGCTTTTGCAGATCCAACCATTATAAAAGTATTAACAAAGTTTTCAAAAGTAGTAGCTTCTTTTAAAGCCTCTTTCATTGTTATATCTTCTAGTATAGATCTTTCACCAACTTGTCCAGCTATAATATTAAAAGTACCTAAGGTAGGTTGAGCAACACCATTAACCACATTAGTAGCTAGTTTAGACTTATTTAAAGTTGTTAATAAGTTTCTATAAGTCTGAGACTTAATTAAAGTATTTTGAGCGCCTTTTATCATACTTCCAGCAGCACCAGCACCTAAAGCAAATAGTTTAGACATAGGGTCTTCACCTATAGGCCTTACAGCTTGATTCCTTAGTTCTATTACATATGCTTCTTCACCTATAGCACTTATAAGATTACCAAAACCTTGAGCAACTTTACTATTTCCAGCTATTTTAGTTGTTAGTTGTTTTATACCGTCCTTAACCATGCCAGGAGTTTTTCCAGCAATTTTTCTGGTAAGAGCAAATTGAGTAAGTATTTTTGCTCCATCTACTAGAGCAACAGCACTACTTTTGTTCATGCCAGGTTCCCACATTTCCTCTAACTCTGCGGTTTTTTTATCTCCAATAGTATCTTTAGTTAATTCAATAAATTTTAAAGCTTCGTTTGTTTTTTGAACAGCTTCATTATCTTCACTTAGCTCACCAAAAGCTTTCATTGTTTCAGAGCCTAAGTAATCAAAAAATCTAAACGATGGAACATCAACATCTGTTGGTTTGAAATTAAGATCTATCGCTCTCTGTAGCATTAAGAGCTCATCTAATTTTTTATTAAAATTTGTAGCAATAATATTAGATCCAGGTAGATACATTAAGTTAGGAGACAGTGTGTTAGAAGCGGCTTGAGAAGAAAGCATTTTTTGATACTTTCCATCTGCCATATTTATTTGTCTACCAACATTAAATAAACTAACATCATTCTCTATATCACTAAAATTTTCCCAAGCTGTTTTAGCAAGATAAATTACTTCATTAGCTAACTTGTTTTCTTGCTCATAAAGAGTTTCTATGTTTGTATCTCCCCACTTTTCTTGAGCAGAAGCTATACGTTCAGACTCTTGCTGCTCTTGAGAACTTGTTGCTTCATTTCTTTTAATCATTGAACCAGAAAGTGGATCATACCATTGCGAAGGTATTCCATTTTTTTCATCTTTAAAATACTCTTGTTTAAGTTTATTTATTTCATCTTCATGAAATTCTATTTGCTTTTTATTATCTAAACCACCTAAATTTAGTGGATTTAAAACAGGATTATTAGTAGATAGTTTTATTATTTCTCTTTGGTGATAACCAGCTTGAGCCACAATAGGATCTTGATACTTGCTAGCAGCATCAGCATTAGATAATGCAATATTTTGCTTAGCTTTTTCTAATACACTTAATGGTAGTTCATAATTACCACTAAGTTGTGATGGGTTATTTAGGTTTACTATATCTTCTGCTTTAACACCTTGCTCAGATAATATTTTACCAATCTCTTTATTTAGAGCTATAGAGCTATTAACATCACCACCATAACTTATACCTTTTTCAATATAAGGCGAAAACAAACCTTCTTGATCTGTTAATATAGCATTAGATACTTGATCTTTAATAGTGGCAGCTCCTTCTTGTTGTCCTATAACTCTACCTGCTAAATTAACTTTTTGCATTATACTAGAGCCTGTTTCGTAACCTACATCCTCTTTCAAACCTTTCTTGGCTATAACATAAGGGTTTTTGTTATTATACCAGTTTTCTGACCACCAAGCGGAGCCTTCATCTGTTTGAAACCACTGATCTAGACTTGACTGAAAACTAGGATTAATTTGACCATCGGAAAAGCTTGATTGTTCTGCTAAGTTATTATATTGACCTTCTAAAAAAGTTTCTTCAATTCCAGGTGCGGTAGCCCTAGGCTGAATATATTTAAAATTATCCCCAGGTACTTCTAAGTAGTTTAGTGATTTTAAATAGTTTTCATTTACTTTATTTGATTCAATTTGTTTTATAGCTTTATCTGCTTTAACTTTATCTTCTTCACTTAAATCCTCTACTTCAACAGGCATACTTCTACCTGTTACAAACTCTCCAAACTTTCTATCTTTTAAGTAAGGCGAGTCAAAAGAAGGTTCTTGTGAAACAACTTCTGGTTGTTTTTCTTCTTCTTGAACTATAAACCTACTTAAATCTTCAATATCGTTAACTGGGTCTTCTACTATAAAAGCATCTAAAGAATTCTCTGACATGTTTTATTTTTTAAGTATTAAACTTCTTGAATTAGCATTACCTGCTATTACGTAAAGCTTTCCGTTGTATTGCACAGTAGTGCCTATTTCTTGAGCATAAAAATCATCCTGGTTTTTAATAACAGGATATTTAGAAGCTAGTTTAGCATCTTCTCCTATAGCTTTATTAAGTTTTTTCTCAAATCTAAATAAAAAATCTTCAGTTAAAGGTATTCCATTATTGTAGCTTTCTATAGTTACTAAATCAGTAACACCTTTTGTAGTTTTATTGTATTTAGGAAAGTACATTAATTCTCCTTTATCGTTAACAGCTATTTCTCCTTTAGCTATTATTATAGGCTCGCTTTGTGTTCCAAAATTTTGACCAAAAAACCTGTCATTTAAGCTATTTTCTAAAGCTTCTTTAGCTTCTTTTTCATCATCACTTAACGCTTCAAATCTTTGTTTATTCTCTTCAGTAACCAACTCTTTGCTTTTAGTTCCTTGATTTGGGTTTTGTAAAAGAGATTTTAACGTTTCAGCAGGTTTAAGTATTTCATCATAAGTAACTGTAGCTTTATTTTGTTTATTTTCATACTTTTGTTTTTCAAACTCAAATTTTTCTCTAGCAAGAGTTGATTTTGGCGTAGCTACCTCAGGTAAAGAAACATCTATAGTTAACACATCGTTTTTAGGTCCAAATGAATTTCTAGCCATATCAACCAAAGCTTGTTGAGCTATTTTTCTTTGTTCCTCACTATTGTTCCAATTGCCTTCACCACCTAAATTTAACCAAAAACCTTTCATTTTTTGATCATCATTTAATATAGGAACAACAGCTTCGTTTAACCTATTATCATAGTTTGAACCTTTTTTTAAGTAGTATTGATCTTTAGTAGTGGCTACTGTTTGACCTTTGCTGTTTTTAACTTTAGTTCCTTTTCTAATTTTAAATTCACTATCGTTTTCTTTCATCATAACATCATGAACAGCTTGGAGAGCTTCTCTTGGATCTTCTACAAAGTTAATAGGATAATCAGGGTTTTCTCCACTCATTATAGCATTTAAACCTTCTATAGATATTTTTTGACCGTCTTTATGAACTAAAAAAGTTTTACCGTTTTCAATAATTGTAGATACGTTTCCACTTTTAGTAGGTGAATACATGTCACTAAATAATTGGGCTATTTCAAAAGTCTTGCCAGAGCCATCATACACGAAAGAACCAACTTCGCCTTCTTCTTTGTTCATTGCATCTTGAACTCTTTTACTAAAAGCGTTTATATTTGGTATTGCTGTTTCTATGTTTTTCAATGATTGATCAAACACTGCTAGTTTAGCATAACCGTCTCCTGCATCTATATTACCAAGCTTAATATCAGATACAATACTAGCATATTCTTTAGCTTGATCCATCTGAGCTTTTTTAAATCCTTCATCAAAAGTTGCTCCACCGGCTTGTTCTTCACCAGCTATCATTTTCATTTTTTGATCTAAGTAATTTAACTGCTCTTGTTTTATACCTTCAAGCTTTGCTTTTTCTGCTCTCCAATCTTGTAATTCAAATTGATATTCAATATCTTTTTGTCTACCTACTTGTCTAGCTGCTTCTTTTGTTAATCCACTTACTCCAGTTAATCTACCTGGACTTATTGTTTTTACTCTTGGCATAGTTTATTGTATTTTTCTTTTCATAATCTTACCTACTCCTCCAGGTACATCTTGCAAATCTTTGTAAGGAACTTTTTCTCCATCTATAGTTACATAACCATAACCAGCAGACATAGCTTGATTACCAGTAACAGTACCCACGCTTCCTACGTCTTCAAACACTGGTTGATCTTGTTCGTCAATAATGTCTTGATCCATTTCCTCTTCAATACTTTGTGGTTGGCCACTAGTTAAAGCATTTACATCTACACCGCTTGTTACTTGATTACCTGTGGCTACTTGAGAGTCTATTAATGACTGATCTCTTCTAACTTGACTTTGACCTTGTTGATTTCCACTACCTAATCCTCTAGCAGCTTGTAAACCTAAACTACCTAATGCCCCAGCCATATCAGCTGCTCTTTCGCCGTAAGCAAATTGCTCCATACGTAGCTGATCAGCTTTACTTTGCTCATAATCCATTTGCTGACCTCTTCTTTGCATTTCAGCATTTTGAACCATTATTTCTCCTTGAGCTTTTAGTCTTTCATTACCAACTTCTTGCTTTTCAATGTCAGCTGCAATACCAGCTTTACTTCTTAGCGCTGCTTGAGCAAGTGCAGTAGCACCACCAGCAGACGCTCCTTGAGCTCTTAATGTATCTAGTGTATTAGCTAAAGCTTTATCAGTCTCTTCCATTTTTATCTGATTAGCTTGAGTAGCAACACTTAAATTATCATATGGATTATATATAGGTGTTTCCATATAGTTTTTCATAAGAGTATCTACATAACCTTGTTGCTTTTTTAAATCGGTTTTTGCTTTTCTATTTTTAATAAAAGCATCAACTCCTAATATAGCAGATGGTACAGCAGCGCCTGCTACCGCCCACATATTGTAAGTTTGGTTAGGTTGTTGAAGCGAATTTAATTGAGCTTGTATTTCTTCTATTGTCATAATATTTTATCTTGATGATACCACAAATTCTGTTGATACAGCAAATAACTCTTTAGTTCCACCAAAGTTAGTCGATGAGTCAATTGACATTTTAACTGTGGCAAAATGTCCTTTTATACCTGTCATAGAAGATCCAAATACAATTTCCTCTGATTTTTCTATGCTGTTATTTATTAAGTTGGCAAAATATTTATTATCTTTTCTACTAAAACCAGCTCTGTATAATATACCTTTATCTTTGTATAAACCTTCTTCGTAACTCTTTATAATAGATGATGTATCTCTATCAGCATCTTGATTGTCTTGATTAGTTGATATATCTCCAACTATATCAGATCTAAATGAATCAACTTGCCAACCGCTACTTCCTTCATAATTAACAGTTTTAAAATTTTTATAACTAGAAGGAGCAGTATTAAAAACAAAAGTTATAGAAGAACTATATTGGATGCCATAAAAGTTGTTAGTATTTGTTCTTTGTGTATCATCATAGTGAAGATACAAAGAATCTTCCTTTGTAGAATAAAAATTATTTTTTAAACTAAACATAAAACCAGGTCTATAAGTATAAAAAGTAGTCCAACCTCTTACAGACTCATCAAAAGCAAGCGTACTATAATAATCACTTGTTTCTTCTGTTGTTTTACTACCTGAACTTTTTTGTAAGGATATTACGTAGTTATTTTTATAATTATCAAAACCACCCTGTATTTTGTCTTTTTTAAAAGTTTTAAATCTAAAACTAGGGCTTATACCTGTCTGTGGAAGAAATCCATCTCCTATTTTACCAGAGCTAAGATAAACAACAGCTCCATAATCACTTCTAGTTCCAAATCCAGTAACAAAAACATTTAAATCTACCCAGTCATCTGGATCAGTGTTATAATCCCAGTTAACTTGAACTTGAGAACCTATTTCAGCTTTTATTTGATTTACGTCAAAGACCGCCAAAGCAACAAAGTTTCCTAAAGGAGCTTCTATAAGAGCTGGGCCAGGTGGATCAGGCAGCAAAGTAAAAGGGCCTTGAGTAATGTATCCTGTGTTTGTGTTGTAAGCTATAGGGTATCTTTCGGAAAAAACAACTACTTTATCAGATATTTTAGCCATTTCATCTCTAAAATGATCCTTCATGCCATATTGAGATATTTCAGTTAAACCATCTCTTGATAATCTCATTACCGCATTTCTATCTTTATCTGAAAAATATCTTCTAAAACCAAAACTAGCAAAACTTTCTGGATTTCTACTTATGCCATATTCACCCGAGTAAGGAGTAACCTGACCTATTACAACATTTGAAACAGTTTTTATAGATGTTCCTTCAGCTGAGTATATAGCATCTTTATCTATTAAAGCTTGGCTAACTTTATTTTCTTGAAATATAGTTAAGTTATTATCCATAGCATGAATTAATTGAACAGAACCATTATGAGGATCTACTGTTTTTGTTATATCTTCAGCTACAGAAAAAACATTTGTATTATTTGTGTTTGTTCTATTATTAAAAATTCCAGAATAAACTAAGCTACTATTTCTATATCTAACACTATTAGAATCTTCTTTTAAATATGCTCTTACTCCTAAGTCAACTTGAGTATTGTTATATCCACCTCTTATTCTAGACTCTTCTACTATATAATTTGATCCATTAGTAACATTATAATTGTCATTGTCTCCTGAATAAACATTTGAATAAGGTTTGACATTGCCAGTTGGTTGAGGAAAATTTGGAAAACCTTCATTAGTACTGTTATTAAAACTCAAGCCTTCTACACCTGGAAAAAGACTAACATATCTATTACCTGTACTAGTAGCATTTGCAACTAAAGGTGTTGTAATCTGTTTTAACCAAAACGAGTTATAATATTTTACTTCTAATTGATAAGCCATGTTTAGAGTTTAAGAAAAATTATTATAAATAACTAATTTAACATAGTATGGTAAGCTAGGTAAAGAGCCAGCAGCGTCACTAGCGTCTGTAATACCTAGTTTTATATAATACATATAAGCTCCTCTCCATCCAGTAAAAGGATTACTGCCAACTACAAAATCACTATTTTGAAATGCTCCCCCTATATAAGAAACAGTAGGGTAAATACCACCTGCTCTGTCTGTGGATAAATTTGTTGTTGGTCCACTTTGTATATCTTTTATTGTAAAGTCGTTAATTTTATTAACACCGCTACTTGAATCAGTACAGTAAATTTTAGAATTTCCACCATTAAATCTAGCATTGTATCTATCAACTGATAATATTTTAGCTCTTACACCTTCATCTTTTGTACCCAACACATTACCTGTATTAACAAACTTAGCATCGTTAGTCTCTGAAAAAGAAGATATTAATTCAGCGCCATTAGTAGTAAATCCAAAGTAACAAATATCTAGCGGTGAGTAATACAAAGAAGATAGATATAGTATATTTCCTCCTGAAGGAAGAGTTTGCGCTACTGAGTATTCAAAAGCTTCTCCTCCAGCAATGTTTAAGCTACTTGAAACAGGTACTGGACCGTTAACACCTCTTTGGATTTCGTTTTGGCTTTTTACTATATAATTTTGATTTAAAACATAAGCATTGTTATAATCATTACCAGCGTAATTAACTACATCAATAGGGTTATTTTCGTCGCTATCTAAAAAAGCTTGCAAACCTCCATTATCTATAAAGTTTCCATCAAACCAAAAGTCACCAGCTGAAGGGTCTGTACTTTCAAAACCCCCATCATTAAAAGTAAGCTCAGAAGACATTATTTTATATATAGACGGCTTAACGTTTGTTAGGTTAAATTCTTCTTCTACAGTAACATCGGCAAATCCATCTACTTTTAAAGTAAATTTAATTATATAGTTATTTAATGTTGTAGATAAAGAGTTAAAAATTTCTGTATTTGCGCTGGTTAGCTTGTAAATTGGAGGAGTACTAGGTAGCGCAGCTGCTTGAATCTCTTGAAGAGTGACAGGTGATGGTAAAACTTGAGATCTTTGACCATTAGAATTTATAGTAAATATTTCAGGAGTTAGTACTCTACATGTAGCATTATTTAAAGGTTGACCTTGAGTGTTTACTATTTGAAAAGTATTACTTACATCTACTGGAGAGGTAGTTGATTCTCTAAACTGAATATTTATATCTGTTAAACCACCTGGAGCTGGAGTACCAAAACCAGCATCTACATTGTTATTAAAATCAGATATTAGACCAGAAGTAGATGTTTCATAATATATATCTATTGAAGATTTAAAAGGATCTGTTTCAAAAATATTTAATTTTTTAGCAAAAATATCAGTATTACCTTGTTCAGATCTTTGTTGAGAAGTTGCTATATACCCTAGTCTAGTGTTTGTTTTTAAAGTAGCTATTAAAGGATTTTTATTGTCTTTCATAAAAAACGGATTCACAGTACCTTCATAACCTGGGTATATATACGTATCTTGACTTGTTATTTGAGTGCTGCCATCTGCCCCCATTAAGTAGTAATACATGTCTATATTCTTCTTAGTAGTCCAATCTCCAATTTCTCTAAAAGGTTT
>TARA_R110001606_G_scaffold32921_1_pt1 | contig 11265 bp, 11 predicted proteins | sample TARA_R110001606 | Tara Oceans TARA_R110001606 (sample SAMEA4398315) | marine metagenome | biome: Polar Biome; feature: [SRF] surface water layer (ENVO:00010504); material: water (ENVO:00002006), including particulate matter (ENVO:01000060) such as... | depth 5 m
GGTTCATAATCAGAAAGTTAATAAAGGGAATACCAAGTAATGGCTACTACACAAGACATACTAGATAAAGCTTATATGGACAAATCAGGGTATAAGCCTAAACCTAAACCTAAGCCACGTGCTAAAACTAAACCTAAAGCTAAGCCTGTTCTACCATCTAAAATATCAGCATCTGAGACTACTCTTGAAAAAGGGTGGGCCAAGAAGGTAGCTGCTGAGAATGAAAAGAAAGCTAAAGCAGCTAAAGCTAAAGCAGCTAAAGCTAAAGCAGCTAAAACTAAAGCAGCTAAAACTAAGCCTAGTAATGCTAAATCACTATCTAATAAGTTGCGTAAAGGTGCTAAGTTTTTAGGCAAGTCCACTTTAGTAGGTCTAGGTGTTGGTGCCGCTATTGAGGCAGGTTTTAGCCTAGCTGACTACATCTCCAACAAAGACTACTCAAATGGTCCTGCTGCACAGAAAGCTAAAGATATCACTGCCTTTAAAAAGATGAAGAATAAGAAAAGGAAGTACATGCTGGAGGCTCGTAAGGGGAATAAGAATATGTCCAATAAAGAAGGCGGCTCTGGCCCTTCCAAAGGTAGGGTAAGTGCTGTAACCACTATGAAAAGTCCTAAAGTTGTAGCATCTAAATCAGACTCTAAACCAACATCTATAGCAGCAGCTAAGAAGGCTGGATCTTTATATTACTATAAGGATGGCAAGAAAATGGCGGCTGTACTGAAGTCAGACCTAAAAGGTGGCGAATCATTGGGTGAGTACATGAATCGTATGACTAACAAGACTGCTAGGAAGAGTTCCCCTTCTAAAAAGAAAAAGAAAAAGAATGTACAAGTTGCATCAGCAAATACAGGTACGGGTACGGGCTTAGGCAGTCTATACTAAATCAGAATAACTAAGGTTAAATAACTTTGATCCATACCTTACATGGGCAGGTCATGCCCACAGATAATGCATCACCTCATTTCTTATGGAGTGAACTCGCATGTAAGTGTGGATGTGGGTCAGCCTATATAAAGCCTAACTCAATTGATATGCTAGAGCACTTACGTGTCATGCTAGGGTTAAGCTTAACCATAAACTCTGCTGCGAGATGTCCCTTACACAATGCTTCAGTAGGGGGTGCTCCAGCTAGCTTCCATCGATCCACTGTTAATACCCCATCCTGTGCTTATGACGTATCCCTTAAGAATGTAGTTAAACCTGAGTTAATAAGGGTAGCTGAAGCTATAGGATTTCAAGGACTTGGTGTTAATTATAATTCCTTTGTACATGTAGATTCTAGGCAGTATAAAGCTAAATGGTGATAGCATACAGTTGACAATTAGATTTACAAGAAGTATAATACATCCATGTTTAATTTATTCAAGAAACAAACGAGTGCAGAAGATACCTTTATTGAGTGCTACGTAGCTACTCGTATGGCAGTTACTCCAGTTAATGTGAGAGAGATGCCTAAGGTCGTATCCACAGCTAAGCACTACTGGCAAGCCTTACAAGATGCTAAAGGGATGGCACTCTAGTATGTGGGAAGTTCTTATGGGCATCGTATCAGGGGGAGCTACAGGTATTTTAGGTTCACTCTTTGGTAGGGTAGCAGGTATCTTTGAAGCTGTAGAGAAACGTAAGAACATGAAGCTTGAGTTTGATCAAGAGTTCAAGATGCAAACCTTGAATATACAAGCTCATGATAGAGAGTTAGAGAGTGAAGAGCGTATCATAAGTAACCAGACAGCCTCATCAATGCGTCAAGCATCGTATGGTCATGACACTGGTTATGGCAAGCCCAGTAAATGGGTAATCAATATCCTCCGTCTAGTACGCCCTACGTTAACTGTAATGCTACTAGGGTTAACAGCTTGGATATTTGGTACAGTCGTTGAGAACGGCTTAAAGATTAATGTTATTAACCAAGTACTATTCATGACATCAATGGCGCTTAGCTGGTGGTGGGGCGATAGAGCACCCAGTTCAGGTAAGTAATAGTGGCTAAAGAACTAACTGAACAACAACAACGATTCCTAGATGTACTGTTTGACTCATGTAATGGAGATACTAAGTGGGCAATGCGTGAAGCAGGGTACTCAGACAACTACCCTCTATCTAGAGTTACTAGTCCATTGAAGGATGAAATATTAGAAAAGACTAAAGAGTGGCTAGCTCAACAAGCTCCATTAGCTGCTGTATCCTTAGTAGGGGTTATGAGTAACCCTACAGCATTAGGTAACAAAGAGTTAATGTTATCCGCTAAGGAAGTCTTGGATCGTATCGGTGTAATTAAGACTGAAGCTATTCAAGTTCAATCAGCTAATGGTGTAATGATACTACCACCTAAGAAACAGGAAGACCCTGAGGAAGATGAGTAATGCGCCAAAGAGAAAAGGCTTGGGTAAGACTTGGGATTTACCTATTGGTCCCGTTGATGAAACTGGTGAGTACGTACCAATACCAAAACGAGCACGTACTATTCCCTTTGGTTACGAACTATCGACTGAGAATGAGAATATACTATTACCAGTTATTGACGAACTGGTTGCTCTTGAAGAAGCGGCTGGATTCATAAGAAACAAGCAGTACAGCATTAGGCAGGTGGCACATTGGTTGTCTGAGATATCAGGTAGAACCATAAGCCACTCAGGATTAGATAAGAGATTAAAGGTTGAGCGAAAGAGAAGCAGCAAAAAGAAAGCTCTCGCAAAAGATGAAGCTAAACTTAGAAGCATCATCCAAGCCCAAGAAGAAATCGAAAGAAGTCTTGGGCAGAAAGAAGCCTACACGGAAAGCGAAGCAAGAGCCTAAGATTATTGAAGCTACTCAGGAAGAGGTAGAGATACTGTATGACAGTGTACCTGCTGAATCTCGTGCCAATGTAGTATTTAAACCTAACCCCGGTCCACAATCGGACTTCCTATCTGCACCTGAACGTGAAGTGTTATATGGAGGAGCAGCTGGTGGGGGTAAGACATACGGTATGGTAAGCGATCCCCTACGTTATGCTGGGGTTCGTGCTTTCAGTGGACTACTCCTACGTAGAACAACAGATGAATTAAGAGAGATCGTCAGTGTATCTAAGGATTTGTATCCATTAGTATACCCCGGCGCTAAGTGGTCAGAACGTAAGTCTTTATGGACATTCCCTAGTGGGGCTGAACTATGGATGACTTATCTAGAACGTGATGAGGATGTTAGACGTTATCAAGGACAGGCTTTCTGTTGGATAGGGATGGATGAGTTAACTCAATACCCCACACCATACCCTTGGACATACCTAAGATCACGATTACGTACAGTAGATAAGTCATTACCTATCCAGATGAGAGCTACAACTAACCCCGGTGGGCCGGGACACGCTTGGGTCAAAAAGATGTTCATTGATCCATCACCGTATAACACACCTTTCTGGGCTACTGACTTAGAGACAGGTAATAGATTAGAATACCCTAGTAACCATACTAAAGCTGGACAACCATTGTTTAAGCGTAAGTTTATTCAATCATTCTTACACAATAACCCGTACCTAGCAGAGGATGGGGAGTATGAGTCCAACCTACTCTCAATGCCTGAGGTACAACGTAAGCAATTACTAGAAGGTTCATGGGATGTAGCTGAAGGTGCAGCCTTCACTGAGTGGAATAGGGAGGTTCATGTCACTGAACCTTTTGATATACCCCATAACTGGGTGAAATTCAGGGCTTGTGACTATGGATATGGCTCATATTCAGCTGTATTATGGTTCGCTATAAGCCCTTCAGGACAGCTAGTTGTGTACCGTGAACTATATGTTTCTAAGGTTTTAGCAGTTGATTTAGCTGAAATGATCCTAGAACTAGAGGAAGATGATGGGCAGATATACTACGGCGTACTTGATAGCTCACTCTGGCATAACCGTGGAGACACTGGCCCCTCACTAGCTGAGCAGATGATAAGCAAAGGGTGTAGATGGAGGCCCTCAGATCGTAGTAAAGGTTCACGTATAGCTGGTAAGAATGAGTTACATAGAAGGTTACAGGTAGACGAGTTCACTGGTGAAGCTGACATTGTATTCTTCAATACCTGTGTACATACAATAGCTCAATTGCCGATTCTACCTTTGGATAAGAAGAACCCAGAGGACATAGATACGAAGAGTGAAGATCATATATACGATGCCCTTCGATATGGGATCATGAGTAGACCAAGGGGTAACCTATTCTCATTTCAACCAAGTCTTGAGAAGCGTGGTGGCCCAATGGCAGATGCTAAGTTTGGATACTAACTAATGGATAACATGTCAGACGCTGACTTAATAGAAGACGCAGAAGCTATAGCATTAGATGACTCAGATGATGCTCTATCAGATGATGCTCCATTAAGTGGGGTGTTAGGACATATAACATCAGCTATGCGACGAGCAGAAGATAGTAAGCTCAATGATGAGGGCCGCGCATTACAGGCATACCGTAACTACCGAGGTATATATGGACCAGACGTTCAGTTCACAGACACTGAGAAGTGCCAAGTTTTCGTTAAAATTACAAAGACTAAAGTACTAGCTGCGTACCAGCAGATTATAGATGTATTGTTTTCTAATCAGAAGTTCCCCCTAACCATTGAACCTACTCTTGTACCTGAGAATGTAGCGGATGCTGTTCACTTCGATCCCCAGAACCCTGATAAAGGTGATGAAGAGGAGGAAACTTCTCCATTCGGTTATGCAGGTGATGGGAATGAGATGTTAGCAGGGGCTTCTATTCATAACATTAAGGACCGCTTAGGACCTTTAACGAGTAAGCTTAAAGACATCATGGGCCTTAAGGAAGGTGCGGGTGCAACTCCTACTTCAATGACTATGTTCCCTGCTAAGATTGCAGCTAAGAAGATGGAGAAGAAGATTCATGATCAGCTAGAAGAGGGTAGCGTATCTAAACACCTACGGTCTACAGCTTTTGAATGTTCATTGTTTGGCACTGGCATTATGCAAGGCCCCTTCGCTGAGGATAAAGAATACGCTAACTGGAGTGAGGCAGGAGAGTACACTCCTATCTTTAAGGTTATGCCCAAGACTGAGAATGTATCTTTTTGGGATGCGTACCCAGACCCTGATGCACGTAGCACTGAGGAACTTACATACTTCATTCGTAGACGTAAGATGTCCCGTAATAAACTAAGAGCACTTAAGAAACGACCACACTTTCGTAAGGAGGTAATTGAACAGGTTATCCTTATGGGTGAGGAGTACGAGAAGAAGTATTGGGAAGATGACTTAAGTGACTACTCTAACACATCTCCAGTGAATCGCTTTGAAGTCCTAGAGTACTGGGGTTACATTGATAAAGAGACTGCTGAAGATGAGGGTATGGAAATCCCTGAGCAGTTTGATAATGTAGATGAGCTACAGGTAAACGTATGGGTATGCCAAGGTCACATCTTACGCTTTGTACTTAACCCTTTTAAGCCAGCCCGTATTCCATTCATGATCGTACCTTATGAGCTTAACCCTTACTCAATCTTTGGTGTAGGTGTTGGTGAAAACATGGATGATACCCAGACATTGATGAATGGCTTTATGCGTATGGCTGTAGATAACGCTGTACTCTCAGGTAACCTCCTTATTGAGATCGATGAGACTAACCTAGTACCGGGACAGGACTTAGACGTATACCCCGGCAAGGTCTTCCGTAGACAAGGTGGAGCACCGGGACAGGCTATCTTTGGTACTAAGTATCCAAACATATCTAATGAGAATATGCAGATGTTTGATAAGGCTAGGCAGTTAGCTGATGAAAGCACAAGCCTCCCATCCTACTCCCACGGTCAGACAGGTGTTAGTGGTACAGGTCGTACTGCTGCTGGTATCTCAATGCTTATGGATGCAGCTGCTGGATCAATTAAGTCAGTCGTTAAGAACTTTGATGATTACCTCCTACGCCCGTTAGGTGAAGGGTACTTCAGCTTCAACATGCAGTTTGATTTTGATAAAGAAATGTTAGGTGACTTGGAAGTTAAGGCACGTGGCACTGAGAGCTTGATGGCTAATGAGGTACGCAGTCAACGGCTTACAGCCTTCTTACAAACTTCAGCATCTCCTGTTCTAGCGCCTTACGTAAACGCTCCGTACATAATTCAAGAACTAGCTAAGTCAATGCAACTAGATTCAGATAAGGTAACAAATACCCCTGAAGAAGCTGCTCGTATCATGGCACTACAACAACAGAATAACCCCCAACCCCCTCAAGGAGCAGCCCCTCCACCGGGAGCTAACCCAGTTGATATGACAGGCGCTGGTGGTGGTAACATTGGAGTCGGTGGTGTACCTACCCCCGGCATGGATCAGTTTTCAGGAAATGTAAATGCACCTCCCCAAGGAAATAGCCCAGCCCCTCAAGCAGCTGGTAACGAACAAGCCCCTAGTTGATGCAGTGAATGCGTACATTAATCACCGCATTAATGAACAGCATAGGGTAGGAGATGACGCAGAGAGTGATGTAGATATGCGCCGATCACAAGGTGCTATCAGGGAACTTAAGCGTTTCCTAAATTTAAGAGATGAAGTGTTAGCAGGGGATAAGTAATATGGGCCATGAAGTGTCTATAACTGAGAACATCGATGGTAAGTGGATGAACATCCCTTCCGTGTATGAGGGTAAGGCAGTTAGTAACAACTCAGCTATTGAGTTATACAAAGAGGGTAAACTTAAAGCTTTACCAGATCGTAATGGCAAGACCTCATGGGATAAAGTAGATGATGCTGTAACGGCTGCTAAATCTAGATCAGAAGCTACCGACCCCCATACCCATAAGACAGAGTATGCAGAGGGCGGAGAGGTAAAGGGAAGGGGCGATTACTCCCGATCTAAGTTATACCCCAGTGAAGATACTTTCTTTAAATCTAACCCACATGTTGCAGGTATGGCTGCTGAAGATAACAAAGTAATACTAAATCCGTACTCTAAGAACTCTCCTAAAGAGCAGGAGTCCGTATTCACTAATGAGGTATCTCGTATCATCATGCGATCCCTTAAGGAAAAGCCAGAGTTTAGTATAACAGATGAGCAGCGAGGCTTCTTTAAAGGAACTCCCTATGAGACAAACGAGGGGGCAATGAGAGAGACACTTGTTGGTCGTATCCTCTCAGGTGACCCCTCTGCTAAGGGAGTAACTGAGGATCAAATGAACTACTCTAACAGAGTGAGGAAGCTAATGCCTAAAACTAACAATTATGCAGATGGGGGAATGATCGATCCAGTAAGCGGCAATGAAGTACCTCCCGGTGCATTCCCTGAAGAAGTACGTGATGATATACCTATCAATGTAAGTGAAGGGGAGTTCATCTTTCCAGCCAATGCTGTACGTTTCTTTGGTATAGGTAAACTAGAGGGCATGATACAGACTGCTAATAAGAAGTTAGATGAGATGTCAACTGGTGGTCGCATGGGGGGTGAAGCTCCACAAGAGCTAGGTAATAACTTTGCTGAGGGTGGAGCAGTTGATGGAGAAAATAGAGCGTTCACAGAACGTACTCAACTCAAACAATTCCACAACCCTAATACAGGCCGTAGTTTATTAGTTACCTTTATTGATAACAAGCCTATCTTCACCATACCTCAAGGATTCATTGAAGGCGCTAACGTAACACCTGATGCTGATGAGGATGAAGTAACCGTAGAAAATAGTAGTGGTGTGCCAACTGCTGTAGCAGCTGCTAATAATAATGTGCCATCAGGTAGGGTTCCTTTTCTATTCCCACAAGGGGAAGGTGATGGGTTTGATGGTGGAAGCCCTGCTCCTGAAGGCTTAAATCTACAAGCTGCGTATAACCCTAGTTATAACTTAGGACAGGATGACTTAGGCCCTTCAGGAGAGACTTATGAAGGTAGGTCAGTAGGTACTGGTGGACCCCAATACTCAGGATTAGATGATCCAGATTATGATGAGGACCTAGATGCAGTAGCTCAAGATTTTAGGGATAATGCTGATGATCTAGGTTCAATAGGTAATGTTGTAGCCTCGTTAGCGTCAGCTACTGGCGTAGGTACTCCAGTAGCTGCTGCAACCGCTCTTGGATTTAATGCCGCACAGAATGCCCAAGAAGCTAAATATAATGCAATTAAAGGAATACAAGGTCCAATAGGGAGAGTACCTGATGGTACTTCCATAATCGGCCCATCTTACCGAGGCGTAGTCGAACCTAATTCTATTGAAATGGGACCTAAAAATATAACACCCCCTGACCCAGCTGATAACTTAATAGATGTAACTAAGGGTCAAATTAAAGACACAGTAAATAACGCTGTGGATAAGGTAACATCTCTTCCCGGTAAGGCATTCAGTAAGCTAGGAAGTTTATTTAGAGATGAGGAGGAGAAGGTTAAGGAACCAACTTACCTAGAGAGAGAACTAGATCGTGTAGTTGACCCTACACCCCTAAACATTGCCGCCGCCAAAACTAATCAAAAAAAGACTGATGCTCAGGTTAGAGAGGCACAGGTTAGTAAGGCACAGGCAGCTGAAGCAGCGGAAATTCAATCCCGTTATGACGCTGCTCAATCAATTAGGGATGCTATAGAGTGGGGGGACAGTTGGGGAGGTGGCGGTGATAGTGGGGGTAACTATTCTGGTAGTGAGGCCACAGGTGATGCTGGTAATGACACGGGTACTAGGGGTAACTACGACAAAGGCGGCTTCATTACTCGTAAAGTAAATAAATCTAAGTATAAAAAGCGCAAAGGATTAGCGTCCCCTAGGGGTTAATATCCTATAAGCTGGCAACCTAACCCCCTGTATAACAGGCTACGGTAGCCCCAGTAAGGTAGACTAAAATGACACAACCAAATGAAATAGTAGTACCAGAAGTAACTAATAAAGCATCGTTTATGAGTAAGCGTTATGATCGTGACTTTGATAAGGATGAACAGGAGATAGCTGAATTAGAAGCTGCTAATGCCCCTAAAGAGTTAACGGATGAAGAAAAGCTAGAAGCTGAACCAGCAGAGAATGCTGAAGAACGATCCTTTAAAAAACGATATGGCGATCTACGTAGACACAGCCAGAAGTCTAAGGATGAGTTTGAAGATCGTATTGCTAAGCTTGAGTCCCAACTGACTGATGCTAGTCGTAAGAGTATTAAACTCCCCAAGTCAGATGAAGAATTAGAAGCTTGGTCACAAGAGTACCCAGACGTAGCGAAGATCGTTGAGACTATTGCTATGAAGAAAGCTGCTGAAATGAATACCTCACTGGATGAAAAGATCAGTGTACTTAATAAGAAGCAGGAACGAGCTAGTAAGCAGGATGCTGAGAATGAACTATTAAGCTTTCACCCTGACTTTAATGAGATACGTGATCTAGATTCATTCCATGAGTGGGTAGAGGATCAGCCTAAGTGGGTACAAGACGCATTATATGAGAACGCAGAAGACGCTCGTTCTTGCGCCCGTGCTATAGATCTATTTAAAATTGATGTAAATTGGGGTAAGGAGAAGAAAGTAGCTAAGCGTAAGAAATCAGAACGTGCAGCAGCTTCTAATATTTCAATCAATGATGACCGTACTGAAATAGACCCCACTGATAGCTCTGTAACATTTAGTGAAAGCATGATTAATGCAATGACTGCTGGTGAGTATGAGGCTAATGAAGAGGCCATCAATGCTGCTATCATGTCAGGTAAAATAGTGTATGACCTTTCAGGTGGAGCACGGTGAATTTAAACTGTTGACAACAGTAGACTAAATGTGGTATAACTATGTATAATGAGGGCGTGTACATAGAATAATAACAATAACTAATTCGCCCTCTACTTCTTATCTAAAGCCCTACATTGATCAAATGTAGATACCTATAAGATAAGAGCACTACCTAAACAGCTAACCCTTATAACGTAAAGCCTCACCTAGGCTGATCCCCTTAGTGACAACCTTATACAGACAGGCCCTGTGACGGAAAAATAAATGAAGATATAGCGTTATTACAACGCATTAGAGATGCTTTATAAGGATAATAAAAATGGCATTTCCTAGCGCATCAGGTCATGGTAACCTGCCCAACGGTGTATTCTCTCCCGTCATTTACTCCAAGAAATCCCAAATGGCTTTCCGTAAGAGTTCTGTATGTGAGGCAATCACCAACAACGATTACTTCGGAGAAATTGCTAACTTAGGTGACACAGTTCACATTATTAAAGAGCCTGATATTACCGTTCAACCCTATGAACGTGGTACTCAGATTCAAGCTCAAGACTTAACGGATGATGATTTCACCCTAACAGTCGATCAAGCTTTATACTTTGCTTTCAAAGTCGATGACATTGAAGAAAAACATGCTCACTCTAACTGGCAGTCTCTGGCAACAGATCGTGCTGGCTATAAGATGAAAGACAGCTATGACGAAGAAGTCCTAGGTTACATGTCTGGATTTAAACGAGCATCTGGTAACTCAGGTGCTGCCGATACTGCACGTGTAGCAGCTGATAAATCTGGCACTGATCCAATTGCAGTTGGTGCTGATGGCTTCTTGGCTTCTATGCATGTTGATGAAGGTGACTTTGGCGGTTCAGGTGGAACTGAGATTTCTATCTCGGTTGATGGTTCAGGTTCTGGCGTTGACGCTACTCCTCTACAGGTAATGAACCGTATGAAGCGCCTATTAGATCAACAGCAGGTTCCCTCTGATGGTCGTTGGTTTGTAGCTGATCCAGTGTTCTATGAAGTTTTGGAAGATGAAAACTCCAAGCTTGCTGACCGTGACTCAGATACTAACGGTGACAGCATGATTCGTAATGGTCTTCAGTTTGGTGGAAAGTTACGGGGCTTCCGTTGCTACAATTCAACAAACCTCCCTTCGATTGTAGGTGGTCCCGGTGCGGCTACTTCATCTAGCTACGGTGTGATCTTGGGTGGACATGACAGTGCTGTAGCCACTGCTAACCAAATCAATAAAACAGAGTCATACCGTGACCCTGATAGCTTCGCAGATATCGTGCGCGGCATGAACATGTACGGACGCAAGCTTCTTCGCCCAGAGGCAATTAGTCGTGCGATTTACCGTATCATATAAAGGGGATAAATAATGGCTACAGTTGATGTTGCTTTAAATCCGGATGCCACAACGCATTCATCTCGACATGGAAAGACACGGATGCCTTACTTGGTTGAAGCTTACGTGGACATGGCTGCTGTAACTACAGCAAAAGGCAGTGCTATAGCAGCTGCTGATGTTATCCAGTGTATCACAGTGCCTAAAGAAACTGCACTGTTATACGGTGGACTAGAAGTTATCACAGCCACTGAC
>TARA_R110001606_G_scaffold88126_1_pt1 | contig 11262 bp, 11 predicted proteins | sample TARA_R110001606 | Tara Oceans TARA_R110001606 (sample SAMEA4398315) | marine metagenome | biome: Polar Biome; feature: [SRF] surface water layer (ENVO:00010504); material: water (ENVO:00002006), including particulate matter (ENVO:01000060) such as... | depth 5 m
CGGAAGTCCTCGAAATCAGCAGCGCTGAAGACCAGCATTTCGCCGCCGCCATTGTGACGATACATGGCGTCACCCTGGCCTGCCTTCACAATCTTCGTCCAGGCCCGGAAGTCATCCAGCTCTCGTCCGGCATTCTGTGTAAAGAGGTTGTAGGCAATCCTGACGGTCATGAGGCCGTCAGCAGCCAGCTTGCCGATCGTCTCATAGTCATCGGGATAGTTCTGGAAGCCACCTCCAGCGTCGATCACTGACGTGATACCGAGCCGGTTGAGCTCGCGCATATAATGCCGGGTTGAAATGACCTGCTGTTCGGGGGAAAGCTTTGGGCCCTTGGCAAGCGTTGCATAGAGGAGGAGGGCGTTCGGTTTGGCGATCAGAAGACCCGTCGGGTTGCCTGCGTTATCTCGCTGTATTTCTCCACCGGGCGGGTTGGGTGTGGTCCGGGTATATCCTGCCGCCCTTAGGGCCGCGTGGTTCAACAGGGCGCGATCATAGAGATGCAGGATGAAAACGGGCGTGTCGGGCGCGATGGCATTTATTTCATCAAGGGTGGGCAGGCGCTTTTCTGCGAATTGATGTTCTGTAAAGCCACCCACGACACGCACCCATTGGGGTGCTGGCGTTATGGCCACCTGAGCACGCAGCATGTCCAATGCGTCTGCCACGGACGCCACACCATCCCAACGCAATTCAAGGAGGTAATTGAGCCCCCCGCGTATAAGATGTGTGTGGCTATCATTAAGCCCGGGAATGAGACGCTTGCCCTTCAGATCGATGACGCGTGTTCCTGCGGTCTTCAGGCGCATTACATCCTTGTCAGAGCCCACGGCCGTGAACACAGCGTCTTTTATTGCCACGGCCGTTGCGCCAGGGTTTGCCCGGTCAAGGGTCGTCAGCTTGCCATTGTAGAGGATCGTGTCCGCGCTCATTACAAGTCTCAGTCTGTTGCCGGATAAGTCCAATCTGCAAGATCAGGCTTATTCCTTGATGATGTGGGGGAACGCGCCGCGCTGTGGCGCCTTGTGCACCATCGTGTAGGCATAATCGACGCCCATTCCATAGGCTCCGAAATGGTCTTTCACGATTGCCATGACGCCGTCATAGGTCTCGCGGATTGCCCAGTCACGTTGAAGCTCCAAAAGCGCCGTCAGCGTTGTAAGTGACCTGGCGCCCGCGCTTTCCATTCGGCGTATCGCGGCATCATGTGCCTCCAGCGTTGTGCCGCCTGAGGCATCTGTGACGATAAAGACCTCATAGTCATTCTCCAGGGCGCTAAGCGTCGGAAACAGGAGGCACGCCTCGGTCCAGAGTGCGCACATCACCAGCTTTTTCTTCCCGGTTGCCTTGATCGCCGCTACGACCCCATCTGTATCCCAGGCATTCATCGACGAACGCTCAACCGAATCCTGACGGAGGACATCCATGAGTTCGGGCCAGATGTAACCGGAGAAAGATTCCGATTCGACAGCGGTAAGAACTGTTGGCGCACCAAACAGACGGGCCGTTTTCGCAAGGGCAACCACATTGCTCTTCAGCGTCTGGCGGTCGATGCTTGTGACACCGAAAGCCATCTGCGGTTGATGGTCAATAAAGACAAAAGCACAATCATCAGGATTGATCAGGGCATTCGTGCGGTAAGACATGGTCGTTCTCTCATTAGGGATGGGTTGAGTGAGGGAGGCCGGTGCAGAGGTTGGAAGAGATCAGCCTCCTGGAGACACAAGATGTGCCTCAACGAACCAGAGCTGCTTGTCGGTTTCGCGCGAGATTTGCGTGAAGAGATCTGCCGTGTCTGCGTCGCCGGCTTCTGTTGCCTTGTCGATGTCTGCCCGGACGTGCGAGCCAAATTCCCCGAGCGCCGCGGCGAGGGCTTGCAGGTGCGCTGTGCCGCCATTGGTTTGCAGCGCGTATTCATAAAGGCTCGTACTCTTGGCGGTGGTCTGTACACGCCCATCGGCGATCCCGCCGAGCGACGTGATGCGCTCGGCAATCGTATCAACGAATTCCTCGGCAATCGTATGAAGTCCGTCGAAGAATTCATGCAGTTGCATGAAGTTTATGCCTTTGACGTTCCAGTGCGCCTGCTTGGTCTGGGCTTCCAGATCGAGAGCATCACTGAGGCGCGCCTGCAAAAGCGCGATGGCGTGTTTGCGAATATGTTGGGGAATATCGAGACGGGATGTGTAGGTCATTTTGATCTCATCTTGTGAAGTTGAATTCAGAGGGTCCGATCAAGCAGCCGCGGCCTGAATGATAACGTTCGCCACGGAGTCAGGATCGGAAAGTAGTGAAAGATGACTTGTTTTCAGCTCAGTGGTTTTGGCGTTGAGCCTGATGGCCAGATCACGTTGAAGATCCGGGCTGACTGCCCGGTCATCGACTGACAAGACATACCAGCAAGGCCGGTCGGCCCATGCCACTTGCGTGACCTTGTCATCGAAAGTCGCCGCACCCAGAGGCGGCTGGGTTGCGGCCATGACCCGCGCGTCAGATTCGGGCAAGTCCTGGGCGACATTCGTGATCCAGCTCGCGACGCTCATCTTGAGATGACCGGCACCGTCGTCTTCTATCCCGCTAAGGCCGGGTGGCGGCGAGTACGCGGCAACCTGGTCGCCGGTGGATTGGCCGATTTCAGGCGCGAAAGCCGCGACATAGACCAGTGCCTTCACTTTTGGGTCATTGCCGGCCTGCGTGATGACGGTGCCCCCCCAACTATGACCTGCCAGCACAACCGGGCCATTGATACCGTCCAGAATTAATCGCGTCGCAGCGACATCATCTACCAATGAGCTTGTTGGGTTTTGGACGGCAATGACCACAAGGCCCTGGCTTTGGAGGCGTTTGATGACGCGCCGCCAGCTCGATGCGTCAGCCCAGGCGCCATGCACGAGAACAATTGTTACATTATCAGAATGTGCCGTCATCACACTAATCCTCCGTATGCCTATTCCATGCTTGCCTGATGGTTGGAACGCGTTGCTATGCTTTGATGAAGGCCAGGAGGTCCGGGTTGATGACGTCGGCATGCGTGGTGAGCATGCCGTGCGGGTAGCCCTTGTAGACCTTGAGCGTGCCATTCTTCAGCAACTTGACTGACTTCAGGGCGGCGTCGGCGATCGGGACGACCTGGTCGTCATCTCCATGCATGACCAAGGTTGGCACTGTGATTGCCTTCAGGTCTTCAGTCTGGTCGGTTTCTGAGAAGGCCTTGATGCCGTCATAGTGCGCCTTCGCGCTGCCCATCATGCCCTGACGCCACCAGTTCTGGATCACGCCGGGATAGACCGCCGCGCCTTCGCGGTTGAAGCCATAAAAAGGCCCCGTCGGAAAATCCTGGAAGAGTTGCGCCCGGTTTTCGGCCACACCCTTGCGAATGCCGTCGAACACTTCCATTGGCAGGCCTTCGGGGTTGCTGGCGGTCTTGAGCATCAATGGCGGAACGGCGCTGACAAGAACGGCCTTGGCGACACGGCCAGCCGGCTCGCCAAATTTCGCCACATAACGGGCAACTTCGCCGCCCCCGGTGGAGTGACCGATATGGACAGAATTTTTCAGGTCGAGGTGTTCGACCACGGCAAATGCATCGGAGGCATAGTGATCCATGTCATGGCCTTCGCTCACCTGGCTCGAGCGGCCATGGCCGCGGCGATCATGGGCAACGACACGGTAGCCGTTCTGGACGAAGAACAACATCTGCGTGTCCCAGTCGTCAGATGACAATGGCCAGCCATGGTGGAACATGATGGGCTGGGCATCCCTGGGACCCCAGTCCTTGAAGAAGATTTCGGTGCCGTCCTTGGTAGTTACAAAACTGCCTTGTGTCATTGCATTGGGTCCTGTGTGTGATGTGAATGAAGGTGTAACTGCCGAGGCGCACCCGGCGGTTAGGAGAGGGCCTGCGGCTGCGATCGTTACGAGTGTCAATCCACCTGCAATGACCTGACGGCGACTGGCGCCGTTGATTTCGTTCAGACTGGTCGAAATGGGTTCATCGGGCATTTTCGATCTCCGCTTCAGTAGACGCAAAGACATCATGACTTTTATGGGATGCGGTGTATTGGACAGAAATGACACTAAATCTGTGAGATGCCTGCAGACTGGAAAACTAGCGACACAGGCTGGAGAGCGGCATCAAACTATAATGCGCGATTTCCGGCTTCAGGACACAATCAGTCGATTGGGTTGGGGCCGGGTTCCGAGATCGCGTGATTTCTACGCTCATGCCAAAAGCGTGGCTCAGATACACTTAGCCATGCGCATCAGAATTTGAAGTCCAAGGTCAATTCGTAATACTCTATATCCGAGGACGGACCAGTCTCTTGAAGAAAGGAGCCTGGCATAAAGCGTGAATATATTGCCGTGAGGGTCATGTTCGGCTTTATCTCATAATTCGATTCTAGTGAAAAAGACGTGCCAACATCCCGCTTGCGACTTCCATCCGGCGTTCGAAGGACCTGGCCAGATGGCGTATACACAGCGTCCCGCGTTTCTTGCCTCCAGAACCAGTCTACATCGGCTGTTATGGACCAGGCTGCGCCAGGCATTAGTTCGAGCTTTGGATGTAGATTGTAAAAGTTTCGTGGGCCTAGCACCGCCGCTTCAGAGAAATAGTTGCCTTTGGGAAATAGCGCATTGAATGTGCCAATATGTTTGTCGGAGGGGTTGTGATCGCCGCTGGCCACATTTGCGCTCAACGCGATTTTTGGTCGCCACGCGGCCTGCTGAAAAGTGAATCCGGTTTCACTGGCAATCGTCCATGCATCGATATCGCTCTCACCAAACGAACCAAATTGATAGATGCTCTCCCAGTCCCAATCCCATCGTCCCCCATCTCCATGAAATCGAGCGCCTATGGAATGACGCCGCTCAGCCGCTTCAATTTCGGCATAAACAGCATGAGCGTCCTCGAATGCCAGTGCATAGAGATCCAGTTCACCTGTTGAGAATTGGTGATCACGCGACGCTGCATAAAGGCCATAGAGTGACTGATCGCGGTTAGTCCGGTCATCAAGGATACCATATTGAGGTGTCCTCGGAGCAGCCGCTATCGCGTCAACTCTCCAACCTGGAAGATTTGCTATTACGCGCACCGCGGTGAACGTGCGGCGAACATTCGGGCCGTCACGCACATCGACAAGACGTGCAGATCCATAACTCATTTCCTGGATCCCGGACCGGATGGTAACCGAGTGCGAGCTTGATCCAAATGCTATATCAAGAAAGCCGTTTTCAATCGTGAGCTGATTTTCATCGACAGGGCTGGCGCTTTCCACCCGGCCTTTTTCCGCGGCACTCAGGACTTCACCATACACCCGGACATGAGACCCTAAGTGAAAATCACCATGCAACGTATAGCGCTTCAGGAGGGCGCCGTTCTTGTCTTGCCTCGAGGCGCCAAAGTCTGGATTACGAGTATATTCATAATGCCCACGCGCTGAACCGCCGAAACTCGCAAAGACGCTATCATCCTTGTTCCACGGTACAAATTTGGACACCGCGTAGGAACTATCCCGTGCGCGAGGATCACGGAAGCACGCATAGTCGTCGTCATAGCGCAACTTGGTCACTTTCAACGCACATGCATCATCGGCCACCGCAGTGGACAATACCGTGCTGGCAACGAGCGCTGTCGTGATCGCACCAATAACTCTGGCTGCCAGAAGAGAGCGCAGAAGGATACACTTCTCGGGCCTTTCTCTCTTCACGCGGTAGCCGCGTGCTACGCTGCTGCCTTCAAATTGCAACACTCTCTGCTTCCTTTCGGAGAATGAGCCTGGTGTCGGTTTGAGAGCACGGTCCTACGCCTCTACTCAACCTTGCGTCGCGCGCCTCTAGCAAAAAGAACGATGCCGACCAGTGCCAGGGTCGCACCGATCCCGCTGACGGCCGGCCAGGCGGCATAGCTCCATCCCAGACTGGCCAAACCCGATCCAGCCGCCCCACCCAGAAACATGCTCGTCATGAAGAGCGTGTTGATCCGGCTGCGGGTCTCATGGCCGAGCGTGAGAACAATGTGCTGGTTGGAAACGAGCGCACTCTGGACGCCAAAGTCGAGAACAATGACACCGATAATGAGTGCAGCCACAGAGCCCCAGAGCCCGAAGATCGCCCAAGCCAGAAGCGTCAGCAAGGCGCTGAGACACACTACTGGGTACGGACCACGGCGGTCGGCGATTCTTCCGGCTACAGGCGCGGCAAATATCCCCACAGCGCCGACAATGCCGAAAAGCCCGGCAACGTCAGCACCGAGGTTAAATCGCGGCGACTGAAGATAAAAAGCAAGAATGGTCCAGAAAGCGCTGAAGGATGCGAACAGCGCGGCCTGCGTAAGCGCCGCTTGCCGTAGTGTAGGCTCTTTCACCCAGATTTCTGCCAGCGACTTGAGTGCACGGGAATAAGACAATTTCGAGATTGGCGTATGCTTTGGCAGGATCAGGAACATCGTTAAGCCCGCCAATAAAGCGACCGGCGCCCCAAACAGGAAGACGTCCCGCCAACCGAGATGTTCTCCAATATAACCGGAAACTGTTCTGCTGAACAAAATGCCGGCGAGGACACCGGACATAACAGTGCCAATCGCCGCTCCCCGCTTCTCTGGCGCAGCCAGAGTCGCGGCGAACGGAACGATCTGTTGTGCGACAGTCGATGTCACACCCACGAGGAGTGAGGTGCCAACAAGCATCCATGGCGTCGTCGACATCGCCATTAAGACCAGCGCGATCGCCAACAGGATGAATTGAACCAGGATCAATCGATGCCGGCTAACCAGGTCTCCCAAAGGCAAAAGGAGAAAGAGACCCAGCGCATAGCCGAGCTGCGTCGCCATAGGCACCAAGCCAACAATGGTCTCATTACCAAACTCGTGTTCAATGATCCCGAGAATGGGCTGATTGTAGTATATGTTAGCGACGGCCGCGCCGCTTGCGGCCGCCATAGCGAGGAGGGTCCGGTGCCCGACACCCTCGCGCGGACCATTGGTCTCGATATCTGCGGCACTCATGCGTTTCACTTTTTACTGATAGTCATGGTCGACTTAGTGCTCGCAATTCGCAGGCGTTGTATTGGACGATCTTGAGCAATATGAGTCGATGTTTACGTGACTTATATCGTGTCCACGACACGCGGACCTTGCTGCAGAGCAGATCCGAGGCTGGGAAGGCAACATCCATGGCATGACAGGGACTCGGGCTTCCATCCTTGGGGAAGGCAGCAGGGAGACCCGTGCCCCCGGCACAAGGTTCAGATTCTAACGCTGGCAGGAAGATGTGCCCGCCACCGTGCTGGTACACGGTGACCGCCTTGTCATGCGGGGCGGCGCCGTGGCCTCCCTCACACAGGTGGACACAAGCGAGGCGCTGGCTTGGCAGACCGGCATCCTCCAGTTCAGGGATGTTAAGCTTGGCAAAGCGATTGCCGAGCTCAACCGGTATTCTGAAACAAAGCTGCGACCAGCCGTGCAGCGCGCTCCCATTCGAACTCTGTGGGCAGGCGGGCGCCATATGCCTGGCAGAATGCATTCGCATCGTTCCATGAGACCTGCGTGACAGGATGATTGTCTTTGGCCGGCTCATGTTCGCTACCACCTGTAAGCCTCCAGTTGGCACCTTCCACCAAGGTCCAGATGCCGCGACCGCTTGTGACCACACCTGCATCACCAAATTTTTCAGCATCTGCTTCATAGCCGGTTTGTTCGACAAAAATGCGAAACTGACTGACCGTCACAGGTGTCTCGTCGAGCAGAAAGGCCGGAACGTCCAGTTCAGACCGGAGACCTGCATCCGGGGGGAGATTATCTCGCAGCATGCGGTTGCAACAGGAACGATTATAGTAGTTCGACCGCGCTGTGTGACTTTCGCCGGCGCTCTAGAGGGAGAGTCCGCCGTCGACGATGAGGGTCTGGCCGCAGACATAGGCAGCGAGCGGGCTGGCGAGGAAGACCGCGGCGCCTGCCATGTCGCCGGGCGTGCCCATCCGTCCCACCGGGATGGCCCGCAAGGCGCCTTCAAGGCGTTTGGGATTTTCGGTCGTTACCTTGGTCAGCTTGGTGTCAACAAGGCCAGGCGCGAGGCCGTTGACGCGAATACCGTCAGGTGCCCAGGCTTGGCCAAGAGTCTTTGTGAGACTGATCGCGCCAGCTTTGGAAGCGGCATAGGCCGGATTGCCGACATTGGCTGACAGGCCTGAGATCGAACTGACGATAATGATCGAGCCACCTGCCTTCGCAAGCATCGGTTTGCACCGGCGGGAACAGTGCATGAGGCTGTCGAGATTGACGGCCATGACTTTGTCCCAGTCGGGGTTTTCGAATTCACCGCGCTTGTAGACAACAATGCCTTGACTCAGGACGAGGCAATCGAGGCTATCGAAGTCAAGGCTGGCCGCCTCAATGGCGTCTGGGCTGCCGACATCGACCTGCTGATAGACCAGACCTTCAAGATCACTGCCCTCAGCGGCGGCATAGTCTGACGCTTTGGCGCGTGTTCCCCAGACATGCACCTCAGCGCCGCGGACATGAAAAGCTTGCGCAATGCCATTTCCGATGCCGCTGGACCCACCAACAACGAGCACGCGTTTTCCGGTAAAGTCTGTATCATCAAGGCTCAAGGGTATTTCCTCCGATTTTCTGTTCTGCAGTAACATCGCCTATCTTGGCGCTATTATGCAATCCCGAAGGGGAGCTGATTAATTCTGGGTACTGGCTATCAGTTCGAATGAGCGCAAGCGTGCACTATGATCATAGACGTCCGAGACGATAATGAGTTCGTCAGCGCCGGTCTCGGAGACTAACGCGTCTATACCTTTGCTGACGGTTTCAGGTGAGCCGACGATTGAGCGGGCCAGCATGTTCTGGGCCTGGGCTTTCTCCGCCGGGGTCCAGTAATCGTCTATATTGTCGATCGGCGGCTGGCTGAACGAGCGCGTGCCGCGCAGTAGGTTGGCAAAGGACATTTTCTGCGTGGTGGAAAGACGTTGCGCTTCGGCATCCGTCTCGGCGGCGATGATGTTCACGCCGACCATGGCGTATGGCTTGTCCAATTGTTCGGATGGCTTGAAACGGCTGCGATAGATATCGAGTGCGGCCATCAGATGCGCGGGCGCAAAGTGCGATGCGAAAGCGTAAGGCAAGCCAAGCTCTGCGGCGAGCATGGCGCCGAAATGGCTGGAGCCGAGAATCCAGAGAGGAACATTGGTGCCGGCGGCTGGAACAGCCTGAACACGTTGGCCCGGTTGGACCGGTTTGAAGAAGGCTTGCAGCTCCATCACGTCCTGGGGGAAGCGCTCGGCGTCTTCGTGGGTCGTTCGCAGGGCGCGGACGGTAATCTGGTCGGTGCCAGGGGCCCGGCCGAGGCCGAGATCAATGCGGCCGGGATATAGCCGTTCAAGGGTGCCAAACTGCTCGGCGATAACGATCGGTGCATGGTTCGGCAGCATGATGCCACCTGCGCCGACACGGATTTTTTTCGAGCCAGCAGCCATGTGGGACACCACCAGCGACGTCGCAGCGCTGGCGATACCGGCCATGTTATGGTGTTCCGCCACCCAGATGCGATTGTAATCCCACCTCTCGGCATGCGCCGCGAGGTCGCGCGCATTGTCCATGGCCGTGCGGGCATCGGTGCCTTCGGTTACACGGACAAGGTCGAGAATGGAGAGTTTGGTCATCAATCGGGGCTCCGGAATGGCGTCGTACGGTGAGGTGGCACCGTGCAGCAGGTTACTTGGGGACGCGCCGACCCGAAGTCAAAAAACTGGCTGTGTGCCGCCGGGGAAGGGGATTGGCGTGCCGGTCTCTGCATTGAAAAACCATCCTCAACCTCGTAGCAAAACCCTGAAAAACCCGTCGGAATCCCGTCTGCAATGATGCGAACCCGTCGATAGAATGATCGAGGAAATGCCCATGCCAGGCACCAATGTGCTCTCCGATATCCGTATCGCCGACATGACGACGGTCATTTTCGGTCCCTACTGCACGCAGACGCTGGCCGACATGGGCGCCGATGTCGTGAAGGTCGAACCGGCGGCGGGTGATGACTTCCGCAATGTCGGCAAGCCGGTGAAAACAAAATCCATGGGGCCGTGTCACCTGACTATCAATCGGGGCAAGCGTTCTGTCGTATGGGATCTCAAGTCGGACGAGGGCAAGGCGGCAATCACGAAGCTGATAGAGCAAAGTGATGTTTTTATTCATAATGTCCGGGAAGACGCGGTGGCGCGGATCGGGCTGACTTATGACGAGGTAAAGGCGATCAAGCAGGATATCGTCTACGTGCATTGCACGGGTTTCGGATCGAGCGGGCCCTATGCAGGTCGCCCGGCCTATGACGACCTGATCCAGGGCCTTTCAGGCACGGCAAGCCTGTTGCCACGGGTGGACGGTAATCCTGCGCCGCGCTTCCTGCCGACCGCCATTGCCGACAAGGTGTCTGGCCTGCACGCAGTCTACGCCACGCTCGCAGCGCTGCGTAAGCGCGACAGGACCGGGGAAGCCGTGCATGTCGAAGTGCCGATGTTCGAGTGTGTGACGCACTTCCTGCTGGAGGAGCACCTCTACGGCGAGACGTTCGATCCGCCGAACGGGCCAGCCTGCTACCAGCGCCAGGTCGATCCCTCACGCCAGCCTCTTGAGACAGCAGATGGATGGATAACAATTGCGCCCTATGTCGACGCACGTTGGGTTCGCCTGTTTGATGTGCTGGATGCACCGGACGAGTTGAAGGACGAGCGCCTCAATGACCGGCGTGGACGCTACCATAACATGTCCTACATGATGGAGCGGGTTCAGGCGTACCTGACGTCAAAGCCGACGCAGCATTGGCTCGAAGCCTTTTCTGCAGCGGACATTCCAGCTGCACGCGTCAATGACATTACAGAGCTGAGGGACGATCCACATTTGCAGGCGGTTGGTTTCTTCCAGAAGCGGGCGCATCCGACCGAGGGGAATTACTGGGAGACGCAGCCTCCGGTGATTTTCAGGGACGAGTCGGTGCGTACAATCCGCCCAGCTCCCCTCATAGGCGAGCATACAGATGAGGTTCTTGCTGAAATTGGCCTCACTGCTGCACCAAAAACAGATTCCACGGCCTGAAAGCGTGTCTGAACCGATAAATTTCTCGTTACCATTGGGAAACTGTTCGTTTTTTGATGCTAAGCGAGGCGCTCGACATGGTATTGCCTCTTGGACTTGGCGGATTACTTCGTGAAGTGCGGGGACAACGCCATGTGGGCGCTTGTTTCCGGGCATTCGTGCGGAAGTCTCGCAGT
>TARA_R110001606_G_scaffold372445_1_pt1 | contig 11250 bp, 13 predicted proteins | sample TARA_R110001606 | Tara Oceans TARA_R110001606 (sample SAMEA4398315) | marine metagenome | biome: Polar Biome; feature: [SRF] surface water layer (ENVO:00010504); material: water (ENVO:00002006), including particulate matter (ENVO:01000060) such as... | depth 5 m
GGGAAAGGGGAACCTCGGACATCAGAGGCTTTGTGCAACAAAGCCATAACTTGGGGTTGCGGCCAAACGATAGCGATGACCAAGTCTTGTGTAATGTAACATAATTGCGGTTACTGGTCGTTAAGAACCCAGCCCACGACAGCACCACGATCAGCACGGCGAAGGCCGCTACAAGCTTGCAAAGCTCGCGGATCAACCTTGCACCCCGGCCTTGGCATGGGGCAGAAACCGCGCATGAAGATCACGCATACCGATACGACTTTCACCATGTCCGGCACCCACTCGACCGACTCCTATCCACTTGATGAACTGACCAAGCAGCTTGCCGTCTACCGCCAGCTCCGGGCGGATTTCCCGAAGTCTGGGACGTCCTACGATGCGATCATCGACGGACTGGAAGCCTTGGCTTATGAGCTTGGAGTGCGTGTCGATCCCGACCTGGCCCGAATGGCTACGGCTTAGCATCAGCTTCCTGCCACGGTGCCAGCGTCGGCTGCGCCCCGGTGATCTCGATCGTGTCCAGCATCCCCGGCCTGTTCAGGACGGCCCACAGGTCCAGCAGCGCCCCGCACCATGCCTGGTAGTTGCGGCGCTTGGCGGCGACCATGCTGGCGGTGCCGGTGTAGCTGATCGCGCAGACGTCGCCTTTGCGCTCGTGCATATTCCGGTTCCGGTCGCGCCAGACCCAGGTGCTGCCGTCACGCGATTTGCCGGCCACGAAGCACCCCTCTTCATCGCTCCATTCCCATCCGCAGGGTGTGATGCTGATGCGATCCCCCTGCCCCCAGTCCGGCGCGCTGAGGGCGCGGGCCAGCTCGGCAATCTGCGTGGCCATGCGTCGGCCGCCGACATGATCCGACAGAGCCTCCACAACCGCAGCAATGACCTGCGCGTCCCGGTGCGGGTCGCTGGTGCCTCCCCCGTCGACGGTGTCGACGCCCGGCCGGTCAAACTCGTGGGTGCCATACTGATCAAAGTCGAGCACGGTCTTTTCGGTCAGGAAAGCCCCCGCCAGGGCGTCGGTGATCGACATGGCGCGGGTGATGCGGGATCCAGTGGTGATGGTCTTGTGAAGGCTCATGCGGCACTTACCAAATCTTTATGCATCTTATTTGCTTGGCAGACGGTTTTTCTCCGGGAGAAAGAGGATCTGTGAAAATGCGCTTCATCGAACTTAACCAGCTTGGCAGCGATGGTGCCCGCTATTCCATCTCGGTTTCGGTCACTCAGATTGTCAGAATGACAGCCCAAGCAGATGACCGTTGTATGCTCAGCCTTACGGACGGAACGGCGGTTACAGTCACGGAAAGCTATGACTCCGTCGCGAGTCTCTTGATGGATTCCGGAGCTACGTACATTTCGGAAAAGGTCACGCACCGACCGCCACACAGTCGGTGATCTATTGAAGAGCTGGCGGGACTGCGCCCTACCTCCCCTGCTAGCTTTTATAGCGTCAGAGAACCTGCTCATGCCGCAGTGTCCTTCCCGTACCGGACCGCGGCCAAGAGCCGCTGCTGGCCATCCATCGAGGGCTTGCCTTTCTCGCCCAGCACCTCGACGCACAGGAACGCCTTCCAGCGTGCCAGAGCCAAAGACGCCTGGACCTCCAGCCGCAGCGCGACGACCTCGATCTTGTTGCCGCCGATCAGCAGCTCCGCGATGGCCAATTCCTCCGCCGGCGTGAAGGCCGGGGCCATCTTCTCCAGGTGCTTGACGATGGCGCGCTCGGGCAGGCGTAGCGCACCCCAAGGGCGGACGGTGGTCTGCAGCTTGGCGGCGGCCGGGGCTGCGAAAGGCCATACCGCGGGCTTATTGACCGGCTCTTGAGCGCAGGTTGGTTTGGGCGGCAAGGGCGTAGCAGTTGCTGGCGTGGCGTTCTCGATCGGCTTTTGCACCGACACGGCCTCGGCGGCGGTATCAACCTTGGCTGCGACCTCTGGAAGCGTCAGGTTTCTGTCAGGCTAAACAAGGGCTGCTGCTTCCAGCAGCGATGAAGCCTTCTTCGAGTGAAATACGAACTCAGGCCCGTGGTGCTCGATGGAGCCTCTGCCTACATACTGCGTCCCCTGGTCGTGCTCTGCTTCCTAACCTTGGACCACGGAATGCTGGAGTTTTTCGGCTTGGTCATGGCGACGGGCTGGCTGCGCCGCCGGGTCAAAACATCGATGCGACCGCCCTGCGAAGCTTCTGTCGGATCGTCGTGGTTCTGATGAATTCCTCATCCTTGAGATAGGTCTTTCCGTGAAGCTCCACCCTATCGTCGAGAGCCAGGTCGACGCCCCAGCACGCGGCCACGTCCGGGTCGATGCCATCCGGCTGACCATACCGCGTGCACAAGATGCCGGGGATCCATTCCGTCACGATCACCGATGGGAGCTTGCTCTCGAGCTCCCGTGCAAGTGCCAGCGAGAAACACCGGGCGCCGGCCTTTGACACCGCGTAGCCGAGCTTTCCCTGCCGGGGATCGTCCCCGGCAAAGCTGCCGACGTTTATGATCCTGCCTTTCTTCTGCACCAACATCTGCGGCAAAAAGGCCCTGACGCAGTTTACTGGGCCTAGAAGGTTCGTCAGGATCTGGTCGTTGATACGATCAGCATTCGAGGACAAAAAATCACATTCATCGAGGATAGCTGCATTGTTGATGAGAATGTCTACCGTTCCGATGTTTTTCTGAATTTCCGTAGCCGCTGTTTGCACATCAAAAAAATCTGCAACGTTACACCTTATCGGGAGGAATGACCTCGGGACGCAGTTTTCGCCCGTGACGTGCAGTTCATGATCATTTCGTGCAATGCCCACGACGACGACCCCACGTGCTGTAAGGCGGCGGGACAGTGCACGACCCAAACCGGCACTTGCTCCCGTCACCACAGCAAGCAGCCTTTTGTTGGTACATGGCAATTGGAGGCTCCCGATCTAAATTTGTCTTGGACGACGCGACCGATCTGATTCAAATATTTGAATCGGCTTGTAATTACCCGATCACAGGATAAGAAAATATTGAACAGTCACTTCGGCTTTAAGCATAGTGCCAATTCAACGGGGATTCTGCAGTACAAGAAATGTTTGAATAACAAAAATGCCGGAAGTTAGTCCTACAACCATAGAGATACAATTATATGGCGATATAATAATCACCAGTGCAACTTTAAACACGGATGTCCGTCAGTACCATCGCAGTGTTATGGTCAATGACATTAATCAAATGAGAAGACCCAGGGACGCAGGGCTCTAGGTTCAGGACCCGTTCTTGATCACAGCCAGAACAGAACGGTTGCGGCCAATGCGATTGCAGAGAGGTAGGTCTCTGGGCACCTGTCGTAGCGCGTTGCGACACGTTTCCAGTCCTTCAGGCGGCCGAACATGATCTCGATGCGATTGCGTCTTTTGTAGCGGCGTTTATCGTATTTCACGGTCTTCTTGCGCGACGTCCTGCCGGGGATGCAGGCTTTTATCCCTCTGTCCTGCAATGCTTTTCGAAGCCAGTCAGCGTCATAGCCCCGGTCTGCCAGAAACCAGTCGGCCTGCGGCAGGCTGTCCAGAAGCGCCGCTGCGCCGGTATAGTCACTGACCTGTCCTGCCGACATGAAGAGGCGAATGGGCCGACCTTTCGCATCGGTGACGGCGTGCAGCTTTGTGTTCATGCCGCCTTTCGTTCGACCGATCTGGCGACCGCGCCCCCCTTTTTCGCACGCAGGCTACAAGCCGTGCGGTGCGCCTTCAGATACGTCGCGTCGATCATGATCGTCCTGGGATCGGTGTCCTTTGCGGCCAGGCCGACCATGATCCGAGCAAAGACCCCGTTATCGCTCCAACGCTTCCAGCGATTATAGAGCGTCTTGGCCGGTCCATATTCCCTCGGCGCATCGCACCATCGCAAGCCATTGCGGTTGATGAAGATAATGCCGCTCAGAACCCGCAGATCGTCTACGCGTGGGCGGCCATGGCTCTTGGGAAAGAACGGGCGAAGGCGCGCCATCTGCGCTTCGGTCAGCCAGAACAAGTTGCTCATCGATCAGGTCTCCTTGCGGCGGCCTGAATCACGCAAAGGGCGTAAAATCAATGGGTCTGGAGCCTAAAGCTTTGGGGCAGTGCACATGATGACGCCTGATCACGTCTGAAATGCCTGAATGGCAAAGATTACCGGCATGACTTTTTAAAACGGCAGAGTTTCGCTTGCGTCCATTTTAAAATATCATGCGCCATGATCATCTCACTGCTGGCGAGGACGGGTTTTAACACGGGGATAGGTCACACGCACTTCAGGCGCAGATCATATTGCCAAAAGGTTTTTCAATAGGCTCTTCCTGAAGTTGAGAGGGGTAGCTCGTGCTACCCCTCTCATTTTCTGATCAATCAGTCAGTGCGACATAATCGCCAGCTGATCAAAGATCCTTGGCGGGACGAGCAGCGCTGTCTCCAGCCACGCGCTCGTCATCGATCTCTACTTCGGTATGGCGCAGCGTGTCCCGGACGGTCTCGGTGCGTTCACTGGCTTCCGTCTCCAGGCTGATCTCCTCGACGACACGGGCTTCCTTGGACACGACAGCCTCTTCATGACGCTCGGTGGCCTCAACGGTTCGCTCGGCGAAGATGCCATCGCCGGGATTTACCGCGCGGTCGACGGGACGCCGCGTGACGTGGACAGTTTCATCGCGCAGCGTCACCTGCTCTTCGACGGGGGTCTCGACGACATAGGACCGGATGCGCACGCGGCCATGATCGGTTTCCCGCTTCCCGACACGCAGGTTCTCCTTCATGACCTCGATGGTGCCCTCATCGGCGCCCACAGCCGGGGTATCATAAGGTGCGCTAGGTGCCATGCCTGCAGTGCTGCGTGCGGCAAGGGCCGCTGCACCGCCATCCCAGCCTTCGTTGCGCCATTCGGTCTCGCGTTGGTCCATGTCGATCGTCCCCTCGTCATCGAGGATGTCGATGATCCGGTCCCGGTTGGCCGCAGTGGTCTGCACCGACACCAGGTATCCGCCGCGGTTCAGGCCTTCAGCATAGGTATGCTTGTCCTCGTCGGGCATGAAGAAATCTCCGAGGGCTTCAAAGAAGCCCCGGTCCTCGTCACGAGCGGTCGTGGTTGACGTTGCAGTCGTGTCACGGCCTGCGACGATATCGACCTTCGAGGAGGACAGGCCTTCGGCTTCGATGCGGCGTACCGCGTTGGCAGCCTCCTCCTGAGTGTCGAAGAAAGCGGTGATCTGCTGGCTGTTACGCTCGGTAGACATATCGTCGGTGAAAGACATTTCTCTGCTCCTGGTAAGGGTCCCGAACACTGCGTTGGGACCGGTTCGTTCGATGGTGGCAGTCTGTTTTCGCAGCTCGACGTCGATGCTCTTGGTATCGATCGACGTGATGGACCGAATATGAAGCTCCTCCTTCACCAGAAGGCGGATTTCGGTCACTGCGACTTCTTCAATGACGGGAACCACATACGTGTCACCCTCGTAGCGGGGTTGGGGGGCTGGTTCGCCCTTCTCCAGCATGCGGTTCACCGCCATTCGTTCGATCACTGTCTCGGTCCTTGCGAGATCGACAACTTCCTGATGGACGTCAGAGGATGTCGTCGCGCGGACCGTGACCTTTCCCGTGACCACGTCGTTGATGATGATCTTCGCGCGCTCCTCTGCGAGAGCGATGGTTTGCACAGAAGTCGTCTCAACTGACTGACTCTTCATGGGAAAGATCCTGTTCTTATCGACGAATGGGTCAGATAGTGCGGCGACGAGCCGTGACGACGGGCTCGACGACGCCCATCCGCCCACCGAACCATCCGGCCAAGGCACCCAGGATCAACACGACGGCTGCCAGAAGAGCACCACGCGTGGCAGCCTTCGTGGCCGTGTCAGCAGCCTCCGTCGCAGCAGCCTGAGCCGTATTCACGGCTTCGGTGAACTGCGCTTGATACTCCTCGATCTGCTGCTGGGCTTCGGGAACGGGAATACCTTGTGCCTGGGACAGTGCCTGAGCCGCCTGACGGCGGGCCTGTTCGGCTTCAGCTTCGGTTCCGGTCAGCGCGGTACGCACTGCGGCGATGGCCGCATCACGAGCAGCTTCCGGATCGGCATCGGCGGGCACGGAACCGCGGATCCGCTCTTCAATCGCCGTGAACGGATCGTTGGGAATGGCCGAGCCGACGACGGAACCCGCGGTGCTGGCGGCACCTCCCACAACGTTTCCAACCGTGCCGACCGCACCGCCGACAAGGCTCGTGACGCTGGAGCCGATCAGGTAGATTACGAAGATCGTGGAAACGGCCCAAGCCGTAAGACCATGCCATCCGGCTGTGGACGGTTTGGGTTTGCCCGACAGACGACCTGCAGCCACACCACCCAACAGAGCTGCCAGGATGGTAGAGATGGCAAACCAGATCCCTGCACCGATCCCAAACGCGCCGGCTGTCGGATTGTCACCGGTGCTGGGGTCGAGCGTCGCCGCGCCCACACCGACGCCCACCATGTTCAAGACGACCTGTGCGGAAACGGCGATGACAGCACCTGCAAAGATCGCCCCCCAGGAGACCTGATTGATCATCACCGAACGGGCATCCTCCGCAGGCGTCACCGCGCTCATTGAGATATCAGACGTCCCACTATCAGAAGAATATCCTGATCTCGTATCTGAGGTTTGAGCCATACTACATTCTCGCTTTTTCATGGATGTCAGAGGATGGTTAGGCCGCCAAATACGAATTACAAACCAAGTAAAAACCATTTACATTGCGCGAGGATAAAATGACGGCCCGTTCAGGGTACGATAAGCGCATTCGTCCCTTCATGGCTTGTTAACCAAGATGGCTTTAGGATGTTCCAATAACAAAAGGCATATTGAGCGGTTTGCCGAAAAAAAGTCGAACCTTTAAGGCGGTACGTTTTTCGGCGCTCAGAGCCTGAACTATTCTGGCGCAACACTGTTCTTCCGGCGACCGGTCGCATTGACCGGAGAGGCAAGGATTATCGCCTTAGCATCTCAAAGGACCCTGAACGGCATGGACGAACTGCTTGATGCAGACGGCGGGCTTGGACCGATCGTGACGAAACTCGAGGCCTGGACCGAGGGACTCATTCGGCTGACACCCAATCTGATCAGCGCCGTCCTTCTCCTGCTGGTCCTCTACGTCGTCGCTCGCGCATTCAGTTATAGCGTCAGTCGGACGTTGAGGTATCGCGGCAGGCCCGCACTGGCCAATGTCGGCTCCGCCCTGGTGCGGTGGTCAATCATGATCCTGGCCCTGCTTCTGGCCGCGACGATCGTTCTTCCCTCGCTCCGCCCCGGAGACCTTCTTTCAGGACTGGGGATCGGCTCCGTCGCCATCGGCTTTGCGTTCAAGGATATCCTGCAGAACCTGCTGTCCGGTATTCTGATCCTTTTGCGACAGCCTTTTCGTGTCGGCGATCAAATCGTGGTCAACGGCTTTGAGGGAACCGTCGAAGACATCGAGACGCGGGCGACATACATCAAGACCTACGACGGACGGCGCGTCGTCATTCCAAACTCTCAGATTTATACGGGGACGTTCACGGTCAACACGGCGTTCGACTTCCGGCGGTCGGAATATGATGTCGGGATCGGCGCCAGCGATGACTGGGACAAGGCGATGCAGCTGATGGTCGAGGCCGCGGCGTCGACTGAAGGCGTTCTCGCCGATCCGTCCCCCGAAGCATTTCCCGTCGGTATCGACGCTTATCAGAACACTATCCGTCTGCGCTGGTGGACGAAGCCTGATCGCGCCAGCGTCATCCATACCCAAGGCCGGGTCATCCTGGCGGCCTTCAAGGCGCTCAACGGCGCCGGGATCGATATGCCCTATCCGACGCAGGTGCATCTTTGGCACGACCAGACAGAAGACACCGACGGTGATCGCAAAAGGCAGCGCGAGGGGTGGCCTGCCGGCAGAGGCGATGTCCCGCGCTCCCGGTTCGATGCCGCGAAGGAGGCATCGAGGGAAAACCAATCGTCCAGGTCAGACTGATAGGGTCTCCATGATGAAATTTTCCTGATGAGGCGGGATTCACCCCGTCTATCTGAATGATCCACACATGTTGTTTTGTCCAAAAGCCACGATTGGCTCAAGAGTTACAAGAGCAGACCGATGCTAGAGAAACTGTCTGAAGCGCCTGATCCCTATATCCTTGTCCTCATGGCATTCGGGGTGCTTATCGCCCTCGTGGCATGGCTGCCGCTGGTGCTTCGCCGCCTGCCCCTGTCGCTTCCGATCGTGTGTATTCTCATCGGGGTCGGGCTGGGGCTGGTTCCTGGGCTACGGTTCGACCCCTCGCCTCTGAAGTATCCCGAGATCGCCGAACGGTTCTCCGAGTTCGTGGTGATCATCGCGCTCATGGGGGCAGGTCTGAAGATCGACCGGGTCCTGGGACTTCGGTCATGGATGATCACCTGGAGGCTCATCTTCCTGACCCTCCCCTTGGGGATCGCGCTCATCGCACTTCTGGGTGGGACATGGCTTGCCCTACCCTGGACCATGGCCCTTCTGCTCGGTGCCGTGCTTGCCCCGACGGATCCGGTGCTGGCCTCGGACGTCCAGGTCGGTCCGCCAAAGTCGGGTGAGGAAGATGAGGTCCGTTTCGCGCTGACGTCGGAGGCCGGCATCAATGACGGTGCCGCTTTTCCCTTCGTCCACCTGGCCATCGTCCTGTCAGCAGCGGCCGTGACGCAGGAGCCCTGGCTCTGGGACTGGCTGAGCTACAATGTCCTGTGGGAAATCGGTATCGGTGTCCTGGGCGGCTATCTGATTGGCAAGCTCTTCGGGTGGATCACATTCCACATTCCTGCCGAGAGCAAACTGGCCCAGACTGGTGACGGGCTGATCGCGCTTGCCGCGACATTCATCTCCTACGGCTTCACAGAGACCCTGCACTCCTACGGGTTTCTGTCCGTATTCGTAACGGCGTTGACGTTCCGTCAGGCTCATCGGGATCACGATTTTCATACGGACATGCACGATCTGACAGAGCAGGTCGAACGGATCGCGATGATGATCCTGCTCCTCATGTTCGGAGGTGCACTGGCCAATGGACTGTTGGCAGCCCTTCGCCCGGTGGACATCGCAGGCGCGCTGCTCATCCTTTTGATCATTCGCCCCGTGACCGGAATGATCGGCCTCGGTGGCACGAAGGCGACGCTCGGCGAACGCTTGACCATCTCGTTCTTCGGGATCCGCGGGATCGGTTCGTTCTATTATCTGGCTTACGGCCTCAACCACATCGACGATTTGACCCATGCCGCGCGTCTATGGGCTATCGTGGGGCTCGTGGTGCTGCTGTCCATCATCATGCACGGCCTCACGGTGACCCCGATCATGAGGCGACTGGACATCACGCACGGCCGTGACCCTGATGCGGATGATGCCGTGCCCCCACCGGGCTTTCAGGGGCCTGCTGCCTGACACATGCGGCAGCAACGCGACGCAGATAAAAAAGGGCCCCGTAAGGGGCCCTTGCTACTTGTTACGATGGAAGAACCTTATGCGTGCTCAGACTCGTCCTCGTCGTATTCCGCAGCGGCGTCGTTGATCGTGTCCTCGGCGAGTTCTGAGAGCTTGCTGTCTGCAGCGCTCTCCTGGTCCAGAATGGTCTCGAGATGGACTTTCGCCTCGTCCAAGCCGAGAGCATCCGCAAAGGCGCTCATGGAGCCGTAGCGGGTGATCTCGTAATGCTCGACGGCCTGGCAGCTGAAGATGATGGCTGCATCGCCAGCGGCAGTTCCTCCAAAATCTTCAAGCAGGCTCTCGCTCTCTTCGAGGATGCCATCGATAGCGTCGCATTTCTCGGCTTTGGCGCGCTTGCCCAAAAGCGCAAAGATCGCCTCAAGGCCTTCGATCTGGGCGGCGGTCTCCTCGCGGTGCTGGGTTAGCGCCTCGACCAGCTCCGGGTGGTTGGCCGCCTTGATCATCTTGGGCAGAGATTTGTAGATCTTCTTCTCGGCATAATACATATCCGCCAGCGCATGTTCGAAGAGATCAGCCAAACCCTTCGACTCGCTGGCCTGCTTGGATGCCTTGGCGGAGGCCGCTTTGGCAGCGATGGTCTGGGAGCGCTTCGCACGTGTTTCAGCGCTGGCTTTTTCGGCTTTCCCACGTGCAGCTTTGCTCGATTTCGACGCTTTTTCCTTTGCCTTGGTCGACGTCTCGTCAGCAGCCTTTTTCTCATTTGCCATGATCAGGTTTTCTCTCGCGTGTTGGTTGGATAATTGTGGAATTGCCTGCTGAAACGCCGGTGTTTAGGCGGCTGTTCCCACGGCAGCGCGGCATTTGTTATCGGGCAGCCAATCGCGAATGCTCCGCTGTTGGTTTTCGGGTTTCCCGGCCCTGAGGCCAAAAGGCGTGAACGGCGCACGCGGCGGCCAGACCGAGGACAGCGCCGGCTGCAACATCAATGGGATAATGCTTACCGCGGGGCACCTGAATCCCGGCAATCATCGAAGCAACTGCCAGGGCCGGAACGGCTGTCTGCGGCAGATCGCGCGCCATGACGGTGGCCACAGCCACGGCTCCGGCAGTGTGACCGGACGGAAACGAAGTGTCGTGTCCGCCTTCGCTTTCACCCGCCTCGCATTCATAAGTCTGCTCTTCGATCATGACTTTCGGGCGGGTCCGCTTGAAATTGTTCTTGATGATCCGTTTGACAGAGTTTGCAAGAACATGAGCGGTCATCATCTTGAGGCCGACCTGCGTCATCTGTGGTCGATGGGTAATCGCCCCTGCCCCGATCATTGCGGCACAGACGATCGACAGCGGGATCTGATCAGCAATTTCGCTGGCAGTCCCGAGTGTTTTGACCACTGGATGATGGCGGTGGCGCGCAGCAGAGCGTGCAACTTCCTTGTCCGCTTCTTCGACGACGCTGGCGGCGTCGGGAGAGACTTTTTTTTCGTGACCGTTCGTGCCCATTTGGATCGCTTTCTTGCTGATCTTGCGCTGCCCATTCGGCAGGCACAATGAAGCAAGCAAAGCTCCTCCTGGTTCCGGCAATAAAAGATGTAGCGTGAGAAACAGAGGCTATTATCGTTGGCAGGTTCTTGCTTGATAAAGATTCATCAACTGTTGTTCTGACGCATGATTCAACCGGGCTGCGATGGCGGAAGTCTCCGCCCGCCCGGATCATGCTTTTCCATCGCGCGGCGTTTGCCTTAAATCAGAACTCTCACTTCCAATTCCACATAATCATTGCTGCGGGCAACGGCGCAGCCGTCATTGTTCGACAGGACAATGACGGGGATGCCGCG
>TARA_R110001606_G_scaffold99852_2_pt1 | contig 11242 bp, 11 predicted proteins | sample TARA_R110001606 | Tara Oceans TARA_R110001606 (sample SAMEA4398315) | marine metagenome | biome: Polar Biome; feature: [SRF] surface water layer (ENVO:00010504); material: water (ENVO:00002006), including particulate matter (ENVO:01000060) such as... | depth 5 m
GCAAAGGATTGATAAAATGATCCAAAAAATGAGCTGTGAACAATTTAGGATGCGAACTGCGGCGATTTCAGAATCGCTGATTCCGTTGCGAGAAAGGATGTTGTCTATTAATCGCGAATTGTCGGAATTAGTGTCTCGTATGAAACCCTTAAAGAAAATAATTATTGAATCGACAACACATACTCAGACGCCAAACGGCTGGAAAATACTTGATGGCTGGAGCAAAAGCAGAAAGGCGAAGGATCAGTGGTCTCCTTTGAATACTCAACACATTAAGCTCGGACATAAAAAATCATCAGTACAGCGCGATATTAATCGACTGGTAACTCATAAAAATGACTTGGAACACGAACTGCGGATACAAGAAAGTAAAGTTCTAGCGGAATGAAGGTCGTTTATTTGCCCGTCGAGATTTTAACAAGAGAGCTGGATTCTCGCGTTGAGCTTGTTAAAGCACTGCCTGATTGCATTGTTGTTGTTGGTCAATCCTGGGAGATACTTCGCAACGCCGAAAAACTGCCACCCGGCGTAATCCTGTTTAAAACGGTCAACAGGATTCAGGGATCAAATATGATGAGCTGGAAGATGGCGGGACACACAGTTTGCGCTCTGGATGAGGAAGCCTTGATTGCAAAGGGAGCGTCGGCTTTGGATAGCGCCGTTTCTAGATTGGCGATGTCTAACTGCGATTATTTCTTAGCTCACAATCAGGAGCAGCTAAATGTTATCCAATCCACCTACTTTTTGGATGGTCGGGTTGTCGGAAATCAACGTCTGGACTTATGCAGAGGCGAGAGCTTTGAGCCAGAGGCCGCAGCGTTGCGTGAAAAGCATGGCCCGTTCGTTTTAATAAACACGAATTTTGGGTCAATAAATTCGCACTGGGGTGGTTACGAGGGGTCCAGAAACATCGCAAAACAGGCGGGAATGATAGACACCCCGGCTCAAGACTACGAGTTCAAGGCCATGGCAGCCTGGGAACATCGGAATATGACTGAGGTATATAGCTTGATCAATAAGCTGTCTGACCTCGGCATTAAAATTATTTTAAGGCCGCATCCCGGCGAAAACCCAAGCGTGTGGGAAGATATTTCGGAAATCATTGTTGTAACGGGGACATCTCCGTTGCCCTACATCGCTGCGTCTGAGATGGTTTTTGCCACATCGTGTACGACAAGTTTGGAGGCCGCAATTATGGGCAAGCAATCTGTAAACTTAAGTCCCGCCCGCGCCCCGATTGAACAGATATGTGGAGAGGTCAATGTGACAGTGAGGTCGGCAGAAGAGGCTGTTGACGCTATGGACCGCGGGGTGGAAATGAGCGAATATACAAAACTTGCTCGTGAAATGTTTCCATCTGGAGCGACAGACAAAATTGCGGACGTGCTCAGATCGATAGGCCCGACCGTTTCCGAGACTGTGACGTTTAATATTGATCCGATTGAGCGGACAGATTTGCAGCGCGTAAAGTTTACACTGGAAATGGAACAGGCGTGGCGAAAATTGGGTCAGTGTTCGAAATTAGCTGACAGTTTATATATCAAACGACCGGAGGCGGCATGAGTGATTTGCACAAAAAAAGAGTACAAGAACAAGCGGCTCGGAATCTTGCAGACAAGCCCGCAACCCTTGCTGCGTATCAGGAGCGCGTGCGTAAGCAGCAATCAAAGTGGGCTTATGCCAAGACTGTCGAGAACCTCTCAAATGGAGGCATACTGATTCCCAAAAAAGAAGCCCTACTCGGAGGTTTGGACGAGCTGGCTGATACGGCCCGTAAAAGAAAACCAGGGCGTCCCAGAAAGACGTCATAATGGCAGCAAATTAAGTGAAAACCCCGGAGCGCTGTAACGCTACCGGGGCCATTCATCTTGTCCACCCCAAGTCTAATCAGGAGAACTCTATGTTTATAGACAGCAGACAATACCAGCTCAACCTTTAAAACTTACAGGTGGAGAATAAGATTGACTAAAGGTAGCGAGCCGAAATTAGGCGCTATAAAGCATCTGAAGCCGAAAGACCTCGTTCCGTACGCTAAGAACAGCCGTACGCATGGCGTTGAGCAGATTGATCAGATCGTTGCTAGCATCAATGAGTTTGGCTTCACCAATCCCATTCTGACTGATGGCAAGGGACACGTCATAGCGGGGCATGGGCGCCTGCTGGCTGCTCTGAAGCTAGGGCTTGAAACAGTCCCTACAATTTCATTAGGCCACCTCAGCGCAGCTCAGCGTCGAGCGTACATCATAGCCGACAACAAACTCGCCCTGAATGCTGGATGGAGCATTGAGATATTGAAGGCCGAGCTTGAGGATTTGCAAGAGCTGGACTTTGATTTAGAGGTTCTAGGCTATGGCGTTGTGGAACTGGAGGCCCTTCTGGGCGGGGATATTGTCACAGATCCGAACGCCGAATATGCGGGGATGCCTAGTTTTAACCAAGAAGATCAAGGGGCCTGGAAACGATTAGTGGTGAATTTCAAAAGCCCTGAAGACATAGAAGCCTTTTCGAAAGCGATCGGTCAGAGGGTCGGAACAGATACGCGGTCCCTCTGGTATCCTGAAGTAAAAAACGGAGTGTTCAAGAACACACGCTATGGCTCAGACTCCTAAATATCCCCTGTATATTGTTTCCAAGGGCCGCGCCGACACTCGGTTAACGAGTAAGGCATTGGAGCGCATGGAAACGCCGTATCATATCATCGTGGAGGCGCAAGAGTTTGACGAGTATGCCGCGGTGATCGACCCTGGCAAAATTCTGATCCTCGACCAAGCATTCAAGGATAAGTACGACACGTTCCAGGACACGCCTAATATAACCAGCACAGGCTCCGGCCCGGCCCGCAACTTCGCCTGGGAACACTCAATCAAGGCTGGATTTGACCGCCATTGGGTTATGGATGACAACATTCGCCACTTCTACAGGCTGCACAATAACCTGAAAATAGTGGTGTCAGATGGCACAGTCTTCCGCGCTATGGAGGATTTTGCAGACCGCTACACAAACCTTGCTATGTGCGGGCCTCAGTATCATATGTTCGCACCACGCAAGAAGAAAATGTCACCTCTGGTTATGAACACGCGGGTTTATTCGTGCAATTTGATCAAGAATGATGTTGATTTCCGCTGGCGTGGAAGGTTTAACGAAGACACTGACTTGTCCCTGCGGATGCTCAAGGAGGGTTGGTGCACAGCCTTGTTCATTGCCTTTCTGCAAGGGAAGGCGAACACGCTCAAGATGAAGGGCGGGAACACTGATACAGTTTACGTGGCTGGAACGATGCCTAAATCCATGATGATTGTTGATATGCACCCTGATGTTGCCAAGCTGGTGTGGAAGTTCGGACGCTATCATCACCATGTCGATTATCGAAAATTCAAGAAGAACAAGCTAATTCGGCGTAAAGGCGTTAAAATAGACATCGAACCCAATGAATACGGGATGCAATTACAGATGAGGCGAGCATCAGATGCCTAAGCCTGAATTCATACCGACTGACCAACACCGGAAGCAGGTCGAAAGTCTTGCGGGCTTTGGCTTGCCCAAAGAGGACATCGCGCTTCTGATTGAAAACCCTAACACTGGCGAGGGCATCGCCAAGGCCACGCTTGAGAAGTATTTCAAGACAGAATTGCGGGTCGGCCATGTTAAGGCGAACGCCGCCGTGGCTCAAAGCCTCTTCCAGCAAGCGGTCACGGATAAAATTACGACTGCGGGCATCTGGTGGTCGAAATCGCGCATGGGCTGGAAAGAAAGAACAGAGGTCGAGCTATCAGGCTCCCTCGACATCAAGGAGGTAAGACGCACCATTGTCCGCCCTCCTAAAACCTGAAGAAATCTGTCACATCCCGACTGCGGAAGCGTTTGAGCCATTCCTTGAACCAGCCCGCTACAAAGGGGCGTTTGGCGGGCGTGCATCCGGCAAAACTCACTTCTTTGGTGGTCTAGGTGTAGAACGCTGTTATGTGGAGCCCACGAGAATGGTTTGCATTCGTGAGGTTCAGAAAGACCTTAAAGACTCATCCATGCAGGTGATGATGGACAAGATCGAAGCCCACGGCTTCAGCAAGTATTACCAAAAGGTTCAAGGCGAAATACGAGGCGCAAACGGCTCAATCATTATCTTTAAGGGCATGACAGATTACACGGCAGATTCAATCAAGTCCCTCGAAGGCTACGACATCGCATGGGTAGCCGAGGCCCAGTCACTATCACAAGATAGCCTGGACAAACTAAGACCGACTATTCGTAAGGATAACTCCGAGCTGTGGTTTGATTGGAACCCCGACAACGAGTTTGATCCTGTTGATAATTTTTTCCGAGGCTTACACGCGCCCGCTGATTCAATCGTAAGGCGCGTTAACTGGCACGATAATCCTTGGCTGCCTAAAGTTATGCGCACGGAGATGGAAGAGGACAGGGCCGCTGACCCTGACAAAGCCGCCCACATCTGGGGTGGTGAGTATAGACAGGCCCCGAAAGGTGCGCACTACGCAGCATTGCTGGCCAAGGCTATCACTGAGGACCGCGTGACAACTCTCCCCCATGAGCCCGCCGCCGAGGTGCATGTGTCCTTTGATTTAGGCGTGGGCGCTAATCAATCTTTATGGTTTGCTCAGTTCGTAGGCAATGAATTGCGCATAATAGATTATCTGCAGGGAGATGAGGAAGCGGCAAACGAGGGGTATGCTTGGTTTGCTCGTAAAATGCGTGAAAAGGACTACACTTATGGCAAGATTTACTTTCCACATGATGGCCGGGTAAGAGAAGCCACGGGGAAATCCAGGGCCGAGACTATGGAAAATCTAAAGTTTAACGTCGAGATATTGCCTATGTTGCCCGTGGCGGACGGGATTGATGCTGTAAAGCGCACTTTTCCTAAGATATGGGTAGATTCTAAACGCTGCGCTGAAGGACTGAAGTCAGTTAAGAATTACAGAGATAATTGGGACGAAAAGCTAGGCCGGTCCAATGGCCCTCTAAAGGACTGGACAAACCATGCCGCGGATAGCCTTCGATACATCGTCCAAGCATATGAGGCGCCATCGCTAATCAAGCCTCAAGGCCGTGGTCAATACAGAGGGAGGGAGGGTTCATGGATGCGGTAGGGCTTCGGGATGCAATAGGTGAGTCAAAAGGAAAGTTGACGCTTTTGCAGCATTTCCAGCGCACCGATTTGATTTTCCGGTCGGTTCCTGACCATATTTGGCCTTCGACCGGCGAGCTGGATGGAAGTCATAAGGGCAGAGCGGCGGCGATTGTAGGTGGAGGCCCGTCGCTGACCCAGTCCTTCCCTGAATTAAGAAAGTTGCACGATGCGGGCGGCGTTGTTTTCGCGCCCAACAAAAGCCACGACTGGCTGATCGACGGGGAAAGAGACACGGGGCGGCAACATCGCTGGTTGCGCAAGCCGCTCATCCCGACATATGGCGTTCTTGTCGATCCATCGCCTCACATTTCTGATTATATGCGGCCTCACAAAGACGTTTCATATTTGCTCGGGACGATATTAGACTACCATTGTTTTATTAACTTCTTGCGGGCGGACTCTAGGGCTTACCTTTGGGTGCCAACCTTCATGGAAGATGCAAGCGACATATTGCAAGCCTCGGAGCGGTGGCCTGATCGACCGATGCAGTTTGTATCCGGCGGGTCTACTGTTGGGCTTCGCACGATAGGTCTGGCCGTTTCTATGGGGATAGAAAATATACACTTACACGGATTTGACAGTAGTTACGCCCCAGGAACTAACACGCTATATGCGTATCATAAGCCGTCTATTACTAAGGAGCAGAGCAACCCTACGATTGTTTCTGAAGGCGGCGATCAGCTTCGTTTTAAGGTGAATCATCACATGGCAAAACAAGCGATTGAATTTGATGATCTTTGCAAGCGGTTGGACACAATGATAATCAACGGAATACCGAGGTCCGTCAGTTTGACGGTTCACGGAGATGGCGCAATTCCTTGGATGGCTTGGAAAAGCCAGAGCCCGCATATTCATCACGCAGACCCATCGATGATGCTAAAAAAGTATGGCACTCACAAATACTTTGATTATGCAACAGGATTGAGTCAAAGTGAGCCTTTATATTACTCGCCAGAGACACCGATCCTTATCAACCAATTTGAATTACCCAAATTCTCAGATACAAAGGCGGCAACAAAATGAGGAGAAACCCATTAGCCGGTGTTACCGACGCGCTTCTTGGCTCTTCTTCGCTTAATAATCACGTTAGATTGGTGCCTGTCGCTGAGAAATCTCAAACAGTTTATGAACTTTCTGTCGCAGACCTTTACGAGTGTGATGCTAATTGGGACAAAATCAGAGAAAAGCTAATTGAAAAGGGCGCAAATGCTGCCGAGCTTGACGCTGGAGAATACGACGCAACACAAGGCTCTTCTGGTTTAAAGGTCACAATGCGTAATGATTAAAGCCTTCTCTCAAATGTCTTTTGGTGGATTTATATTGTAATGGCCCACGACGAAAACATCGCTGACGCGCTATCTCGTTACGAAGACGCAGAAAGTTACTGGTCGACTGTTCGTGAAAACGGTCGCGACGATACGCGGTTTGCCAATGGCGACCAGTGGCCTGACGGAATCCAGGCAGATAGAAACCGGGAAGGTCGCCCGTGTCTCACGATTAATCATCAGCCAAAGTTTATTCGTCAAGTGGTCAACGATTCCCGGCAGAACAAGCCTTCAATTAAGTGCCGCCCCGTTGACAGTCGCGCTGACATCGAAATCGCTGAGATTTATGATGGCATTATCCGCCACATCGAGAGCACCTCAGACAGTGACGTTGCATACGACAGCGCAATCGCTGGAGCTGTTGGTTTCGGATGGGGATTCTTTCGTATAGACATTGATTATGCGAAAAACGACGCGTTTGACTTGGACATTTTATTCCGCCCTATATTAAACCCGCTGGCCGTTGTGTTTGACCCGCTTACGCAAGCCGCGGACAGCTCAGATTGGCGGTATGCCTTCGTTACAGATGACCTATCGAAAGCTGAGTTTGAGGCGGCGTATCCTGGAGCCCAGGCAGTTTCCTTCGAAGGAGACAGCAGTATGTCTCAGGGTTGGTACGCCGAAAACACAATCCGCGTGGCTGAGTATTTTGACCGAGAGGAAATAAAGAAACAGATTTGGAGAATGACGGACGGGCAGGTTCTTGATGAGGACCAGCTTTCCGATGAGGAAATTCTAGGTCCGCTTGCTGCTGTAGGGATTATCCCCGAATCTTCCCGTGAAACAATGTCGTACAAGGTCACGCACAGAATTATTACCGGGGCGGAAGAATTAGACAAAAAGACATGGCCGGGCACCTATATACCGATTGTTCCGGTTTATGGCGAGGAAGTGAATATTGAAGGACGCCGTTTATTCCAGTCGCTTATACACCACGGGAAAGACTCGCAACGTAATTTCAATTATTGGCGTTCAGCAGGCGCCGAGCTTATTGCTTTGGCTCCAAAAACACCGTGGATTGGGCCAGAAGGATTTATAACCGGCGATCCCCGCAAGGCGGAAAAGTGGGCGTCCTCAAATTCCGAAAGTCACGCTTACCTCGAGCACGCTAATGGCAAGCCGCCATCGAGAACGCCTTTTGCTGGCGTTCCTTCCGGTGTGTTGCAAGAGGCCAATCTTGCCGCCGATGACATGCGTGAGATTATTGGAATGAACAACGCCTCTGTTGGTGTGCCTAATCCCCGCCAAGAGTCCGGCATCGCTTTGAGACAGCGGCGGACTGAATCCGACACGGGGACGTATCATTTTCACGACAACCTGACTCGCGGCGTTCGCTGCGCTGGCCGCATTGTCGTTGATCTAATCCCTAAAGTTTACAATGACGCTCGGGTGATGCGCATACTCGGCTCTGACGGTAAGCAAAACATGGTTCCAGTAAACCAACGGATCGACATGCCACCGACGCCCCAACAGCCTCAAGGCGCGGTTTTGAATTACGACTTAACGGTCGGCAAATACGATGTTGTTGTGGAGGCTGGCCCTTCGTACACGACCAAACGCGAAGAATCCGCAGAGATGATTACGAGCGCGATTAGGGCGGCCCCTCAAACGGCGTCCATCCTGCTCCCGCAGTTGATGAAAATGACAGACATGCCGGACGGCGAGAAGGTAACAGAAATGCTTGCTACCATGATGCCGCCCGCGGCTCGTGCGATATTCGATGGGTCTCCAATGCCTCCGCCTCCAGGCCCTCCACCGGAAGTCGCAATGGAGCAAGCTAAAGCACAGGGACAGCTTGAAATCCAAAGGCAGAAAGCAGAGCAGCAGTTAATTCTTGAGAGAGAAAAGGCCGCAAATGATCGCCAGATTGAGGACACACAAGCTATGGCCGACATCGCTGTGAACGAAAGAAAAGCAGAGTCGCAGATGGCGCTCGAACGTGAAAAGGCGGGCTTGGCTGCTCAACTTCTTCGAGAAAAAGCCACCCTTGAAGCTGAATTGAAACGCATGAATATGCCAGAGTTAATGATACCGCCAGTTATCCCTCCTAGTATGTAAGACCCCTTCAACAATCAAGGATTTTTACTTTGTCCGATTTAGACGCAGAACCAGCTCCCGAAGACAACACGCCAGAGCCTTCAGCTGAAGATGATGCAGCTGAAGCACTTCTTGAGGCCGAACTTGACGATGAAGCCATTGATGACGATGCCAGTGATGAGCTTGAAGAGGCCGAAGTCGACGGTAAGCGCGTTAGAGTTTCTAAAGGTTATCGGGGGCACTTGCTGCGCGAGGATGATTACCGCCGAAAAACGCACACGCTAGGCGAAAGAGAGCGGGCCGCCACGGCTAAAGAGGCCGATATACAGGAACGAGCCCAAATAATTTCGCAAATTCAAGACGAAGTGACGGATGCGAGGTCTTTAGACAAGCAGATTGCAGCGTATAAGGCCGTAACACCAGAGCAATGGCGCGTCCTTCGTGATGAGGACCGCGACAGATACGACGATGCCAGAGCAGATCATAGTCTTTTGCTTGATAAGCGCAGAGAGGCCGGAGAGGCAATAAATCAACGCGTTAATGTTATTCAACAGGCTGAAGGCCAAAGGCGAGCTCAGTGGGCGTCGCGCCAAGAGTCGGAAATAAAGGCGGCAGTAGCAGATTGGGGCCCGACCAAAGAAAAGGAAATCAAATCACATATTTGTGAAAAGTTTGGTTTTGACGCGAACGATGTTGACCTGGTAAAAGACGCAAAACTTGTCAAAGTTATGGCGCACATTCACAAGCAAGACATGGCCATAAAAAGGGCAAAGTCTCGCGCCGCTAAAGTTCGTGGAGATAATATCGAAGACATTGTGCCGGTTCGCCGTGTGCAGGGCTCGGGCAAACCTCAGAACGGCCCTACGGCACGACTTCTTAAAAATGATCCAGACGCCTTCGACAAGGCTTTTCTAAAGTCACTTCGCAATTAGTTGACAACTTTAGATAGTTGGTGGCATAATCACGGACTGTCGGTGAGAAAGGCGTTTATAGGCGGAGCCGCCCACTAGGGAGGCCAAACCAGCCGCGCAAGATGAATCCCGAACGATCGACCCCGCTACGGGTCTGTGTTCATTTTTGGAGATTCATCATGGCTAATACACTTCTTACTATTGACCAAATCACTCGGATGTCTTTGGTAATTTTGCATCAAAAGTGTAATTTTATCGGCAACATCACGCGCTCTTATGACGATTCCTTTGCTAAGGAAGGCGCTAAGATCGGTTCAACTCTTCGTATTCGTTTACCCAACGAGTACACTGTATCTGATGGCCCTACGCTCTCAGTGCAAGACCAAGACGAACTTTCTGTCACGTTGTCTGTTGATATTCAAAAGCACGTTGACATGGCGTTCACGTCCGCGGACATGGCGCTTTCGGTTCAAGACTTCACCGAGCGGTTTGTAGACCCGTCAATGAGCGTCCTCGCAGCGGCACTTGAAAGCAACGCGCTTTCAATGACTGAGGAAATCTATCAAACCGTGGACAATCTGGGCACTTCGATCTCGATGCGCCAAATCACGGACGTAAGAACGCTTTTGGTCAACGCCTTGTGCCCGATGACCGACAACTGGTCTGCCGTTATGCGTCCGCAAGACAACGGCGATTTAGTCAATGCTAACAAAGGCTTATTCCAGGCTGCTTCTGAGATTTCAAGTCAGTACAGAAAAGGCCGCATAGGCGTTACTGGTGGGTTTACGTTCTACGAAAACACGTTACTCCCGACTCACGCCTCTGGAACGACATCAGCGACAAACTCGATATTGATCACGACATCCCTGACGGTTTCGGCCACAACTCCGACAACTGCTTTAGCTACGACCAACAGCACTGTTGGCGGTGGGACGTTTGTTGCCGGCGATGTGTTCACCTTGTCGAACATCAATCGTTGTCACCCTGAAACAAAGCAGGACACCGGCGAACTACAGCAGATGGTCGTAACCACTAATGTGGGCGCAACCTCTGTCCAGGCTATAACATTCACGCCACCCTTGTATCTTACGGGTGCCCGTCAGAATGTTATTCCGGCGGCTGCAACGGCGGCGTCACTTGAAAAAGTTGGCGTACCTAGCGACATCTACAAGTCCTCGATCTTCTTCCATCCTGGCGCCTTTACATTCGCCACGGCAGATTTGATCAAGCCAAGCGGTCTCGACATGGTTGGTCGATCCGTCAAGGACGGTATTTCGATGCGTATTCTTCGCGATTACGACCCGACATACGATCGTGTGATTACACGTTGCGACGTACTAGCTGGAAAGCAAACTCTCCGCGCTCAATTAGCGGCACGCGTTCTCAGCATGTAAAACAACTGGGGGAGGCTAGGTCGCTTCCCCCTTTTCGTTTCGGGGTATTGCCGTGCCATTTTCGACTTATTCTGAATTAAAAGAATCAATAGCCGATTGGGTCAATCGGGATGATTTCACCACACAAATTCCTGACTTTATAACGCTCGCTGAAGCCGATATGCAGCGGGCGTTAATGACTTCAAACATGGAGTTGACTACCTCTTTAGTTACCGTGGCGAACAACCCTCTTGTCGCTGTTCCGACAGGATTTGACGGGGTTCGGGCGTTACGCGTGTTTTATGATGCTATTTGGCATGATGTGCAAAACGCATCACTTGAGCCGTCGCTTTATAACGGCGTTACTAATTTTCGCCCCGTTCTATATTCAATCGTAGGGGATAGCTTTAAGTTTAGGCCGACCCCGAATGAAGCATATTCTTTGGAGCT
>TARA_R110001606_G_scaffold31501_49_pt1 | contig 11237 bp, 7 predicted proteins | sample TARA_R110001606 | Tara Oceans TARA_R110001606 (sample SAMEA4398315) | marine metagenome | biome: Polar Biome; feature: [SRF] surface water layer (ENVO:00010504); material: water (ENVO:00002006), including particulate matter (ENVO:01000060) such as... | depth 5 m
CTCCTCCAGCAGGCGGTCGAGGACGCCCCATGTAAAGGCCCCATGCGCGCCGCCGCCCTGCAGGGCCAGATTGATGCGTTTGATCTCCATGGCCCGCCCCTTGTTCATGATGCAGTCGCAGCATCATACAAAGGTCCGATATCATGGCAAGTTCCGCGCCGATGCCGCGCTGCGGCATCACGCCCAGCCTTCGGGCCCCTGCGCCATCGCGGTCCCATAGCGCGCGCCATGCGCCCACCCGGCGGGCAGGATCGCGTCGATCCGGGCCAGCTGATCGGCGCTCAGCGACAGGCCCGCGCCGCGGGCGATCTGACGCCAATGATCCAGGCTGCGCGATCCGGGCAGCGCGATGACATGCGGCGCGCGCGACAGCACCCATGCGATCGCCACGGCCGCCGGGCTTTCGCCCTGATCGCGCGCCCAGTCCGCAAAGGCCCGCAACCGCGGCAGGTTGCGCGCCCAGGTGTCGGCCTGAAACCGCGGCATGCCGGCGCGCAGATCGCCCGGCGCAAAGCCCGCCGGGTCCGGCGGCACATCGGCAAAGACCCCCCGCCCGACCGGAGAGAACGCGACCAGCGCCGCCCCGTGACGCGCGCAGGCATCGACCATGCCCAGTTCGACCTGGCGCGACCACAGCGAATATTCCGACTGCACGGCAACCACCGGACCTATCGCGCAGGCACGTTCCAGCGTGGACGGCGCCACCTCGGACAGGCCGATGGCACCGATCTTGCCCTCGTCGCGCAGGCGCATCAGCGTCTCCATCGCCTCCTCGACCGGGCGTGCGGCCTCGCGGCGGTGCAGATAATAGAGGTCGATCCGCTCGACCCCCATGCGGCGCAGCGACCGCTCCAGCGCGGCGCGCAGATAGGCGGGCGAATTGTCGAAGGGATGGTCCGGATTGCGCGTGATGCCCGCCTTGCTGGCGATGGTCACGCGGCCCCGGTGGCGCGCCAGGACCGGGGCCAGCATCTCCTCGGCCCCGCCCGCGCCATAGACGTCAGAGGTGTCGATATGGTCGATCCCCATGTCGATGCAGGCGTCGATCACCCGCTGGCTCTCCGCCGCATCCGCCGCGCCATAGGTGCCCTGAAAGTTCATCGTCCCCAAGGCCACGGCCCCGACCCGGGGACCGCCCTGCCCCAGCTGGCGCCGCGCGATCACTCGGCGTTGGCCTCGGCGCGGCTTTTCCCCGCCACGTCCAGCGCCAGCGTCGCGGCCATGAAGCGGTCCAGGTCGCCGTCCAGCACGCCCTGGGTGTCGCTGGTCTCCTCGCTGGTGCGCAGGTCCTTGACCATCTGATAGGGGTGCAGGACATAGCTGCGGATCTGGTTGCCCCAGCCCGCATCGCCCTTGGCGGCATGCTGGGCGTTCACCTCCGCGTTGCGGCGGTCCAGCTCCATCTGGTACAAGCGCGCCTTCAGCGCGGCCATGGCGTTGGCGCGGTTCTGGTGCTGGGATTTTTCCGACGACGTGACGACGATGTTGGTGGGCAAGTGGGTGATCCGCACGGCGGAATCCGTGGTGTTCACGTGCTGACCGCCGGCACCCGACGACCGATAGGTGTCGATGCGGATGTCGCGGTCGGGAATGTCGATCTCGATATTGTCGTCGACCACCGGATAGACCCAGACGCTGCTGAACGAGGTGTGCCGCCGCGCCGCGCTGTCATAGGGGCTGATGCGCACCAGCCGGTGCACGCCTGATTCCGATTTCAGCCAGCCATAGGCGTTGTGCCCGCTGACCTTATAGGCAGCGCTGCGGATGCCGGTCTCCTCGCCCTGCGTCTCGGACAACAGCTCGACCTCGTATCCCTTCTTCTCGGCCCAACGCACGTACATGCGCGCCAGCATCGACGCCCAATCGCAGCTTTCCGTGCCGCCCGCGCCCGCGTTGATCTCCAGGAAGGTGTCGTTGCCGTCGGCCTCGCTGTTCAGAAGCGCCTCCAGTTCCTTCTGGGCGGCCATCTTGGCCAGCGCCTTGAGGTTGCCCTCGGCCTCGGACACCAGTTCGGCGTCGCCCTCCTCCTCGGCCAGCTCGATCATCTCGGCATTGGCCGACAGGTCGCCCTCGATCCGGCGATAGGTCTCGATGGCGTCCGACAGCGACTGCCGCTCGCGCATCAGCTTCTGCGCGCGGGCCGGGTCCGACCACAGGTCGCCATCCTCGATCATGGCGTTCATCTCTTCCAGGCGATGCGGCGCGGTGGTCCAGTCCAGGCGCTGGCCCAGCAGGGTCAGGGAACGGCGGATGGCCTCGATGGTGGACTGCGTCTCGGCGCGCATGGGCGGATTCCTTCGGTCAGGCGTCAGGTCCGGGGTGATACCGCGAAGGCCGCCCTTGGGCAAGACCGGCACGCCTTACGCCACGCGCGCTGCGCCATGCGCCCGCCGGTCCCGCTCCGGACGCCCCCGGACGCCCCATCGTCACCGCGGTGGGCGGGGGGTGCGGGGGGCGGCAGGCCCCCCGCCCGTCGCGGGACGCAAACGGGCGCGCGGCCTCAGTACAGCCCGCCCGACGACATGGTGCCGAAATCGGTCCGTCCCGGAATGACCCGCCTCTCGCCGGTCGAGGTCGTGATCGCCTGCCCCCCACCGCTGGCCCCGGCCTCCCAGGGCAGGATCACCACCTCGTCGCCAAAGCCCGACACGACATAGGGCGTCAGCCAGTCGGGATCGGTGCCGTCACGGAAATACTCGGCGATGACGTTCGGACCGGTGGCGTCGTCCGGCAGGCGCTGGCCGGTGATGCGGTCGATCTTGACCCAATAGCCGCCCGGCGGGACGGTGAACTCCGTCCCGCCATACTCGGCCACGGCCTCGCGCATGAACGCGTTGAAAACCGGAACGCACAGCGTCCCCCCATAAGCCCGTTCACCCAACGAACGCGGCTGGTCATAGCCCAGATAGCAGCCCGCCACGATGTTGCTGGAATAGCCGATGAACCATACGTCCTTGGCATCGTTGGTCGTGCCGGTCTTGCCCGCGATCGGCACGGGCAGATCGACGCCCGACCCCGAACCGCGCTCGACCGCGCCCTCCAGCATCGAGGTCAGCTGATAGGCCGTGACCGCGTCCATCACGCGTTCGCGGTTGGTGTCGATCACCGGCGCCTGCCCGGCGGGCATGGCCTGCATTGCGCAGGTCTCGCAGACGCGCTGGTCGTGGCGATAGACGGTGCGCCCGCGGCGGTCCTGCACGCGGTCGACCAGCGTGGGCTCGACCCGCTCGCCGCCATTGGCGAACATCGCATAGGCGGCGACCATCTTGAACAGCGTCGTCTCCTGCGCGCCCAGGGCGTTGGCCAGGAACGGCGCCAGCGTGTCATAGACGCCGAAATCCTCGGCATACTTGGCGACCCGATCCATGCCGATGTCGTCCGCGATGCGGATGGTCATCAGGTTGCGCGACTGCTCGATCCCCGTCCGCAGCGGCGTCGGCCCGTAATGGCGCCCCGACGAGTTCTGCGGTTCCCACAGCCCCTGGGGCGTGTTGATGCGGATCGGCTCGTCCACGACGATGGTCGCGGGGGTATAGTTGTTGTCCAGCGCCGCGGCATAGACGAAGGGCTTGAAGGACGACCCCGGCTGGCGCTGCGCCTGCGTGGCGCGGTTGAAGACGCTGCTTTCGTACGAGAACCCGCCCTGCATCGCCAGGACGCGGCCGGTATTGACGTCCATCGCCATGAAACCGCCCTGCACCTCGGGCACCTGGCGCAGGCTCCAGCGGTTGAAATCGGCACCATCCATCATGGCGCGGACCAGGACCACGTCGCCCACCCGCACCAGATCGCCCGCAACCTGCGCGCGCGGACCCAGCGTGCGCGTCTCGCGGTCCAGGGGCCGGGCCCATTGCACGTCGGATGCGGGGATCCAGTGACCGTCGGCGTCCTCCTCGATCCCCTCGATGCCGATGCGGGCGTCGGATGCCCCGACCTCCAGCACCACGGCCGGGTGCCAACCCGGAATGTCGCGCGGCAGGCGCAGGTCCCACAGCGCGCCGCGCCAGCTGGCCTCGTCGGTCAGCAGTCCGGCCTCGATCACCTCTCCGGTGCCGCGCCAGACGCCGCGGTTGCGGTCGTAATCCTCCAGCGCGGTCTGCAGCGCGCTCGCCGCCTCCGACTGCAGGTCGGGATCGACGGTCGCGCGAATGGTCAGCCCGCCGCCAAAGAATTCCTCCTGGCCGAACTCCAGGCTCAGCTGGCGGCGGATCTCGTCGGTGAAATAGTCGCGCGGCGGCAGCGCACGGCGGAACGACGGATAGTCCCCGTTCTGCACCGACCGCAGCGGCAGCTTGGCCTCGGCCTCATAGGTGGCCTCGTCGATGAAGCCGTTCTGCCACATCTCGCGCAGGACATAGTTGCGCCGTTCGGTCACGCGCTCCTTGGCGGTCACGGGGTGATAGCGGCCGGGCGCCTGCGGCATGGCGGCCAGCATCGCGGCCTCGTGCGGCGCCAGTTCGGACAGCGACTTGTTGAAATAGGTCTGGGCCGCGGCGGCCACGCCAAAGCTGTTCTGACCCAGGAAGATCTCGTTCAGGTACAGCTCCAGGATCTGGTCCTTGGACAGGCTGCGCTCCAGCCGCGCGGCCAGGATCAGCTCCTTGACCTTGCGTTCCACGCTGCGGTCGCTGGACAGAAGGAAGTTCTTCATCACCTGCTGGGTGATCGTGGACGCGCCGCGCACACTGGACCCGCCCGAGACCGCGGCCTCGAAAGCGGCGGACAGAATGCCGCGCAGGTCATAGCCCGGATGGCTGTAGAAGTTCTTGTCCTCGGCGCTGACGAAGGCCTGCTTGATCAGGTCGGGCACCTCGTCGATGGGCACGAAGATGCGGCGCTCCTCGGCGAACTCGTCGATCAGCTGGCCTTCGGCGGAATAGATGCGGCTGATGGTCTTGGGCGAATACTGGGCCAGCGTCTCGTGGCTGGGCAGGTCGCGCGAATAGATCCAGAAGATGCCGCCGACGGTCAGGGCCGCAAAGAACACCCCGGTGACCACCCAGGAAAAGATCGCACCGAAGAAAGACAGGATGGGTCGCAGCACGGGGTCAGCCTTTGTCGGGGTTTCGCCGCGTCTATAGCGGCCACGGGTGCCCCGGTCAAAGCAACACTGGGTGTGTCAGTGACGAAGCAGCCCGGCGCGCGCCTGTTCGTCGCGCCACCAGCCGGTCGTGGCTTCGGCCACGGCCTCGACCATGCGGGCGCGCCATTCGGGGTCGGTCAGGTTCGCAAGGTCCGTCTGGTCCGAGATGAACCCCAGCTCCAGCAGGACAGACGCGATGTCGGGCGATTTCAGCACCGAGAACGCCGCCCCCTGCACCGGCCGCCCGTGCAGTCCGATCCCCCGCAGCGCCATGCGCGAGGTCAGCAGCCGTGCGAAGGCCTCGGACCGGGGCTGGGTGTCGGTGCGGGCGAAATCCATCAGCACCGTGGCCAGCGCGTCGTCCTGGCCGCGCAGGTCCATCCCCGCCAGCAGGTCGTCGCGCTGATGGCGCATCGTCAGCTGCTGGCCCGCCCGCGTGTCGGACGAACTGTTCCAGACATAGACCGTGGCCCCCGCCGCCTGCCCCTGCGGCAGCGCATCGGCATGCAGCGACAGCAGCAGGTGGGACCCCGACTGCCGCGCCGCGGTCATCCGGTCCTCCAGCTTGACATAGACGTCGCTGTCGCGGGTCATCGTGACCGTCACGCCCCGCGCCTGCAGGGCGGTGCGCAGCTCCTGCGCGAATGTCAGGACCAGCGCGGCCTCGGTATCGGGGCCCGCCTGCGCGCCGGGGTCAAAGCCGCCGTGGCCGGGGTCCAGCGTCACCGCCAGCCCCGTCGCGGTGGCGGGCGGCGGCAGGTCCGCCGGATCGGGCAGGTTTCGCAGCGCTGCCGCAGCCGACGGGCGGGGTGCGAAATCCTCGGGCGCGACGGGGTTCAGGGCGATGCGCAGCCGCGCCTCGGCCCCCTGGGTGCGCATCCCGGCCTCGGCCACGCGGAACGGCCCCGGCAGTTCGATCACCATCCGCGACCAGCCGCGCCGAAAGCTGCCCCACCGGATCGCAGGCGCCAGGTCCTGTCCGAACAGGTCGGCAGGGCTGCGGCCGCTCAGGTCGACGCCCTGCAGATCGACGACCAGGCGCGCGGGATCGCCGACCAGGAATGTCCGCCACGGCACCGGGCGGTCCAACGCCAGCGACAGCTCCAGCGGCTGAGGGCCAAAGGCGCGGTGCCACCAGCCTTGCGGCGCCTGCGTCAGGGACGACCCGCCCAGGATCAGCCGTGCCGGTTCCTGGGCCTGGACCGGCCCCGCCAGCAGCAGCAGGATCAGCAGCAGAAGCCTCATCTGGCCGCCATGAAGGCCGTCAGGCGGGCCAGGCCCTCGGCGATGTCCGCCGTCGCGCGGGCATAGGAAAAGCGCAGCGTGCGTGCGCCGCGGTCGGGGTCGAAATCTAGCCCCGGCGTGACCGCGACGCCCGCCTTGTCCAGGATCTCGGCCGCGAAGGCCACGGAATCGTCGGTCAGGTGCGACACGTCGGCATAGATGTAGAACGCGCCCTCGGGCGGGGCGATGCGGTCAAAGCCCGCGCGCGGCAGCCCCTCCAGCATCAGGCGGCGGTTCTCGGCATAGACGGCGCGGTTGGCCTCGGCCTCGGGGATGCAGTCCAGCGCGGCCAGGGCCGCGACCTGGCTGGCATGGGGCGGACAGATGAACAGGTTCTGGGCCAGACGCTCGACCGTGCGCACCATATCGGGCGGCACGACCATCCATCCGACCCGCCACCCCGTCATGGAAAAGTATTTGCTGAAGGAGTTTACGACCAGAACCTCATCCGTCACCTCAAGCGCGGAATGGCAACGGTCGGCATAGGACAGCCCGTGATAGATCTCGTCCGATATCACTGCCATGCCCCGCGCGGCAGCGGCCTGGGTCAGGCCCGCCAGCTCCGGCACGGTCAGCACCGTCCCCGACGGATTGCCCGGAGAGGCCAGGATAAGCCCCTGCACGTCGTCGGGCAGATCCTGTGGTCGGGGCTGATAGCGGTCCTCGGGGCGGGTCGGGATGCCGACCGGGGTCAGCGACATCGCGCGCAGGATCTGACGATAGCTGGGATAGCCCGGATAGCCCATCGCCACCCTGTCGCCCGCATCGAACAGCGCCGAAAAGGCCAGGATGAAGGCCCCGCTGCTGCCGGGCGTGACCACCACCCGCGCGGGGTCCAGATCGACCCCGTACCAGCGGCCGTACAGGTCCGCGATCCCCTGCCGCAGCGCCGGCAGGCCCAGGGCCACGGTATAGCCCAAAGGCTGTTCCAGCGCCTGCGCCAGCGCCTGTCGCGCGCCCAGAGGTGCGGGGGTGCCGGGCTGGCCGACCTCCATGTGGATGACATGGCGACCTGCCGCCTCGGCCCGGGCGGCCGCCTCCATCACGTCCATCACGATGAACGGGTCAACCTGTCCGCGCAGGGAGTGTCGCATTCGCTCGGCCTCATTTTTGCCCTGTGATAGCGCGGGACGGCGGCACGCTCCAGCCTTTAGGCAGGAGCGTGCCGTCACGCAGCCGTGTCGGCGGCGTTCTTGCCATCGCGGACGCGGCGGTCCAAGCTGTCGCCCACATCAGACCAAGGGATGCCCCATGACACGCCTGACCGCCGCCTTTTTCCTGGGGACCAGCCTGGCCCTGTCCGCGCCCGCGATGGCCTTCGACATCTCGGCCATGACCGACGATGAAAAGGCCGCCTTCGGCGAGGCGGTGCGCGACTATCTGATGGAGAACCCGCAGGTGCTGATCGAATCGATCAACGTGCTGGAGAACCGCCAGGCCCAGGATGCGGCGCAGACCGACCTGCAGCTGGTCGAAGCCAACAGCGACGCGCTGTTCGACGATGGGCACAGCTGGGTGGGCGGCAACCCGGACGGCGACCTGACCATGGTCGAGTTCATCGACTATCGCTGTGGCGTCTGCCGCCAGTTCAACGCCGAGGTCCATGACGCGGTCGAGGAAGATGGCAACATCCGTTTGATCCTGAAAGAATTTCCGATTCTTGGAGAGGAAAGTGTGCTGTCCAGCCGCTTTGCCATCTCGGTCCATCAGATCGCCGGGGACGAGGCCTATGAAAAGGCCCATGACGCGCTGATGGCCCTGCGCGCGCCTGCGACGGATGAATCGCTGCGCGGCATAGCCGAAGAGATCGGCGTCGATGCCGACGCGATCATGGCGCATATGGACACGGATGCGGTGAACACGGTCCTGCAGAAGAACCACGAGCTGGGCCAGACGATGGCGATCCAGGGGACGCCGACCTTCGTGATCGGCGACCAGATGCTGCGCGGCGTTCCGCGGGCGGGCGTGGCCCAGACCATCGCCCAGATCCGCGAAAGCATGTGATCAGTCGGCGCTGCTGCGCGAATAGACATCCTCGTAGCGGATGATGTCGTCCTCGCCCAGATAGCTGCCGGTCTGCACCTCGATCAGGACCATCGGCACCTTGCCGGGGTTCTCCATCCGGTGGACGGCGCCAAGGGGCACATAGATCGACTGGTTCTCGGTCACCAGGGTCACGCTGTCGTCGACGGTGACCCGCGCGGTGCCCGACACCACGATCCAGTGTTCCGACCGGTGGACATGGCTTTGCAGCGATAGGGCCGCACCGGGTTTCACCACGATGCGCTTGACCTGAAAGCGGTCGGCCAGGGCCAGCGTCTCGAACCAGCCCCAGGGGCGGTGGTCGCGGGGGAACGCCTCCGCCTGCTTGGCGCGCTTGGCCTTCAGCGCGGACACGGCCAGCCGCACGTCCTGCGCCCGGCCCCGGTCGGCGACCAGCACCGCGTCCGAGGTCGCCACCACCATGACGTCGCGCAGCCCGATGCCCACGACCTTGAGATCGTCGCTGTCCGACCGCAGCAGCACGTCCTGACAGTCGATCGCGGTGGAATTGCCGTCGGTGACCACGCCGTGATCCGACGGCGCATGGTCCAGCGCCTCGCGCCAGACCGCGTCCCAGCCGCCCAGGTCCGACCAGCGACCCGAAAACCGCACCACGGTCAGGTTGTCGGCCTTTTCCATCACGGCATAGTCGATCGACTGATCCTCGACCCCGGCCCAGGGCGCCTTGGCCAGCCGCAAGAAACCCAGGTCCAGATGCGCCTGGTCCAGCGCCTGCTGGACCGGCTCCAGATAGGCGGGGGCGTGGGCGCGGAACGCCTCGATCATGGTGCGGGCGCTGAACAGGAAGATGCCCGCGTTCCACAGATAGTTGCCCGCCGCCAGCATCTGGCCCGCCCGATCGGCGTCAGGCTTCTCGACAAACCGCGCCAGGGGCTGCGGCCCCTCTCCGGCACCGGCCAGTTCCAGATAGCCGTAACCCGTTTCCGGGCGGTCGGGGGTGATGCCGAAGGTCACGATGCGCCCCTGCGCCGCGGCCTGGGCGCCCTGGGCCACGGTCGCGGCAAAGGCCGCGGCATCGGGGATCACGTGATCGGACGGCGCGACCAGCACCAGCCCGTCGGGATCGTCCGCCGCCACCATCAGCGCCGCCGCCAGGATCGCCGGCGCCGTGTTGCGGCCCGCGGGTTCGATCACGATGCGGCCCGGCGCGATGCCCGCCTGTTCCAGCTGTTCGGCCACGATGAAGCGGAAGTCGGAATTGGTCATCACCACAGGCGCCGCGAATCCCGCGCCCGACAGCCGCCGGGCCGAGGCCTGGAACAGCGTCTCGTCCCCGGTCAGGGCGGCGAACTGCTTGGGAAAGCTCTTGCGCGACACGGGCCACAGCCGCGTGCCCGAACCGCCCGCCATCAGCACCGGTGTAATCATCGTCATCGCAAACCCCTTGGGCGAACCCCGCCCTGTCATCATTCCTGCCGGTTGCAGCCGGTCGTTCCCGCAGTCAAGGGCCAAGCGCCGTCAGCGTCAAGTCACGCCCTGAAATCGCCGTGAAAAAGACTCCCGTGCACGGGGCCGCGCACGGGGGTCAGTCGTCGCGCGTCTGTGCGCGCTTGCTGCTGCGACGGGCCGGGCCTGTCGGTGGGGAAACGGCGCATGGGGCCGCCTTATTCCCCACCCATGCTCAGCTGCAGCCGCTGGTGCCGCCGCAGGTGTTGCATTTCATGCAGGTGCCGTTGCGGACCAGCGTGTAGTTGCCACATTCGCCGCAGGGATCGCCTTCGTATCCCTGCATCCGGGCCTTGGCGCGCAGGTCCAGCCCCGTGGCCATGCCCGTCGTGACCGCCGTCACCGATACGCCGGCCTGCAGCGCCATCAGGTCCTGCGGCATCCGCTTGCGCAGATAGCCCGCGCTGCTGATCTGCTTCAGCATGGTCAGCGATTTCAGCTCGGACGGCTGGCTGGGGCGCCCCTCGTCCTCGCCGCCGCCCATCTCGTCGAAACGCGCGCCCTCGGGGGCAACATGGGCCAGGTCGGTGCGGTCCAGATAGCTGACCGCCAGCTCGCGGAACACATAGTCCAGGATCGAGGTCGCGTTCTTGATGCTGTCATTGCCCTGCACCATGCCCGCCGGCTCGAACCGGGTGAAGGTGAAGGCGTCCACGAACTCCTCCAGCGGCACGCCGTATTGCAGGCCCACCGACACGGCGATGGCAAAGTTGTTCATCATCGCCCGGAAGCCTGCGCCTTCCTTGTGCATGTCGATGAAGATCTCGCCCAGCTTGCCGTCGTCATATTCGCCGGTGCGCAGATAGACCTTGTGACCGCCGACGATGGCCTTCTGGGTGTACCCCTTGCGGCGCTGCGGCAGCTTCTCGCGGTTCGACCGGATGATCTCCTTGACGATGACGCGCTCGACGATCTTCTCGGCCAGGACGCGGGCCTTGTCGTGGGTGGACCCGTGGGCCAGGATCTCCTCGGCCTCCTCGTCGTCGTCGATCAGGGCGCTGGCCAGCGGCTGGCTCAGCTTGGAGCCGTCGCGATAGAGGGCGTTGGCCTTGATCCCCAGGCTGTGCGACAGCTCGTACGCCGCCAGCGTGTCCGCGATGGTCGCGCTGGAGGGCATATTGATCGTCTTGCTGATTGCCCCGGAAATGAAGCTTTGCGCGGCGGCCATCATGTGGATGTGGCTTTCCACCGACAGATAGCGCGTGCCGGTCTTGCCGCAGGGATTGGCGCAGTCGAATACGGGCAGATGCTCGGCCCGCAGATGCGGCGCGCCTTCCAGCGTCATCGTCCCGCAGACATGGTCGTTGGCCGCGTCGATCTGCGCCCGGCTGAAGCCCAGATGGCGCAGCAGGTCGAAGCT
>TARA_R110001606_G_scaffold327480_1_pt1 | contig 11230 bp, 8 predicted proteins | sample TARA_R110001606 | Tara Oceans TARA_R110001606 (sample SAMEA4398315) | marine metagenome | biome: Polar Biome; feature: [SRF] surface water layer (ENVO:00010504); material: water (ENVO:00002006), including particulate matter (ENVO:01000060) such as... | depth 5 m
TGCCGAACGACTGTGATCGCGGTATTGGCGCACCCTTTCTGGAGTTTTCTAGCATGACTACAGCAGCGCGACCGCCATTCATTGGCAACGCCGAACGCGAAGAGCGGCTGGACAAGTTGCGTCGCGCTATGCCGGCGAGCGATCTTGATGCCGTCATCATCACGCCGGGCAGCAATATGCGCTATTTCTTCGCCGAGGCATTCTATGAAAGCGAACGCTTTGTCGGTGTGTTGGTTACGGCCGGGAGCACCATCTTTATCTGCCCGAAATTCGAGGAATCCGCGATCCGTGCCAAATTCCCGATGGCCTCGGAAATGGCCTTCTGGGAGGAGCATGAAAACCCCTTCGCGCTAATCGCGTCTCTATTGGCGGAAGCGGGCTGCCAGCGGTGCGCGCTCGATCCTGAATCTTCCTACGGCCATGCCGCGCGCCTGTCCGATGCGCTGGTACAGCTGGAAAAACCGGTCCTCCAAAGCTCTGCCGCGTCGATTATCGCCCCGCTGCGCGCGATAAAATCACAGGCCGAGATCGATCTGATGATCGCAGCTATGCAGCTGACGCTGTCGGTCCATGAAACAATTTTCGAGTGGATAAAGCCGGGTATGAAAGCCAGCGCCGTGATCGCCGAAATCGACCGCCTGCACCGCGCTGGCGGGGCGGATGGCGGCAACAGTTTCTGCGCCGTCCAGTTCGGCGAAGCGACCTCCCATCCGCATGGCGTGCCCGGCGACCCGGCGCTGCAAGAGGGCGAACTGATCCTGATCGACACCGGCTGCACCATCGACGGCTACAATTCCGACATCACCCGCACCTATGCCCTGTCCAAACTGGACAGCGAGATTGAGAAGCTGTGGCATATCGAAAAACAAGCCCAGCAAGCCGCTTTTGATGCGGCCGCCATCGGCACGCCCTGCGAAGCCGTCGACAAGGCCGCCCGCGATATGCTGATCAGCCACGGCCTCGGCCCCGACTACGACCTGCCAGGCCTCCCCCACCGCACCGGCCACGGCATCGGTCTCGACATCCACGAAGGCCCCTATCTGGTCAAAGGCGATGCGACGCCGCTGGCGGCGGGCATGTGTTTCTCCAACGAACCGATGATCGTGGTGCCCGGCCAATATGGTATCCGGCTGGAAGATCATTTCTATATGACGGCGGCGGGGCCGGAGTGGTTTACCCGGCCGCAAGAGGATCTTTACCGGCCCTTTGGGTAGGGTGGGGTGCTCATTGGCTGTGTTTGCCGAAGTGCGGATGTTACGGTGACATGCATAAACACACGGGGATACTCAACGATGCGCTATTTTCTTGATACTGAATTTAACGGCTTTGGCGGTGAATTGATTTCGATCGCCCTGGTTCCCGAAAATGACGGTCTTGCTCCCTTCTACGCAGCGGTCGAATGCAAAAATCTCACGCCATGGGTCGTCGAGCATATCATTCCGGTGCTGGATGTGGAGCAAGTGACGCGCAGCGGTCTCGTGGACCTGTTCGCGGACTATCTCGGCGACGATCCGGAGCCTGTGCTGGTCGCAGACTGGCCGGAGGATATTGCGCATGCAGCGCGGTTGCTGGTCATTGGTCCGGGTCTTATGAAACCGGTGCGCAATATTCGGTTTGATCTGGTCGATGCCGCTCTCGTTAGTTCGGGCGAGGGCAGTGCCATTCCGCACAATGCCTATCACGATGCGCTCCGGCTACGCGCAGACGTGCTGGCTTATGAAAAACGAATGGCGACGTAGATGGCGCAGCGATCCACCAGCGGGCCACCCTTGTCCGACAGTATCTAGTCGCCCGTGCTGGCGCTTCTGCAGCGCGATTTCACATCACTCTCCCTTAGGGGAGCAGGCGAAATATTGCTGTCCTACACCCGACCCGATCGCTTATTATAGCCGCCGATTTCGCGACAGGCGTGGCACAGGCTCTTTGACAATTTGAAAGGTCACACTCGGCGGCATGACAAAAGCCCGAAAAGACAGGAAATCTGCGGCTTCGGGACAAAGGCCACGAAAAACAAAGCCGCGCTTTTCTGTCAAGTTCGGGCTCGCACGAAGACATCTGGCCACAAAGGCTGAAACAGCGCGCGCAATGACTCTGGCTTTTCACCGCGGCCGTCTTAATTTACCAGCCCCGCAGCCGTAAATCTCTCTGTAAAGGTGCGCTTCGGCAATATTTCATCTTCTGTTTACTCCGATACGGTAGATTTGATGAAATTCGTTCCGAGTAATGAGGGTAATGTTGGTTGCTGCTGTTCCAAAACAAGATTCTAGAGATGATCGCTACCGGCGTCTCGCTGGATGTGACGGTGGAACGACTGTGTCACGAGATTGAGCTTTTGTTGCCCGGCATTGCCTGTTCTGTCTTGCGGGTAAAGGATAACGGAACAATTGATCCGCTAGCCGCGCCCAGCCTGCCGGAAAATTTTTCGGGGCTGATCAAGGGTCTTATGATCGGGCCCAACGTCGGTTCTTGCGGTAGTGCAGCCTATCTTGGCGAAGCGGTGATAGTGACCGATATCGAGCAGGATACGCGCTGGACTGCGTTCAAGGAACATCTCCTGCCCTTCGGGTTCAAGGCCTGCTGGTCGGTGCCGATCTTCAATGCCGAAGGCGTGGTCTTTGGTACCTTTGCACTATATTTTAAGCAAAAGCGGATGCCGCGTGCCCGCGAAAAACAACTGGTCAGTGCCAGCATCCATCTCTGCGCGATTGCGCTGGAACGGCATGACCGGGTGCTCGAGCAGGAGCGGCGGGCCTCGGTCGATGCACTGACCGACTTGCCGAACAGATCGGGTTTCGACGCGGCATTGAGCCGCCTGTCCTGCGAGGAGCCGGGCACCTGGGCGTTGCTGGTGGTCGATCTCGACAATCTCAAGATGATCAACGACACGTTCGGGCATCAGGCCGGTGACGAGCTGCTGCAGAGCGTTGCACAGCGGATCAGGACCAGCGTCCTGCCAGATCATGTGTTCCGGTTGGGTGGCGACGAATTTGCCATCATCCTCCAGGAAACCGGGGCGGTCGCCGATCTCAGCGGCACGGCATCGCGGATTCTTGAAGCGGTCGGCATTGTCACAAGTTGCAGCGGGCATATGATCCAGCCGCGCGCGACGATTGGCGGCGCGGCACTTTCACCAGGCGACCATGATGCCGAAACGGTGCATCGCCACGCCGATTTTGCGCTCTACCATGCCAAGGAAACCGGTCGCGGCGGCTTTGTCCGCTACTGGCCCGGAATTGGCACGGCGATAAAACACAGGATCGAAGTGATCCAGGATGTCGATGCCGCGCTGGATGAGGGGCGGATCGAGGCTTATTACCAGCCGCTCGTCCGGATCGACACGGGCGAGATCGTCGGCATGGAAGCACTGTGCCGGCTGCGCAAGCCGGAGGGCAATATCGTATCGGCAGGATCATTTCATCAGGCCACCACCGATGTGGATGTCGCCGCCAAGCTGACCGAGGGCATGTTGGCCCTGGTCGCTGCCGACGTCCGGTCCTGGCTGGAATGCGGGATCCCGTTCCAGCATGTCGGGATCAACATCTCGTCGGCCGATTTTCACAGCGGCACGCTCTATGACCGTATCAAGGCAGCCTTTGGCCGTGAAAATGTGCCCTTGAAACATGTCGTTCTCGAGGTGACGGAATCGGTCTATCTCGGGCAAAATAACCCGGTTGTCGCGCAGGAGATCAAGGCGCTGCGCGGTCATGGCCTGTGTGTGGCACTGGATGATTTTGGCACCGGCTTCGCCTCGCTCACCCATTTGCTGACGGTGCCGGTGGATATCATAAAGATCGACAGATCGTTCGTCAGCCAGTTGCGGCATGGCGACCGGGGTATGGCGATTATCGAAGGCCTGCTCAGCATCGCGCGCAAGCTCGATATAAAGGTGATCGCAGAGGGCATCGAGACCGAGGAACAGGGCTATTTGCTCGAGAAAATTGGCTGCAAACTGGGGCAGGGCTATCTATACTCGGCCGCTGTCCCGCGCGAAAGTGCGACCGAATTGCTGCTGAAACACGCGCAACAGAGCGGAGCGGACAAGCGGGAACCGGTATACGGCCTGCCAACGCGAGTCACCGCTGGCCGGACCACGGCGGAAGATTCCGGTCTGGTCAAAAAGGGCCTGCGGGCCGCGTCCTGATATAGCGGTCATGTTGTTGTTTCCATGGTCCCTGACAGGTTGGAGCAGGTCCGCAATGCGCGACTAGCCGCCGATATCGCTGCCGATTCCTTACCCTGATCACCACCACTTGCGCCGCCGCGCCCGAAAATCTCTGTCCTACAACCGCCCGAATAGCGTATTGTCACTACCGGTCCCAGGACAGGCTCTTTGACAATTTGGATAAGGATAACGCCGCTCGCTCCTGTCGGTCTGTTTCTACCGAGCCGGTTTGGGACAGGGCGATCTGGAAGGTTACACTCGATGCTTGGGTGACCGCTCCTAGATACAGGAATTCTGCGGCTTTGAGGCAAAGGTTACGGAAAACAAAACAGGGCTTCAATGTCTAGTTTGAGGCGAGATATCGCAGTGGCTGGACTTGCACCATGCTGGAAGAGCGCATGATCGTTCTGTGTCTCCGTGTGTTTGTGGACTTTAAATGGATCCGGGCTTTACAATCAAGCGCCGGTAGAACGCTTCCTTGGCCGCAATTTTCACAAACTTTGGGATCCATTGGTCGGGCTATATGGGGTTATTGCGCGATACCGCCAATCTCGCGCGTGCGTCTTTGCGCTTTTCGGTCGCTCGTTTTCCAGGCGCGCGCTGAGCCTGAAAAACTGGTCGGGACGAGAGGATTCCCGGCCAAGATAATCCATCCATTGCCATCAACGCAAAGTCGGAGAATTCCTTGGGTTTCTATTCTATCAAGATGTTTGGATCAGTTTAGGTACACAGTTATGAGCACAATTTCTGCGCAATCTGTCATCTGCATTCAACCCGTAACACTGACAAAGCGGACGTTGCGGCTCCCGGTTCAAGAACGTCCGCTGGCGCTGGGCGCAATGCGGGCGTTTGGAACAGATTGTTGATCACCCTTATGGTGATGCTGATGTTTTGAAGCTACCGAATGCTTGTGATCTGAACGCCAGTCTAATTCGGTCTGGATAAAATCGGCGCGCAAATGATAAATACCCGGCCTGCGGCGAACTCGCTATTTTGATCCTGAGATTCTGCGCACGAGTTTGATCATCGCTACTAGAATAGTCTTGTGTCTTTTAGGGTATACGCTTGGATGGTGCGAGCACCAGTTCGAGACATCCATCAATAGCCAGTGTTCAGGCCATGGCTCGAGAGAAAGATGAGAGCGCAAATGCATCACATATTTCGTTATCGCTGGCACAATAATACTGGATGCAGGCTTCTCCGAGATCCTTTGTATATGGGTATTTGCAGATTGGTCAAAATTGCCCCTTTTGCCTTTTAAAACTCCAGATAGCTATCCAACCGGGCCAGCGATATCAGCGTCAGACCGCAGGATTGCGCCCGTTCAATCGCGATACTGGTCGGTACAGAGATGGTCACCAGCGTGGTGGCTCCGGCGATCGCCGATTTCTCGACGATCTCGTAACTGCACCGCGATGTGGTGAGGACGAAACCGGTCGACAGCGACCGGTTGTCGCGCGCCATCGCCCCGATCAACTTGTCGAGCGCATTGTGGCGACCAACATCTTCGCGGACACAGATAATTGTGCCGGTCTCGTCCACCCAGGCGGCCGCGTGGACGCCGCCCGTGGCCGTGTTGAGGGGCTGGTGATCATGCAAAGTGGCGAGGGCGGCGAAGATATGGTCTCTATGGATCGGCCGATGCTCGCTGACCTTTGGAAGCGGCCGAGCGACCAGTTCGAGATTTTCCAGACCGCACAGGCCACAGCTGCTCTCGGCAACGCGGGTGCGCGCCCGTTCGAAGACCGTATCCGCTTTTTCCGAAGCGACATTGGCGCGGATGATCCAGCCTTGTTCGTGGGCGTGCACATTGATCGCGGCCAGCTGATCGGCTCGGTCCACAAGCCGCTCGGATATGGCAAAACCGGTGACAAAATCCTCGAGGTCGGTCGGTGTCGCCATCATCACGGCGTACCCGATACCGTTAAACTCGATTGAGACCGGTGCTTCTATCGCAACCTGTCGGTTCTCTTCTTCCTGGGCGGAAGCGTCCGGGCGAACGACCTTGGCACTGTAGCTGTCCATCTAGGATTCGGCGGCGACGCTATCAGTGGCAGACGGCTGCGATTTCTGCATGACTATGTCGATAGCCAGAGCAGCGACATCCGAAAGGCCTGTCTCTGCCCCATCGACCATATGAGCAGTGATCCGGCGCTTCATCCTCGGGTCCCAGTAAAGCAATATATGCCCGGCCACAGCTTCGGCAGCCGCATCGCGTTCCAGCGTGCCGAAATTGCGGGCGATCTGGTTGACCATATGGACGAGATGATCGAGCGTCTTCATTCCGCCGCTTCGACCGTTTCAATACGCCGTGCCTGATCCGACAGTTGCTCGTAATCGGCCTGCCATTCGGTCGGACCATTGGAAGCGGCAATCTGTACGGCGGTCACTTTATATTCGGGGCAATTGGTCGCCCAGTCGCTATATTCGGTGGTCACGACATTGGCCTGGGTCGCGGGATGGTGGAAGGTGGTATAGACGACGCCCGGCGCGACCCGCTCGGTCACGGTCAGGCGCAAGGTTGTTTCTCCCGAGCGGCTCGCCAATTTGGTCCAGTCGCCGCTTTTCAGCCCGCGGTTTTCCGCATCGGTCGGGTGCATTTCCAGTAGGTCCTCCGGATGCCAGGCTGTATTGTCGGTGCGCCTTGTCTGCGCGCCGACATTATAGTGCGACAATATCCGCCCGGTCGTTAGCAGCAGCGGGAAGCGCGGGCCGGTTTTCTCGTCAGTCGGCACATAGTCCGTGACCACAAATTGCCCCTTGCCGCGAACAAAGCCGTCGACATGCATGATCGGCGAGCCATCCGGCGCGGCGTCATTGACCGGCCATTGCAGTGATCCTGCTTCCTTCAGGCGGGCGAAATTCACCCCGGCGAAGGTTGGTGTCAGGCGGGCGATCTCGTCCATGATCTCGGACGGATGAGAATAGTCCCATTCCAGTCCCATCGCATTGGCGAGCGCTTGAGTGACTTCCCAGTCCTCCAGGCCGTTGACCGGCGTCATCACCTTGTTGACCAGCTGGATGCGGCGCTCGGCATTGGTGAAGGTGCCGTTTTTCTCGAGGAAGGTCGAGCCGGGCAGGAAGATATGCGCATAATGCGCGGTTTCGTTGAGGAACAGGTCATGGACGATCACGCATTCCATCGCCGCCAGCCCGGCCGAGACATGTTTGGTATTGGGGTCGGACTGGAGAATATCCTCGCCCTGAACATAGAGCGCCTTGAATTCGCCATCGACCGCAGCATCGAGCATATTGGGAATGCGGAGGCCCGGTTCGGAGTCAATCGGCACACCCCAGTCTTCCTCGAACAAGGCGCGGGTGGCTGCATCGGACACATGACGATAGCCGGAGAGTTCGTGCGGGAAGCTGCCCATGTCGCAGGCGCCCTGGACATTATTCTGGCCGCGTAAAGGATTTACGCCGACGCCGGGCCGGCCGATATTGCCGGTCGCCATCGCCAGATTGGCAATTGCCATCACGGTTGAACTGCCCTGGCTATGCTCGGTCACGCCGAGCCCGTAATAGATCGCGCCATTGCCGCCGGTTGCGAACAATCGTGCCGCAGCGCGAAGCTCTTCGGACGGCACGCGGGTAACCGGCTCCAAGGTTTCCGGTGCATGGCGTTCATGCGATACGAACGCAGCCCATTCGGCATATTCATCCCAGTCGCAACGCTCGCGAATATAGGCTTCGTCGGCCAGACCTTCGGTGACGATGACATGGGCCATGGCCGTCAATACGGCGACATTGGTGCCGGGCTGGAGCGGCAAATGATGGGTCGCTTCGATATGCGGGGATTTGACCAGATCGATCCGGCGCGGATCAATGACAATCAGCTTTGCCGGCGGCTTGCCGTCGATGCCGCGCAGGCGTTTCTTCATCCGGCTGGCGAAGACCGGATGCGCATCGGTCGGATTGGCACCGATCACCAGGATGACATCGCTTTCCTCGACGCTGTCGAAATCCTGGGTGCCGGCGCTGGTGCCGAAGGTGGCGTTCAATCCATAGCCAGTCGGAGAGTGACAGACCCGCGCGCAGGTATCGACATTGTTATTGCCGAAACCGGCACGGATCAGCTTCTGCACCAGAAAGGTTTCTTCATTGGTGCAGCGCGACGAGGTAATCCCGCCGACGCTGAGCCGGCCATATTGCCCCTGGATGCGTTTGATCTCGCTCGCCGCATAGCCAAGCGCTTCTTCCCAGCTGACTTCCCGCCACGGCTGATCAATGCTCTCCCGGATCATCGGACTGGTGATGCGGTCCTGATGATTGGCATAGCCCCAGGCAAAGCGGCCCTTGACGCAGCTATGGCCGCGATTGGCCTTGCCGTCTTTCCACGGCACCATTCGGACCAGCTGCTCGCCGCGCATCTCGGCGCGGAAGGTGCAGCCGACGCCACAATAAGCGCAGGTGGTAATCTCGGTACGGTCGGGCTTGCCGATTTCGGTCATCGCCTTTTCCTGCAACGTGGCCGTCGGACAGGCCTCAACGCAGGCGCCGCAAGACACGCATTCGCTGGTCAGGAAATCGTCGGTCGGCAGGCCTGCGGAGATTTTCGAGGCAAAGCCGCGCCCGTCCATGGTCAGCGCGAACGTTCCCTGCACTTCGTCGCAAGCCCTAACGCAGCGGGAACAGGCGATGCATTTGGACGGATCAAAATCGAAATAGGGATTGGACGTGTCTTTGGCCTCGCCGAGATGGTTAGCGCCTTCATAGCCATAGCGAACGTCGCGCAGGCCGACATTGGCCGCCTGATCTTGCAGTTCGCAATCATTGTTGGCGCTGCAGGTCAGGCAATCGAGCGGGTGATCGGAGATATAGAGCTCCATCACGCCCTTGCGCAATTTCTGCAGATGCGGCGTCTGGGTCCTGACGACCATGCCGTCTTCGGCTGGCGTGGTGCAGCTGGCCGGAGTGCCCCTGCGGCCATCGATCTCGATCAGGCAGAGACGGCAGGAGCCGAAGCTTTTGACATTGTCGGTGGCGCAGAGCTTGGGAATTTCATTGTCGATTTCCGCCGCCGCGCGCATCACGCTGGTACCCGCCGGAACGCTGACGTCGCGGCCATCGATCGACAGCGTCACGATATCGCTGGCCTTGGAGGCCGGTGTGCCAAAATCCTTTTGCGGCTGATAGGTCATGCCTTGTCCTTTACCATATCGGCGCTCGCTTCGAAATCCTCAGGCCAATGTTTTATGGCGCTCATCACCGGATAAGGCGTGAAACCACCGAGCGCGCACAGCGACCCGAATTTCATCGTCTCGCAAAGATCGGTGATGAGCGACAGTTCCTCGTCCAGGCTGCGGCCCTGTTTCGGGGCATTGTGCATTTGCGGCAAGCTCTCGACCGGGTCCGCTGCCGCGCGTCCGCCCGCCTTGATCCGGTCCAGCAATTCCATGCCGCGCACCGAGCCCAGTCGGCAGGGCGTGCATTTGCCGCAGCTTTCGGCGGCGCAAAATTCCATCGCGAAATGAGCCTGGGAGAGCATGTCGGCACTCTCGTCGAACACGACAATGCCGCCGTGGCCAATCAGTCCGTCGGCTGCGGTGAAAGCTTCATAGTCAAAGGGCAGATGGAAATCGCCCGGCGGATGATAGGCACCCAGCGGGCCACCCACCTGCACCGCCTTGACCGGCCTGCCACTTTCCGTGCCGCCGCCAATGTCGTTGACCAGTTCGCCGAGCGTGATCCCAAAGGCGGTTTCGAACAGGCCGCCATGTTTGAGGTTCCCCGCCAGCTGGATCGGCATGGTTCCGCGCGAACGGCCCATGCCATAATCGGCATAGGCTTTGGCACCATTGGCCAGAATATAGGGCACGGCCGCGAGGGTGAGAACATTGTTGACGACCGTCGGCTTGCCGAACAGGCCTTCGAGAGCAGGCAGTGGCGGCTTCGCCCTTACCTCGCCGCGCTTGCCTTCAAGACTCTCGAGCAGGGATGTTTCCTCGCCGCAGACATAAGCGCCGGCACCGACGCGGACTTCGATGTCAAAAGGCGCGACGATATGCGCGCTGGCCAAAATCGCGGCGTTCAGCTTGGCAATCGCGTGCGGATATTCGCTGCGGACATAAATATAACCCTTGTCCGCACCGACCGCGAGACCGGCAATCGCCATGCCCTCGATCAGGCAATAGGGATCGCCCTCCATCAGCATCCGGTCGGCAAAGGTGCCACTATCGCCTTCGTCGGCATTGCAGACGATATATTTTTGGGGTCCGTCAGCGCCAGCGACGGTCTTCCACTTGATCCCCGCCGGGAAACCGGCTCCGCCCCGACCGCGAAGGCCGGATTCGGTAACGGTTTCGATGATCGCATCAGGGCCAAGCTCTCGCGCCTTTGCCAGACCGAGCCAGCCGCCGGTCGCCTGATAATCTTCCAGATCGAGCGGCTGCGTGATACCGGCCCGCGCGAAGGTCAGGCGCTGCTGTTTGGTAATGAAAGGGTGGTCAGAGATTCTACCAATATTGAGACAGGATGAACCATCGAGAATGGCTGCAACATCGGCCACAGTTGCCGGTCCATAGCCAATGCCATTGACTTCAATAAGCGGCTCCAGCCACTGCATGCCCCAGCTCGAAACCCGGATGATTTCGGCATCGGGCGCGACCCTGGCAATCGCCTCGGCGACCTGATCCGCCCCGCAGGCCAGCGCGAGCGCATCGTCGGATATGGCAATGCGCAACGTCATAGAGATTCAATCAGTTGCGTGAGTTTTTGAACATCGAGCCTTGCATGCACATCCTGTCCGATCATCGCATTGGGACCGACGCTGCACAGGCCGAGACAGTAGACGGTCTCGATTTCGCATTTGTCCTTCGCCGCTGCGGAAATATTTAATGCCAAAGCGTCACAGCCGCGCGCCTGACAGGCTTCGGCGCGGCACAGTTTCAGCACCGGCAGCTTGGCCGGCTCGGTCTTGAAGTCGTGATAGAAACTGACAACGCCGTGAACCTCTGCCCGGCTCAGGTTGAGCGCACCGGCCAGATAGCATTTTGCCTCTTCGTCAACGCAACCAAATTCCACCTGGATATCGTGCAGGATCGGCAACAGCGGCCCGTCGCGTCCAGC
>TARA_R110001606_G_scaffold54853_4_pt1 | contig 11230 bp, 12 predicted proteins | sample TARA_R110001606 | Tara Oceans TARA_R110001606 (sample SAMEA4398315) | marine metagenome | biome: Polar Biome; feature: [SRF] surface water layer (ENVO:00010504); material: water (ENVO:00002006), including particulate matter (ENVO:01000060) such as... | depth 5 m
TGCGCTAGATAAAAAGCACTATTACATGCGAGGTGAAATTGTCAGCTCTAGAAGTGACTTTTGATCAAGCTTATTGAAGATGGATCGGTTTTCCTGATGACAACCTAGTTATAGAAGAAATTAGTAGTTGTTTACTATACTTGATTAAAACACTCGGGTATTAGATAATCAAAACAATGTAGGTATAGAGGGTTATGGTATGTCAGAAGAATTACCCATTAAGTTCAGCGATGCAGCTGCTGTTCGCGTTAAACAGTTAATCGACGAAGAAGAAAATCCAGATCTAAAACTGCGTGTTTATGTAACAGGCGGAGGTTGTTCAGGTTTCCAATATGGTTTTACTTTTGATGAAAAAGCAAACCCAGGCGATTTAGAAATTGTAAAAAATGGCGTAACCTTAGTGGTTGACCCAATGAGTATTCAATATTTAGTTGATGGTGAGGTGGATTACACCGAAGGACTTGAAGGCGCACGCTTTTTTGTTTCCAATCCCAATGCAACTACCACCTGCGGGTGTGGCGCTAGTTTCAGCGTTTAAAGCAATTGATTAAAGCCGCAGCTAGCGGCTTTTTTATTACCTAAGACATCTTATTATCTAAAATTACTGCGTAGCTATTATTTCATTAAATGAAACCGATTTCGTAATGATTTTTAACGCGGGCAAAAAGTAGCTGAACAGCTTACTGAAGTATTCCCCACTCAATAATCCTCCTTAAAAACAAGGTCTAGATCCGCGTAGCAAGATTAAAATACTTACGTGAGTTCATACAATTATTCAGAGTTAATACTTCTAGATTATTGTCATTAATAGATGCTGTTGCTGGTGGCCTGAGCTTTGTACCTTATGTGGCTTTAGCCGTTATTTCTTGTTTATAGATGCTAATTGAACGTCAAATTGGCTTGCTTTAGGCTAAGTCACTCATTTATGTAGGGTGAGTGACTTGGAGCATTAGAATAAAAAAACCTAACACTATTGCAGAAAACGCTAAAATATATATAAAGCCTTTCTTACCTTGTTTGATCGGAACGCCATTTGCTTTAAGAAAAAAATACCAAATTAAGCAGAGGATAATGGGTAGTAAAAACAATAATCTGAACATAAACGCTTGCTCTTAACAATAAAGGGACAGTTAATAATGTAACTATTTAATTTATAAGTCAAAAATAATTAATCATAAAAAAGGTTTATTTAAATTAATTATTTGTTACATTAAAAAGGAACTAATTATAGAACGCGCGTTTTGTTGTGACTTTAACAATAAAGCTGCTCATCTATAATAGCTGATTCCTTAAATGGGGACTCAGCTGAAATTAGTTATTTCACATGAGTCTGAATAGTATATAATGTATCCAAGAGTGAGACGGGCAAATTTCACTCTTAATTAATTAACTTTAAATCATCTAGTAGGAGATGTTTTTTATGATGGGTAAAACAGTTTCTTCTGAAGAAAACTCAAAACTAACCAAGTGGCTTAAAACTAAGCGTCACGAGAAAGGTCACACAATGCGAAGCCTTGCTCAAGTACTTGGTACACCACATTCATTTATTGGCAAAATTGAAAACCAAGAGCGCCGTTTAGACGTAATTGAATTTTTACGTTATTGTGATGCATTAGAAGTCGACCCATATGAAGGTTTAGGCTTATTAAAAGAAGACTAATATTTAGTTTCTTTTTGTAAGCGCAGGGAAGCGCTCTCATTGATGTGAAATGATTTCTTTCCCTTATTAATTCCTACCGTGATAACTATTTTCTAATTCATACAATTTATGCCGAATAAGATATAAGAATATGAGTGATGGTATTACCATCAGGGCAGTCAAAATAAAAAATAACGACCAATTTCCACCTAACCAATCATCAATCACCACACCGCTATAACTTGAAAGTAAGGTTCGTCCTAAATTTCCCAATGACGCTAATAAAGCATAATGTGTTGCGCTAAAAGCGCGATCACATAGCATAGATATAAATGCTACCATAGCAACTAATGACCATGCTTGAGTAAAGCCATCGACGACAATTGCCATTGCGTACAAGTGTTCTTGCGGGCCTGCGAGAGCGATCCAAGAAAACATTAAGTTAGAAGCAGCCATTGCCACACCGCTAATAAACAAACCTTTAACGATGCCGTACTTGTGGTTAAAAATACTGCCTAAAAATGCGAACACAATGGTGATAAGCCCCGTGCCGAGCTTTGAATAGTTTGCTATTTGAGTGTTTGAAAAGCCGACTTCTTTATAAAACACAATCGACATACGGGCCAGAAATGCTTCACCAATTTTAAATAAAAAGATAAAAGCGAGCAGCGCAAGTGCAGTCTTCACGCCATTACGCGCGAAGAATGTTTTAAAAGGATCAAGTACAGTAACAGCCAACCATGCCGCAACTTTAGTTAATTGTGTTTGCTTACCAAGCGCCAGTTTTTGCCGATAAATACGTTCTAGTTCTGCATGTACAACTTCGCGGTTAGATTCAGGTTCTTTTGCCCAAAATACACAACTCATAAGTAATAACATCACAATAGCTAAAAAGTAATACACTTGTGGCCAGTCAATGCTTGGCATATCTGCCATATAAAACGGAATAGCACCTAGCAGAGCATAACCGCTCCACCAACCAGAAGTAGCCATTGCTGCTGCTGCGGTTGCTTTATGGCTCTCGTTTTCACTGAGGGTATCGATACGAAAAGCATCAATAGCAATATCTTGAGTCGCTGAGGCGATAGCAATTAATAAGCATAACGCAGCTGCGATGGCTAAATGCGCGGTGATATCTAATCCTGCCAGTAAAATAACTCCTAGCAAAATAAAGCATTGGCAAAATAGTATCCAACTACGGCGCTGGCCTAGCCAGTTATATAGCAACGGCAGTTTTATTCTATCGACTAAGGGTGACCATAAAAAATTAATGCTGTAAGCACCAAATACAATGCCAAATAAGCCAATCATGCTGCGACTGAGGCCTTCATCTTTTAGCCACGCAGACATCACGGAGCCTATGAGGACCCAAGGAAAACCGCTGCTCATACCAAAAATAAACACATTTATAAGTCGTTTATCTTTAAAGTACGAAAAATATTCTGATACCGACAAGCTTTTAGTCATAACGCCTTCATTGGCAATAGCGGTTTGGCCGCTATTTTTATTGTTATAGTGGGGTTGGCTCTAATACAGTTATATTTAAAATAACAACCGGGGTTTTTGGTACAAAGTCATAACCAATTTTTTCATTAAATCCCGTTTCAACTTGCATGATTTTATCAAGCGTTTCGTAGCCTTCCATTACCATACCGAACACGGCAAAGCCCCAGTCTTTACCTGGGTTTAGGTGGTCGTTATTGTCCATGTTAAAGAAAAACTGACGAGTACCAGAATGAGGTTGACGATCTTGATAGGCCATGGCGATACTGTACATATCGTTTTTTGAACCGTTACCGCTTTCATTAAAGATAGGTTCGCCTTCATAAACCCCGTCATATTCTTTATCGTAGCCACCGCCTTGAATGACAAAGTCTCGGTCGTTTTCTACATCACGTTCAACACGATGAAATACGGTGCCTTTATAGCTGCCATCCATCACATAAGTTAAAAAATTATTGACGGTGATAGGGGCTTTTGAGCGATCCATCTCGACTATGATTTTCCCCATTGTGGTAGTTATTTCAACTCGTGGGAACATATTGTTTTTTTGCACAAAGCGTCCTTCGGTCGCTGCCATTGCGGTTTGGCTAAGTTGCACTAATATAAATAATAAAAATAGACGTTTCATGGTTAACCTTCTAAAAATGCGAGTAATTCAGGGTCTGATACCATGCGGGTAATTAACTGCTCAGTCAACTTATTGAGTTGTCCTTCAATTTTTGCTCTATCGTGACCTAGTGGTCCTTCAAGGCTTGCATTACCACGGTAAATTTTACTGAAGTTACTATCGCTGCGAATAACACGCACACCTAATTCAATCTTTGCATTGCTGGTATGCGACATCATTTTTTCAGTTACTACGGCTTGCAGTGTATGAATATCAACTTCAAAACGAGTGGTCGCAAGATTTGAAATGCTTGCACCGTTTCGGCTAAGAGCGCTATCAAGGGCACTTTTAATTGATTCAGTAAGGCCTTGGCTGGCAATTGTTTGGGTTTTGTCTGAGGTTATTAATTTTAATGTTGCTGGGTCACCTCTAAGATCAATAACACTGGTACTTAAACTTTGATTAATTGAGCTTAATTTGCCACCTTGATAGAGCGGATTTAAGATCAATTGATTAGGCTGACTACTGCAAGCCGACAGTGATAATAAAGCACAACAAGGTAAAACATATTTCATCATAGCTATAGCATTCCATTATTTTTAGTGGCACTTAATACTACAAACTTTTTATTTGAACCAAGTAATTCACAATTGCCAAACATACGTTTTAGTTTGTCATGGTAGTCCAGGTGGCGGTTACCAATAATACGTAATTCTCCGCCATTTTTTAATGTGTCTTTGGCTTGTTTAAACATTTGCCATGCAATGTGATCTGTCACGGCTTGTGCTTGGTGAAAAGGCGGATTACATAACACTACATCGACACTTTCACGTTCAAAGCCCGTTAAGCAATCATTTTCAATAAAGCGGCATTGCTCAAACTTATCTTCCATATTGAGCTCTACAGTTAATCGTGCTGATTCAACCGCCATATATGATTCGTCCACAAAGGTAACTTCAGCGTTAGGGCAGCGTGCCAGTGTCATCAAACCCACCACACCATTACCGCAACCTAGATCAATAATACTTTTTGCTTTATTGGTTTGTGGTAAAAAGTCAAAAAAGAACCGTGCACCAATGTCCAGAGAATCCCGCGAGAACACATTGGCGTGATTACTAATGGTAAAATCAGTGCCTTCAAGAGGCCAATTAACAGGAAAATCAGTAGCTTTATAACCACCTTCCGCTTGGCTAATAATTAGGCGAGATTTTTTCACTGCTAAACTAGTTTTAGTTTCACCAATAAATTGCTCGAAAGCTTTAATTGTTGAATTATGTACATCTTTGGTTTTTGCTGCGCCAATAACCGGAGTGCCAGGTGCGAGTACTTCGCTGAGCTCAGATAATTGATATTGCAAGAAGCCCAATGTGCGTGGCACTTTTAAAATAACTAAATCAACGTGTTCAGGCAAAGCCGATAAGCTATCTAGCTGGCTAAATGCGGTGGTTGGTATTTTATTTTCTGCTAAGTTGTAAGCCGCCGCTTGGTGGCTAATATAAGAATCGTTTACTGAACAAACCGTTAATTGTTGTTTACTAAAATAACAAGACAAGGCTCCAAAACTATCATTTAAAATCAGCAAAGAGCGACAATCAGGATAATGTTCAGTAACATAGTCAATTAGGTACTCGTCTGCTGAATCCCAAGCTTGTAAGCTACGGTTTTTTTGATCCAAAGGAAAACGTTCAAGAGTAAATGTTTTATCGCCGAACTGTGCTTGCGTGGTCATAATAGTTAGTGATCAGTAATCAAATGATAGGTAAATTCTAACATGCAACGGCAAAAGGCCAACCCCCATATGTTACCAAATGGCTTTTACTACCAAGCAAAAGCGTTAAGTGCGCAAAAAAGTCTCGATTTATTCTACTATTTACGCGACTCACTGACTTGGCAGCAACCAAAAACGACCGTGTTTGGGAAAACGAACCCCATTCCACGTATGCAATGTTTTATTGCTGATGCTGGTGTACGTTACGGTTATTCTGGTTCGACATTAAATGTTGAACCATGGCCTGATGTATTAGATGCCATGCGACTACGATTAAATAAACAATTTGATGTTGGATTTAATGCCTTATTAGTTAACTTATACCGTGATGGGAATGATTGCATGGGCTGGCACGCCGATGATGAAGCAGAACTTGGCCATGAGCCTATTATTGTATCGATTTCATTAGGGGCTGAACGAGTATTTAAAATAAAACATAAAGTAACCAAGGAAGTCACTTCGCTTACGTTACACAGCGGGAGTTGCTTGGTTATGAATGGACTTAGCCAGCAACAATATCTACATGCGCTTCCTAAACAAACACGTTTGGCACACCCTCGAATCAACTTAACTTTTCGAACAATTTTTCAAAAATGAATATTTGTTGGCCTTTATAGTAGTGGCCTTGATATAGTAAGCACATAAATAACCAGTAAAATATGAGTGTTTTATGTCAATGCAACAACAGATTGAAAGCAAGTTAGCTGATGCGATTGCGTGTAAGCACCTTAATGTGGTGAACGAAAGCCATATGCATAGTCGTGGTAGCGATTCACACTTTAAAGTGATTGTAGTAAGTGAAGAGTTTAGCGGTAAACGTTTATTGCAACGCCATCGTCAAATTAATGAAGTGCTAAAAGATGAGTTAGCGAATCATATTCATGCATTGGCTATCCATACTTTTACGCCTAATGAATTTACAGAGCAAAGTGGTCAGGTTGCTGACTCACCGACTTGTTTAGGTGGCTCTAAATTAGATTAACGGCAAGGTCTGAGAGTACACAAAACTCATCAGACCTGTATTTTTACAATTAGCCTTTAAACTAGCGCTAATTTTTATTGAGATAAATATAGGATGATCAATGGTCATTAAGCCTAAAATTCGCGGTTTCATTTGTACTAACGCCCACCCAGTAGGTTGTGCAGAGCACGTACAAGAACAAATTAACTATGTAAAACAACAAGGCGCATTAAAAAATGCCCCTAAAAATGTATTAGTTATCGGTGCTTCAACTGGCTATGGCCTTGCATCTCGTATTACTGCTGCATTTGGTGGCGGTGCTAAAACTTTAGGTATTTTTTTCGAAAAAGAAGGTACTGAGCGTAAAACCGGTTCTGCAGGTTGGTATAATACTGCTGCATTTCAAGCGGCCGCAGACGCTGAAGGTTTATGGTCAAAAAATATTAATGGCGATGCGTTCTCTAACGAAATCAAACAAAAAGCGATTGATACAATTAAAGCGGATTTAGGCAAAGTAGACCTAGTTATATACAGCCTTGCATCGCCGCGTCGAACTGATCCAAATACCGGCGAAGTTTACTCATCAACGCTTAAGCCAATTGGTAACTCAGTTACGACTAAAAACTTAAACACCTCAAAACGTGAAATTGATGCTATTACTGTAGAAGCTGCAAACCAAGATGATATTGATAACACTATTAAAGTGATGGGCGGCGAAGACTGGGAAATGTGGATTGATGCATTAAAAGAGGCTGATGTACTAGCTGATAACTTTAAAACCAGTGCTTATACTTATATCGGTAAAGAACTAACATGGCCAATTTACGGTCACGCGACTATTGGTAAAGCGAAAGAAGATTTAGATCGCGCAACCGTAGCAATCAAAGAATCAACTAAAGCATTAAACGGTGAAGCTTATGTATCATCATTAAATGCAGTGGTCACCCAAGCAAGTTCTGCAATTCCTATTATGCCGCTTTATATTTCAGCGCTATTTAAAGTAATGAAAGCGGATGGGACCTATGAAGGCACGATCGAGCAAATTCACGCGTTATTTACTGAGAACCTTTATGGAGACTCACCACGCTTTGATGACGGCGGTCATTTATTCCAAAACTACAAAGAGCTGGAAGATGATGTACAAGCGCGTATTCAAACTGTGTGGGACAGCGTAACCACAGAAACAATAGACGAATTAACTGATTACGTGGGTTACCACAATGAGTTTTTACGTTTATTTGGGTTTGGTATTGATGCTGTTGATTATGAACAAGATGTCGATCCAGTTGCCGCTATAGCTAACATGATTGATTAATTCAGCCATGTTTATTTGAAAAGTCGCTATGGCGACTTTTTTTATTGATAAATTTTACTTTATCGTTATTTAGCGGATTAATTTCCATCCCACCTCGCAAGCAATAGCACTTTGGTCTATATTGAATTTTATTCAAATGCGGCTAATAGGTTAAATAACTGCTCCTGTCGTATAAATTTCATAATTACACTCGCATAGTGACCCTGATTGATGTTAAAATTCGGGCAATATATGTGAGGAATTTTACTGCGTTGCTTGTTTTGTAATTTAAACAGGCGGTTCTTCGTTATCTTGAATTTGGCTTAGGGTTATCAAGAAAAGCGACGTGGTCGGTACGATTTTTCAGTTTCTTTCCGTTAATGTAGTGCAAGTGCGTATGATCAACATAAAAAAAGGTCTGGACTTACCCATAGAGGGCGCGCCTCAGCAAGTTATTCATGATGGTTCTACCGTCAAACGTGTAGCTGTGCTAGGTGAAGAGTTTATTGGTATGCGTCCAACCATGCATGTTCGTGTGGATGACCAAGTTAAAAAAGGCCAGGTACTTTTTGAAGACAAAAAGAATCCAGGTGTATTATTTACTGCTCCAGCTGCTGGTACAGTAAAAGAAATTAATCGTGGTGCAAAACGTGTGCTGCAATCTGTCGTTATTGAAATAAACGGCAGTGAGCAAATCACCTTTGACGCTTTCTCGACTGAGCAACTTTCGAGTCTCGATCGTGAAAAAGCCAAAGAAGTACTAATCCAGTCAGGTCAATGGACAGCATTACGTGCTCGTCCATTCAGCAAAGTAGCAGCTGTGGATGCAAATCCTAGTTCGATCTTTGTGACGGCTATCGACACTAACCCTCTTGCTGCAGATCCTGCAGTGATTATTGCTGAAAATGTACAAGCATTTGAAGCAGGTTTAGCTGTGGTATCACGTCTGACCGATGGTAAGGTATTTGTTTGTAAACAAGCAGGTAGCCAAGTACCTAGCTCATCAATTCCTCAAGTAGAAGTACATGAGTTTGGTGGCGTACATCCGGCTGGCCTTGTTGGCACACATATCCATCATTTAGATCCAGTATCGGTAAGCAAGCAAGTTTGGCATATCGGTTACCAAGACGTTATTGCCTTTGGTCACTTATTCCTAACTGGTGAAATTAGCACAGACCGTGTGATTTCTCTTGCTGGTCCGCGTGTTAAAAACCCACGTTTAGTGAAAACTCAACTGGGTGCTGCTTTAGATGATTTAGTTGCAGGCGAATTAGAAGACGGCGATAACCGTGTTATCTCTGGCTCTGTTTTAGCGGGCGCTACTTCACAAGGTCCTCAAGCATTCTTAGGTCGTTACCACATTCAAGTATCGGTATTACTTGAAGGTCGCGAAAAAGAGTTGTTTGGTTGGATTGCTCCAGGCACAGATAAATTCTCTGTAACACGTACTTTCTTATCACACTTAACACCGAGTCGTTTATTTAAAATGACAACGTCAACAGGTGGTTCAAAACGTGCCATGGTACCACTTGGTAGCTATGAGCGTGTTATGCCTTTAGATATTTTGCCAACGCCTTTATTACGTGACTTAATTGCCCGTGATTTGGATAGTGCAATTTCATTAGGGGCACTTGAACTTGATGAAGAAGATTTAGCGTTATGTACCTTCGTTTGTCCAGGCAAATACGAGTATGGTTCAATCCTACGCGATTGCTTGACTACGATCGAGAAGGAAGGCTAGAGAGATGGGTTTAAAGAAATTTCTAGAAGATATCGAGCCGCATTTTGAAGCCGGTGGTAAACATGAAAAGTTTTATGCGCTGTATGAAGCAGCTGCAACTATTTTTTATACCCCTGGTCACGTAAATAAAGGCGCGACACACGTTCGTGATAACATCGACCTAAAACGCATGATGATTTTAGTGTGGATGGCGACGTTCCCTGCAATGTTTTTTGGTATGTTCAATATCGGTCATCAGGCCGCTGGTGCATTAGCACAAGGTTTTGAACTAGCAAATTCTTGGCAAGTTGGCCTGTTCCAGATATTTGGTGGTGAATTAACTGCTGAATCCGGCTGGGGCGCTAAAATGTTTTATGGCGCATGTTTCTTCCTACCTATTTACGCAGTTACATTTGCTGTAGGTGGTTTCTGGGAAGTCATATTTGCTTCAGTGCGTAAGCATGAAATTAACGAAGGTTTCTTCGTAACGTCTGTGTTATTCGCGCTTATCCTACCTGCAACCATTCCTTTATGGCAAGTTGCACTAGGTATTACATTCGGTGTAGTAATCGCTAAAGAAATCTTTGGTGGTACTGGTCGTAACTTCTTAAACCCTGCATTAGCGGGTCGTGCGTTTTTATTCTTCGCATACCCTGCACAAATTTCAGGTGATACAGTATGGACCGCAGTAGATTCATTCTCTGGTGCAACTATGCTAGGTCAAGCGTTTGTTGGTTCACTTGATTACAGCAACATGGCTCTTTGGTGGGATGCGTTTTATGGTTTCATTCAAGGTTCAGTAGGTGAGACATCTACACTTGCATTGCTAGTTGGTGGCTTATTCCTCATTTACGTACGTATTGCTTCATGGCGCATCGTGCTAGGTGTGTTCTTGGGTATGGTGGCAACAGCATTCTTATTAAACGCTGTTGGTTCTGATACTAACCCAGTATTTGCAATGCCTTGGCATTGGCACTTTGTACTTGGTGGTTTTGCTTTTGGTATGTTCTTTATGGCGACAGACCCTGTGTCTGCAGCATTTACTGACAAAGCAAAGTTCGCATATGGCGCACTAATTGGTGTGATGGTAGTAATGATCCGTGTAATTAACCCTGCATTCCCTGAGGGTATGATGCTAGCAATCTTATTTGCTAACTTATTCGCACCATTGTTCGATCACTTCGTAGTGCAAGCTAATATCAAGCGGAGGTTGGCACGTAATGTCTAGTAATAACGAATCAATCGGCAAAACGCTAAGCGTTGTTGTAGCACTATGTTTAGTGTGTGCAATCATCGTATCGTTTGCTTCAGTTCAGCTTCGCCCTTTACAGCAAGCTAACAAAACGCAAGATATTCAAAAAAATATCTTGGCAGCTGCGGGCATTGATGTGTCTGGTTCTGTATCAGAAACTTTTAAAGCTAAGATCGAAACTCGCCTAGTTAATATGGAAACAGGTGAGTCTCAAACTGGCGAAGCAGTTCAGGCTAAAATCGACGCTTTCGATTTTGAAAAAAGCAAGTTTGATCAAAAAATTAGCTTTGCATTAAAAGCAGAGGGCATTAAGGATATCGCTGGTATTCAGCGTATGACTCATGAGTCTCCTGCATATATCTCGAAAAAAGCAGACGGTTCTACAGATGCTATCATTTTACCAATCCAAGGTTATGGCCTTTGGGGTATTATGTATGGTTTCTTAGCGCTTGAAAGCGATGGCGAGACAATTAAAGATATTAACTT
>TARA_R110001606_G_scaffold77647_3_pt1 | contig 11219 bp, 12 predicted proteins | sample TARA_R110001606 | Tara Oceans TARA_R110001606 (sample SAMEA4398315) | marine metagenome | biome: Polar Biome; feature: [SRF] surface water layer (ENVO:00010504); material: water (ENVO:00002006), including particulate matter (ENVO:01000060) such as... | depth 5 m
ATATATAATAGATTAATTAATAATTTGTTTGTTTTTTAAAGTGTGCTTCTTCGTCTTATGTTAGCTAATTGGTTTTGACTGTTGGTCATTTCATCTGTAACAACAAATGCTTGTAAAGGAGGTGGAGCAGAACCACCACCTAAAGTAAATGCCCCAGACATCATTTGAGGAGCAGGAGCTTGGGCTGCCGCTGCTCCTGCGCCACCACCTCCACCACCACCAGAACCTGGAACATCAGTAGCATAAATTTTCTGAAGGTTTACAAGACCTGCCGCAATAATTGCCGCACCTGTTGCAAATCCTGCTATACCACCTTGTGCAAATGCTTTATTCGCACCAGCATAAGTGTCTATCAGCGCACCTGCTGCTGCTAACTCTTTATTGTCACCTGCCAAAGAACTTAAAGAACCAGCTAATGAAGAGGCTGCTGCTGTTACTGCTTCTTTATTGGCTTCTGCTGATTCTTTTCTCTTTTTGTTATTAGCTAAATAATTGTCTAAAGCTGAGTTATCCGCTTTTATAATACCTTTAGCTTCTTTACCTGCAAGTCTAGGCATCATTTTCATGTCTTCCCCTTGCTGCTCAGTTTCTTTGTTCATTTCAGCCCTTATAGAGTTTAACTTATTATTTAACTCAATTTGTTTAGTGGTTGATTCAGCAGTAATATCTGCAATTGCTATTCGCAACTCCGCCTCTTTCTCTAAGTCAGCTTCTGTATTTTTCCCATCAATCTCTCTAAGTGACATTTGCTGTCTATGAAGACTAAGAGATTTTTGTGCATTACCTATCCGTCTATCTAATAAATCATTCTCAATATCAAATGCTTCTTGTGCTGCTATTAATCTTTCTTTTTCTGATTTACTTAAATCTTCAGCTATCATTTTAAGTTTTTCAATCTCAGCTCTTCTTTGTGATGTTTCTACCCTTAAATCTCTTTCGCTATCAACTAACTTTTGTTGAGCCTTTGTTAATTCAAAAGTTTGTGTTATATCATTTTTAATTTCTTCTCCCATACCACTGAAAGTACCCATCAACTTTTGTAACGCTGCAAAACCTCCGCCAGTAACAAGGTCTTTAAGCCCCCTACCAAATTGAGCTACTCGACCCACAACAACATTCACAGCAGCCCCCATACTTTTAAAAATTCTTTGAAGTAATTCAGCACCTACCTTAGTTTTAGTGAACCATGTTGCCAAAGCAGTAAACGCAATGACTAAAGCTCCTATTCCAGTTGCTTTAACTCCTGTTGCAATTACTCTAAATAAAGTTTTTGCTCCTCCTATTATTTCACCACTAAACATCTTTTTAAATCCAACCCCTGCTAACTTTGCTTGTAATATTACTTGTTTAAGACCGTTGTTCATTATTTTAGCTACATCTTTAAACTTGTCTTTTATTCCGCCAATAGTAATTCCAAAAGCTCCAAAATTATTTGTTAATTCTTTCGTGTCTTGCGACACTGCCTTTATATTGGATTTTATTTCTGCTTCTAATACTACCTTATCTGCCATATCTTTTATATTATAGTGTTACCCCTGTTTTTATTTGTGTTATTGAAATATTACTATTCCATTCAATCGTTACATTATTCCTGCCTTTTACTTTCATTCTAAAATTTGTACCAGATACATCTGCTGTTGGTATCCAGCCTGTTGTTGTTCCTGATGTTTTAATTGTATCTCTTTCTCTTTGCACACTTAAAGTGCCTGACTTATTTATAACTACACCCCTTTCAACCCAACTGCCATAATCACCAACTGCACCACTTCCATAAGTACCTCCAACTCTAACTGCTACAACATAAGCATGAAAAAATATAATAGTATTATCAGGCACCACAAAGAAACTGTCTGTAGTGTTATTCAAAAAAGAATCTGTTGCAGTTCCAGCAGTTGTTTGATGACCATACATTAATTGTATATTTTGTCTTTCAGCTAAATTATCATCTGCTGCATTACCACCTAAAATTATTGAGTTGGTTGTTGTTGCTTCACCTAAGTGACCAATTACAGCCGAATTATTTACACTTCCTGTTATTTCATTATTACTACCTATTATTAAATTGTTTCGTGATAAAGTTTTTACAGTATTATTTTCACCCATAACATAGGTGTTGTTTACACCTTTTTCAGTAGTATTACCAACCCCATCAATACTATTGTTAGTATTATTTACATTTGGTGTTAAATGAGTAGTATTATTAAAAGCAAAACAAGTTCCTGTACTTGCATCATAAGTATATCCGTATGCCTCGCATTGTTTTTGATTAGGAGCAAACTCTGATGTGCCTCCTCCACTTTTTCTGTTGCCATCAGTAAAAACAACAACACCCATGGGTGCTATATAATATGGCTTTACGTTATATCCTTGTATGAATGGTATTTCTGACATTATGGTATTAATATAAATTCAACAATTGACAAATCCCCTGGCTTATAGTCTATTTTATTTACTCTAAATTCTCTATTTTTAATAAATACTGTGTCATAAAAATTAAAGGTGTTTATATCTGAGGCTCTTAAATCAACCTTTAGAGTCATAACCCTTGTGTCTGGGTTATATAATTGAGAATAATAAGGAAGCCAATATCTGTTAAATAAATTATTTGTAACAGGTGCGCCAATAGGTACAACTAATTGACATTCGCCAAAATGATAATCTTGCCCACCTGCCGTAGTCGGTATGGATGACAAATGACTAAATTGTAAATATTCATCTTCAGTCGAGTCTCCTGCAACTCCGTTTTGAAAAGGTACTCTATAAGTACAAGATGATAAGGTTTTAACTCCATTATTAACCATGATTCTTGGTGAATTATCAAACCCCTCCGACTCTCTGCTATCAGGGTCATAAGAATATAAGCTAGGTACTATAAAATCCATAAAATTCATATCTAGTGGCTTTGGTACTGTCGCCGCAAATGGTTCCGCTACAATTTCATCTATGCCTTCTAGTAAAGTTAATCCTGAAGCATCATAAATTTTACTTCCATATAAATGCTGTTGCACTGATTCTTTATAAAGGTTAAATGCATAATCATCATCATCCTCAACAAATTTAAAAATAGTTTTTTTATTTAATTCTGTTAAAGGCATTAACTTAATTTCTTCTATATCTATTTTTTCTGTCCAATCATGCGTAATACTTCTTGCAGCTAAAGTTGTTCCTGCTGTGTCATTTATAAATACATCGCCATAAGGTTCAATTAAAATATTGTCAGGATTATTAGGATCAGGTAAACTAACTAAATTAAACATAGTCATAATCCCTTTTAAAAATTCCCACTGTCCTAATTCACCTCTTAATGTATTTAAAATAACGCTATCAGTCATTCCAAGAACACTAAGATTAATTTTAAAAGTAGTTGTATAATCTCTTGTGACTACAAGTCCACTATAAGGGTCATAAATTTTTGTGTCGTCTTGCCTAATAGCAGAAGCAACACTTGCTTTCCATTCTAATTGTAAAGTGTCTCCTGGCTGTAAAGTTTCTCCAAAACTACCTGCATAAGTATATCTAGGATTTTTACCATTGAAACGGACTACATTGTTTTGACCATTTACATACCAGCCATTATCAGGATTTGTTATAGCAACAGAAGTTACTTCTGTGCCTGGTAAAGTAGCTGTAAAAGTAGCTGTTGAAGTAGGGTTAGAAGTAGGGCTTATATCTACTGAAGGCACACCTGAATAATCACCTCCTTGAGTTACAACAATAGAAGAGATAGTATCATTACCACCACCACCACTTCCTGAGTCTGTAAATAATGCATGAGCAACCGCAGAGCCTTCTAATGCTACTGTTACTGCGTCAATATAATATGTCGCACCTGCTGCTGTTACTACTTTCCATCTCAAATCAATAGTGGCATCTTTTTTAGCAATTACCTTAACCATATAATCAATATTATATGTGGTATTTTCTTGATTTGCAGGTACTGTAAATACATTACTTGAATATCCAAACTCGGTAGGCAATGGTGGTAGCCACGGAAACCCAGTACTTGAAAGAGGATAAGCAGTAAATGATGTGGTCGCATAAGCTGCCGTATCTTCTCTTGGATCAAATGTTAAAAAACCAAATTGGTCATTAGCATTAGGATTTGCATCAGAACCCCAGTTAAAATCCATATACAAAGTACTAAATTCTGCGGTGTTAAAAAAATTACTTGTATAAGTAAACGGAGTAGCATCAAATATTCTATCTATACAATATTTTATCTTTATAAAAGGTCTAAATGCACTTTCTAAATTTGGTAACATTGGAAAGCCAGTTGAAGGGCTTAAAAAGTATGAATGCTCCCAATCTACAAAAGGATATTTTAAAACTCCTGTTGTACTAGCTCCTGCGGTTCCAGCATAAGTACCTACTGGTAATGGTGTATCTAACCCTAATATTCCTTGCCAACTGTTTCTAATTTCTGTGTAATTATAATTATGATTTAATTCACTAAAGTCTAAATTATTAAACTGTCTCTCTTTTAAGAAATCAGCCAATGCAACTACTTCAGAATATAAATTTACATTATAACTCACTTCACCTTGTTTATCTTGTATATCTATAAGTCTTAAATATCCTTCAAACAAAAGAAACCCATCTTGTTTTAATTTAGCTTGGGTTTTAATATAAGGGTTAAACACTATTCCTTCTGCTGACCTTGTTATTTCAAAAATATTGTCAAATAGTTTATTATTCTTTTTTGTTCCTGGTAATTTAAACGCTTTAGAATATGACTGTATTTTTTCAGCAACATTTTTAAAATTGTCTACACTTAATGTCAAAGGAATATTTTCATCTTCATAAAGGTCGCAAATGACTTCACCACTTGCCAAGACATTATTTGCTCCTGATGGCGTATCACCTTGAGGTAATACCGATATTTTATTTATAGCTATATTGGTAGCAAGGTTATTGCTATAACTAATCATTAATATGTGCCTAAACTTAGTAGCAGTAAAAGATGTGGATATTGTAGTGGCAGCAGCAGATGTAAAATTTTGACTATTTATAGAAACACTAACCCCACCGACTATATTGTATGTGTTTATATATACTAGTCCTGTGCTTACTGTTGAAAGATCAAGTCTAACTGTGTAAGACTGTCCTATTGTTAAATTGGTTAAGTCTTGGTAAATGCCTGTAAAATTTGTTGCAGCAATAGAATTAAATACTGCGGTTCCACTTGTTACAGTTGGTAAAGCAGGTGTGCCACCTGTGGTACTTCTAAATCTATACCATGTGTTAGGCACAGCAGGAGGTGAATTAACTAAAGCATCCTCTCTTGCAGAAGCTACTGCGCCGACTGTGTCATAGCCTGTTGTAGAACCTAGTCCATTAAAATTAAGACCATTCACAACATACTCATTAGTGTCAAGAGACAGTTCATTAAACTGTCCGTTAAAGAATTGAGGATATATTATAAGTTGTACGTTATCCATTATACTGATTGTGTTCTTAGTGTTTTACTTTTTTCTATTTCAAATGTGTATTGTATTAGCTTATCATTTGCTACTGTTTTTCTAGTTTGAGTAGTCGTTATAATTCTAGTAGGTGTTACATATTGATTTAAAGCAGAATTAGACGCATCAGTCGAATACTCTTTTAATATATAAACCTCTGGGCTATTTATAAGTTCTTCAAACATTACGTTTTCTTGTTCTATAAGAAAGTCTGTATTAATTTGTATTTTTTCAGTTGTGTTAACTCTGAATGTTCTTTTACCACCCTTAAAGCTGTCTATTCTATAATGTGACTCATTCCATGTGCCACCAAGCTGTTCATAAGTAGTGCCTTGTGTTGTAAAAGTCTTAGTTGACTTTTTTGTAAATGTATAGTAATCCCAACAACCCCATTGATTTAACCAACAAAGCCTGATAGGTTCATAACCTTTTGAAGTTGGACAGTTTAGGTTTATTCTGTAAGTCTGGGTCATAGTGTCAGCCGCAAAGTCAACAGGACTAACAAAGTAATATCCCCCCTGTACAGTTCCTGCTGCTACTAAGGTTTTAAATGTGCTAGACCAATTTTGTAAGTTTCCTGGAAAACACCCTAAATGTTTTAATTGTTTTTTTGCACTAACATCATAAGTGTCGTAAGCTCCGTTTGCTGCTGTTCTTTCTATTAAATCAATTCCTAAAAGTGAGCCAGAACTATTATAATAAGTAAGTGTAAATCTTCTTAAAGGGTCGCCTGAATCATCCCAAAATGACATAGTTCCATAATCATTAATATTTGCATATTGAATTTCAGGTGCATTAGTCAATAGCTTCTTTGTTGATGATCCGCCTCTAAGAATAAAAGGAGACATGTCAAAAGCAAAATTTAGTCTATTTAGTCCTCCTCCTGTTCCTGTTGTTAGTACATCTGTTTCTTTTATATACCCATTAAATAAAACATAAACCCTAGAATTTCTTTCGGTACCTGCTTGAATTGCTACTGTATTTACATCACTAGTGCCTGACGAATCTGTTGCCCCTTTATATTCTACTGCAAATTCAATAGCCATGTATCTTACAATGTTATCATTTAAAGAATATTTGTCAATCAATTGTAAGGGTGGCTTAAAACTATTAGACGTTGTTGTTCCTTTATAAGAGCTACCATTAGCAGCAAGATTATCTGCCGATACATAATTCTCAACAATATTACTGAAGTCATAAATACCGACACCTGCATTGTTTGGTGTTGTTTTAAATGTACCTACTAAATCAGTTGTAGTGCTTAGGTCAGGATATGTGTTCTCACTTATATGCACCTTAGCAACGAACTTAACCCTTGTTTCATTTGCTACTGCTGGTTGATTAGAAACTACAAATATTATCTTCTGGCCTACCGCTAATATTTGGTAAATCTGCGAAGGCGGTTTCTGTTCTATTATTGAATTTGTTGCCATTATTTTTTATTTTACTATTGTTAATCCTTCTATTATATCTTCTTTTATAACTCCTAATAAATCTTTTCCAAATTGTTTAAATCCAAGCCCTAGAGGTTTTTGAAAGAAACTAATACCATTTATTCCATCTCTTTTAATTGCTCGACCGATCACAAAAGCTAAAGACATATTGCTAATAAAACGACCTGTTTTTTTATCTCTACCTTTAATTCCTTTTTTCTGTATCCACTTTGATAATATGTCAGGTGGTGGTTGCTTTGCTCCATATTTAAAAGGACTTGAAACTTTTTTACCCTTCCAGTTTGTATAACTTCGTTTTATCTTATTACCAGAAACCCCTTTGTCTACAAAAGCCCCATAACTATTCATAAAAAATTGTAGACTGAAACCTTCATTATCTTCTATTACTTTAAAGCTAATAGAATTTTCTAAAGCAGTACCACCGCCCTTCTTTTTTTGAAGGTTACCCTTAGCCCTGTTAACTACTTGTTTGCCAAAACTGTTTAAGAACCTTTCGAGGTTTTTAGTGTCCATTATACAAGCCCAGCAAACAATTCTACTTGAACGTCTGTTGTAGCTGAAGGTCTAACCTCAACAGTAACCAAATCCTCTAATGTAGGAAAAGCAGGACTCGCATCAGTTTCACCTATCATCACCTCTTCTGCTTGAAATAATACATGAGAACCCCCAGCCCTTACAGTTACTTGATAGTTAGTGTTAGCAGTTACAAAAGCAACCTTCATATCTTGGTCACTACTTAAATTGCTAACTCTAAAGTACTTACAGTTCTCAACATCTAAAGCACCATCTGCTCCATGAGGTGTTGAATTGAATACAGCTACTGTTGTTGTTTGAGAATGAGTACAAGTTAATATTCTTTCAAATACATCTACTATTCCTGTTGTTGTTAATGAATTTGTTGAGCCTCTTAATGAACCATTTAAGGTTACAGCCTCACTAATTGTTGTTACTAAATCTGCCATAAGTTTTTATTTTTTGTCTATTTGTTTTAATTTATTTATTGCCCATTCAACTCCACTTGTACCACCCCAAGCATCCCACATTAATCCGCCACACCCTTCAGAGTAAGGTACATCTTTGTATTGTTGGTGTCTTTTAAATGAAGCCATACGTGCTATTGTATCTCTTGATATTTTCTTTCTATCTGCTAATTGTGAACTACGAGTCCAGCCAACACGAGTGCCACAATCACTTCCGTTTTCCTCTTTCCATTTTCTTGCTTTCTTTGCATTATTGGTTGCGCTTTGCGGATAGTCATTATATGTTTCTAGCTTAATGCTAATGTCTTCTAGCTTTTCTAATACATCATTATAGTTCATAGCTTTATTGTTATTTTTGGTGGCAATATTGTTATCTCTATTTTCCATAATTTTATTGTATTATATTTCTTTAATCTTTCTAGCATTAATACCCTGCCCCTAAATTTGATACTGGAATGGTACAAGCGTCAAAGTCATTCATCACTTTAATTCCTATTGTAAAAACCCAACCGCATAAAAGATTATCAAACCTTTCTGAGAATGGTTCTATTGTGAATTGGTCTTGTGTGAAATAGATAGGTGCGTTTATATCATTCGTTCCTTGCAAAGACTGTTGCTCACTATGTCTTAACATGCTTATAAAGTCAGTGCATATTTGTAGCGTTTGGTTCCATACCTCTTGCTCATTTGTTTTGGTGTTTACTAATTTAGTTAAATCAGAATGTTGTTTTGTTTGCCAATCATTTTTTTCAGAAACTAAATCACAAATAAATATTTGAAAGCTATATACCAATTCGCTATCACCTGTTGTTACATTTACTGGATTAATATGTAGCAAAGGTAGTTTTTCCATCTTTTCTAAATTGATGTCAAATATATCGCCCACTGAAACAGTAGAAATTTGATCATGATATTCACCTAGCCTACATAAGGTGTTAATTACATTGTTGTACGTCTTATTGCTTACTGGCATATTTTACTTTATTTTGTGTGTCTAAATCTGTTTCAAAACTTAACCAAGTAAATGCTTCTAATAGATTAAGCTTTGTTATTTGTTCTAATTTTGAAATATCTGCATTACACAATCTGTACATTATTCCAAAGTATCCCCACTTTTCTGCAAAAGATTCTGAGGCGATTGCTTCTGCATTACCTTCAGGCGTTCCACTAAAAATGATGGCAAAATCTTCAACAATTCGTTTCCTAAATGCCAAAAAAAAACCAGTGCACCTTGCACTTGCTCTGAAGCCATCTTTTTCATCTCTTCGGCTCGTATACTTATATTACCATCATACGCTTCAATTGTATATATACCATTTTCTGTTTCTTCTATTATTGGTCTGTATAGTACTGACATCATTTGTGGTAAATTATTTTCCAATCCATTTTTAATAAAAGATTCTATATCTGCATACTCTCCTAATGTTATGGATTCCAAATCAGGATGAAACCCATATTTTTTTTTGCCTATCTTAATTATTCTTTTTAAAGAACTATCCTCTTTTGCTTGAAGCTCAGAAATTTTACTCATTATAACAGCAATATCTCTCAATTCCAATTGTTTAATTAAATTTTTTGGAATATTAGATAACTCTGCTATTGTTTCTAAAGCCTCACTACTTTTTGTTTCTGTATTTAAGTTAATTAATTTTAGCCAGTTTTCTAGGGTAACATCTGACCATTTACTAATTAACTTAAATTGTTTTATCTCACCTTGCTTCTTAATCTTAATGTTCATCTAATATATAATAGAAAAGTTCAAAATTTAGTTTACTGTTTGTTTTATTCTTATATCTTTGCGGCGTTTTTGTTTTCATTATAATATAAATCAGGGTTTGCTTTTAGCAGCCCTTTTTTATTGTACAAAATATTTACCAGCATTAGGATTGTCTAAATGATAGATTACATTATACCTAATACCATCAATTGCATGGTTGTAACTATCTACATAAAGCTTAGAAGATTTATCACTGTATATATAATTATTTAATTCTTTTGCTATGTTAGTTGATTCTGGTGATACTATTAATTCATAATCCTGCATTCTAGTTATACCGCTTTCAATAGTTCCTTTCTTGACTGGCTTTATATTAACGCCTAAGTGCTTTAAATCTGCTATTAAACGTGGTTCACTACTATCAGCAATAATCAACATATTACCTACTTTCTCTAATACTATTTGAGCAAGTTCCTGAGACTTTAAACCATTCTTATATATGTGTTCTTTTAAATATATCTTGTTATGCTTCTTATCTATTGCAACTTCTGTAAGACTATCAGGGTCAATACTAAATCCAAAATCCATACCGCAAGACGTTTGTAAATTTTCAGGATTAAATTCACCTAGACTCCAATTCTCAAACACTACACCCTCTGCTTTATCTAACCAGCCCCCAAGTATTTTGTGTTGATACTTCTTATAACTTCTATGCTTTATAGTCTTAATACGTTCTAGGAAGCTCTGTGATAGATTATCTTTATTGTCTAGGTATGTACTGTGTATGTAACATACATTGTCTTTAACGCCATTAAAACCAGCTTGTACGCCTTTGTCTTGAAAGAACCTTCTATATATCCAATGCTCTTTAGTAACTGGGTTTAAAATAAGTATAATCCTATTTTGTATATTCTTTTCTCTAATACTTAAATCAATAGTGTCAAATATGTCTTCGTCTACAAGCTCTTCAGATTCGTCTAATACCCAGTTTGAAACACCAGTTAAAGATTTAAGACTTGCAGTCTGGTTTCCTGCTGATGTTTTAATACCTCTAAATAATATGTCTGATTTATTCTTTGTGTTTACAACCTCAGCTTTATTTACACTAAATATATTTTCATATCCTAATAATGCAATCTTTTCTAAGAACTCTGGAATAATAGATAAGTGTGCTGACACCATTGTGTATCTTGTAAACAATACCCTTATATTTCTTGACATAGTGAGTAGGGTTAAAAATACTGTAACCGCATAAGACTTACCAGAACCCCTACCGCCTGTTATTATAAAGTAACGACAATTAGATTCAAATAATGGGTTGTATTTCTTACTCAGTATCAGTTTCTATAAATGTTATTAAAGGCATATTAAGACTTTCTTCATTAGAAGTTACATCAACCCTTTGCTGTGGTTTACCATAGAAGTATTCAAAGAATAATTTAACAGCCCATTGTTCTTTTTTCTCTAACCCTTTTTTTAGTGACTCTAAAGCCATACTATTCATAGGTGTTAGGTTTTCTATTAACTTTTGCTCTTCTGCTTTTGCCTTACGTCCTGCGCCTTCTCTTTTACCTCCGTGTGTACTCATTTTGAAATAATTTGATTAATC
>TARA_R110001606_G_scaffold125459_1_pt1 | contig 11218 bp, 13 predicted proteins | sample TARA_R110001606 | Tara Oceans TARA_R110001606 (sample SAMEA4398315) | marine metagenome | biome: Polar Biome; feature: [SRF] surface water layer (ENVO:00010504); material: water (ENVO:00002006), including particulate matter (ENVO:01000060) such as... | depth 5 m
GCGCCATTGAGCGTTATTATCACTATACAGATCCCCGTGGCGCTGACCCTCGCGATAATTATTTACGAGAGCATGATTTACGAGCGAATGAGCCACGCGAAAAGGATTGACCATTTTAAGGAGCAACAATGTACCTATGGGTGAAGGCTATTCACTTAATGGCCGTGGTGACCTGGTTTGCGGCACTGTTCTATTTACCGCGTCTGTATGTGTACCACGCAACGGCGCGTGATAACGGTGATCATCAAGCAATAACGTATTTCAAAACCATGGAGCGTAAGCTTTATCGCGGCATTATGACGCCATCGATGATCTTGGTGCTGCTCTTCGGCGGCGGGATGCTCTTCTTGGTGCCCGAATGGTTTAGCCAGGGTTGGATGCACGCCAAGCTGGCGTTAGTGGCGGCATTGATCGCCTATCATCACGTTTGTTTGATCTATTTGAAGCAGTTTGCCCAAGATCGCTGTACCAAAGGTCATGTGTTTTTCCGCTGGTTTAACGAAGCGCCGGTGATTGCGCTGGTGGCGATTATTCTGCTTGCCGTTGTGAAGCCCTTTTGATGCGTCAACCGCTTTCCCCCGTGGTGTTGGTACTCGCCGGGCATGACCCGACGGGTGGCGCAGGGTTAATTGCCGACAGTGAAGCCATTGCGGCCTGTGGTGGTTGGGCGGTCACGATCCCCACTGCGCTGACGGTACAGAATTGTCATAATGTGACCCGCGTGATCCCTGCTGAGCCGACCGCGATGCGCCAAATGGCCGAGGCAATTAGCGAGATGCAGATCGCGGCGATTAAGATTGGTCTACTCGCTGACGAAGCTACGCTGCGCGCCGCGGAGCAAATCATTCGCCGCTTTCCCGGTATTCCCGTGGTAGCGGATCCGGTCTTTAAAGCCGGTGGCGGAACTGAGTTATCCACACCCGGTTTACGGCAACTGTTTATTGATCGCTTGCTACCGCTTGTGGATATCTTAACCCCCAATCGCGCTGAGTTGGCCCAACTTACCCCCGATATCATTACTCCTTTTGATGATACCGCTCGCGCGGTGGTACTGATGTCACAGGGGTGCCAAGCAATCCTGGTAACCGCTACAGATGAGCCGCTGCCGGGCAACGACCAGCAGGTAGTGAATACGTTGCACTCGCCGGATACCACCCGCCAGTGGCAGTGGCCACGTTTGCCCGAACGCTTTCATGGTTCTGGCTGCACGCTGGCATCGGCGCTTACTGCACGTCTTGCAGTTGGTGAGCGCTTACCAACTGCTTGTGAGCAGGCGCAGCACTTTACCTGGCAAAGCCTGTCACACGGCTATCAGCCGCCCAGTGGGCAGTGTTTGCCACATCGTTCCCCGCGCACTTCACGTTTTTGACCTTATGATGCCATGCGATTAATGAAGAGGATGCCATGACGACTTCCGCAGAACTGTTTGAACTTGCCAGCCGCCATATTCCGGGCGGCGTAAACTCGCCGGTGCGCGCCTTTAAAGGGCTTCACCGCCCGCCGGTATTCATGGAACGCGCTCAGGGCGCCTATCTGTTCGACGTAGAAGGCAAGCGCTACGTCGACTATGTGGGCTCGTGGGGCCCCATGATTACTGGCCATGCGGATCAGGACGTACTGGCCGCAGTGCGCGCGCGGCTGGACAACGGCCTGTCGTTTGGCACGCCCACGGCGGTCGAAACCACCATGGCGGATCTGATCTGCGAGATGATTCCGTCGATGGAAATGGTGCGTATGACCAGCTCCGGCACCGAGGCGACCATGTCGGCGATCCGGCTGGCGCGTGGGGCGACAGGGCGCGACAAAATCGTCAAGTTTGAAGGTAATTACCACGGCCACTCTGATTCGTTGCTGGTCAAAGCGGGGTCTGGCGCCTTGACCCACGGCGAACCCAGCTCGCCGGGCGTACCTGCATCGCTGGCGGCGCATACCATTACGCTGTCGTATAACGACCCCGAAGGCGTCGAGGAATGCTTCGAAGAAATGGGCGACGAGATCGCCTGTATCATCGTTGAGCCGGTGGCCGGCAACATGAACTGCATCCCTCCGCAGTCGGGCTTTCTGGAAACTCTGCGCCGGGTGTGCAATGAGCACGATAGCGTGCTGATTTTTGATGAAGTGATGACCGGCTTCCGGGTGGCGCTTGGCGGTGCTCAGGCCCACTACGGCGTGATCCCCGACCTCACCTGCCTGGGCAAGATTGTCGGCGGCGGCATGCCGGTGGGTGCCTTTGGTGGCAAACGCGAGATCATGCAGAACATCTCGCCGATGGGGCCGATCTATCAGGCGGGCACCCTTTCGGGCAACCCGCTGGCCATGGCCGCGGGGATTGCGCTGCTGACCAAGCTTCAAGTGCCCGGCTTCCACGATGCCTTGGCACAACGCGTAGAAACGCTGTGCAACGGTCTGCAGGAACGCGCGAACGCGGCCAACATCCCGATGATGACCCAGTCGGCCGGCGGCATGTTTGGGGTGTTTTTCACTGGCCAACGCCGTGTGGATAACTTTGCTCAGGCCACCGCCTGTGACCCGGAAGCGTTTCGCCGCTTCTTCGGTGCCATGCTCGACCACGGCGTCTATCTGGCGCCATCGGCATTCGAGGCCGGCTTCATGTCCAGCGCCCATACGCCGGAAGATATTCAGGTCACCCTGGACGCCGCGGAAAAAGCCTTTGCTTCCATGTAACAGCAAGTAACGGAAATCCCGCTATACTCTAAGAGCCGCTGACAACCAGCGGCTCTTTTTGTAGGGGGCCATCATGAAACGACGCTTAATGTGGCCAGGCGCCGCGCTATTCGCCATAGGGCTAACCTTTCATCCGTCGATTAATGCACAGTCGCAACAGGAGGCATCGATGTCTCAAATCCGCATCACCATGGAAGGCACACAGGGCGCTGCGTTTTCCGCCCATTGGAAAGTGACCCACGAGGGTAAAACCACCGAACACGTCGAGAAAAATGGCCGCGTACCGGCTGAATTCAGCTATGAGGGCGAAGCACTTGACGGCACGGTAACGCTGCTGAGCGACGGTGATCGCCTGGAAGTGGATATTCAAAAAGGCACTAACCGCTCGCGGTCGTCCACTCAGGGCAAGGGTGGCACGCTGACGGTATTGATTCGTTAACAAAAAAACCGCCCCTGAAAAGGGGCGGTTGTCTAGGCAAGGCTTCTAATTAGTAGCCTTGATAAACAGTATTAGCATTACCGCTACCAGTGGTCAAAATTTGGCTGAAGTGTTGACCATTGCTTAGCCCACCAACACCTGACTGACTGACAATTTGACGGTTGTCATTTCCGACGGTGCGCACAAACGAATCGTGGCCTTCTCCTGTTTGTGTGATTTTAGTAACGTTACGATTTCCATCAGTCAGGATATGACTATCCAGTTCATTACCGCCTTGGTAAACACGGTCTATATTTCCATTTCCTACTGAGGAAATATAGCTATCATTAAGGTTGCCATCTTGCTCGACTAAAGAGTCGTTATCGCTTCCATCCTGCTTGATCCATGAATCATTATACTCACCCAGTTGGTTGAGTTTAACTTTGTTATCGTTACCTTCTTGCCGGACAATTGACTCATTGAATCCAGGTGACACCTTCGCAACACCAACTTCGTCATCCTGAACAACCGTTACTCGGTTACGGTCTCCGGTTTGTGTAATTCGTGAGTACTGAGTTCCCCATTGGGTCACGTTGTTTACGTTGTCATCGCTGCCAGCTGTTTGTGTGATGTAGGAATCACTGCCAGCACCGCTGCCTTTTGTATATCCAGCCATGGTATCAATGGTATTGATACTGCCGTTAAAGGTTGTGCTTGGCGTTGTTTGAGCAAAGCTTGCAGAACTTAAAGCGATGGCAACAGCGGCAGCGATAGTAGTTAATTGCAGTTTCATGGTGTTTCCCCTTTACGATATACTTGCTTTAGTTATTACTGAAGCAACCCATGTTGCTCAGTAAGTTTCGACGGTGACCGAGCGTGCATTGCCTGAAAACGCTTGCTGTTCAATGCTAATGCCGTAGGAGCCACTCCCCGAATGCGAAATACTGACGTTACTGTTTTGACCGTTCTGGATAATTTGAGACTCGAGACGATTACCATCTTGTATAATCTCTGCTTTATGTCGGTCACCAAGCTGACTTATCAACCCGGTATTATTTGAGCCATCTTGAATAATAGAGGCGTCGTTATAGTTACCGTCTTGGTTAATCGAAGCCAGGTTAGCGCCACCTTGGCGGCTGACGTTTTGATTAATGGTGTTGGTATTTCCATCACCAATTTGTCTGATCAATGCCACATTGGATTCGCTTTGAGAAAATGCTTCTTCTTCAGCGCTCAACTGAATATCGCCTTCCGTGATATACGTTTGTGCTGTCTCTCTATCAATTTGGCTTTCTTGTGCAGAGGCAGAAACGGAGAATGCCATGACCAACCAACCAAGCGTTAAAAGCGTCAAGGCTGAGGAAACGTTCGCGACATTTTTGCGCTTTGCATTATTTTGGTGGTATCGGTTGACATACATGGCTGCAATCTCGTTCTTGAATGTGTATTCATGTAACCATTTGTTGAGTTAAGTATGGAGAGAATCGAGGGCATTACCATGGTGCTTTAAACTGAAATTCTGTATTAAAAATGCCATTTTTTAAAACCATAAAATGATGAGATTTTTAATACCTAGTGTGGTGTGTATTGGCTATGATCGTGCTTTCATTGATAAATGGATTTGGGAATGAAAGAAGAAAAAATAAAAAACCGCCCCCGAAGGGGGCGGTCAAGATTAATAATTTTAGTTTTTTATACAAACTAATACTGAAGAACTGAAGCTTGATTTGAACCACCTGATTGATTAACGGTTGAGTGGGCGTTTGCACTAGCTTGGCCAAGCTGAGTCACTGTGGCTATGTTGCTAGATCCTCCGCCTTGTGTCACTTTTGCATAATGTCCACCAACTGCTAAAAACCCCTGGTTATCCTGCAAAATGTAGGATTCGTTTTGATCAGCATTCATATTTTGAATGAGGGTTGCCTCGTTACTACCACCCATTTGAATAATATAACTGGTGCCATCAGTGCCATTTTGAGTAGCCGAAGCTATGTTGTGATCTCCATGGGTTTGCCCTATGTAACTTTTATTGCCACCTCCAGCTTGGGTTACATATGCGGAATTATGATCTGCTCCCCCTGGCTGTGTACCTTGAAGAACATATGATGCGTTATTACTTCCTTCCTGATAAATATCAGCACCGTTAAATGAATTGCCTAATTGGTCGACCGCAGAACGGTGGTCATTGCCAGTTTGTAGCGTATTAACCACACCTCCTTCGCCTAGATGTTGATTTACTCGAGAGTAGCTTCCTTCACCTTGCTGATCAGTATCTGCAAAGTGTAGATTGCCGTTTTGATCGATGCTTGATTCGTTATCGGTGTTGGTTTGTACCGTACTAGCGCTGTTGCCAGTGCCGGTTTGAGTAGTAGCTTCTATATTCTGTCCCGATGCGTTTGAGTCTGGAAGGTTTCCTGGAGTAAATGAAAACCTAGCAGTTGGAAAATCATTGTCTGTTAAAAGATCATTAGTTGTCCATGCAGTATTATCTTGTGTGTAAGTATTTCCATTACTTCTATTGTCCACGCCCCACTGTACATCATTCAAATTTGTCGTTTCGGTGACTGGGTTGCTTGCAGCACTGGCTGAAAAAGAGACAGTGAGAGCGACAGCGGCGGCGATTGCGGTAAGTTGCAGTTTCATGGTATTTCCCCTTTTGATTCACTTGCTTTGTGGTCACTGAGCTAGCCGAATGCTGCTCAGTGGGTTTCGACGATGACCGGCGGTGCAGTGCCCGAATACGCTTCTTGTTCGATGCTGATGCGTTGCTGGCCATTCCCCGATTGTGAAATATAGATATCGCTTGAACTGCCGAACTGACGGATATCGGCGTTTAATGCAATATTGGGGTTTTGCTGATTGATTGTGGCTTTATGGCTGTTTCCTTCTTGCCAGATAGCGGCAGAATGCTTACTGCCATGCTGAGAGATAGCGCCGTAGTTTTCGCTACCTTGCTGATAGATGAAGGCAAAGTTTCCCGCTTGATAACTGGCTGACTGTGACTGCATTATGCTGGCCGTATTATCATTACCAACCTGCTTGATGACACTCGTATTTATATCGTCACCACCAAACTGATTTCTTGTTTGTTCGATGTATTGCGTTACCCTCGCGTTGTCTATCAGTGCTTGTTCTGTTTCGTTAGCACTGATAGGAGAAAGTATCATAAAACAACTAGCCGCTATAATAGATCGCTTAATTACCTTAATATTTTTTAATAAGTAATAACTGTAATAGCTGTCCACGCAATAGCTCCATTAAAAATATGTTTTGTTTCTTTTTTTACATGAGTGGAGTTTGGCTCATTGAACTTTTTATGCCATAAGAAATTTTTAGAGTTTAATAATTTAAAAACCACTGTTTTAAATTAAAAAAAGGAGTGGAGTTTCTGGTTATAATTTTTAATTGTTTTTTATGATAGGGATATCAAATAAAGAAAAGACTTATTTGTTGAAATCATAAATTTGCTTAAGGACCAAACGCTTAGCTGAAAAAAGGATTTTTATCCATAAAAAAAGGTCATGCATAAGCATGACCTTTCGGCTTGAGATTGCCTGGTCTTGTTGGATCGGCGATCTACAGCTGGGGGATGGGGGCGTTCAGGTAGTCCGCCAAAATGGTTTCATTGAAGTTGACATCGTTGGGCAGGTTCCATAACCGATTTTCTACCCCTTTTGCGATCAAATGGATAACTGAAGCATCGACAGCCGACATGACGGCCATTTGTACGGGTTCATTGGTGGTAACCCCCGCTTCAAGCTCAAGCAACCGGCTGAAGTCGATAAAACGGTAGACACCAGCCCGCAATTCTTTGGAATAGATGGTTTTCGTCGTGGTGACATTCGCCAATACCTCGCCCGAGGAAATCTCCACCGCCCTCAGATTTACCGTGACCTGATCAACCTGGTACTCCCCTGAGGCTCCAATACCGAAGTATTCTGCGCCAGCCCCCCCGGTACGTATATTGGATTCATAGGCGATGATACCGCCTTCCAGCATGACGGAAGCCGCGCGTAACGAGGGTAAGGTATCCGGTTGACCAAAGCGTTCGAATTCCGCACGGATGATGCGCCGCTCGGTCAGTAGATTCTGAAGCCCCACCCGTTCCAAGGGGATGAACCACCCTGAGTCTGCCAGCGCGCCGGTCAACATGGCCGCTGCCCCTTGCGTTACCGCTGTCGAAAATGTGCTGGCCGGTGCCGGGCGGTATTGGCCTGTTTGGTCTCTGAAGTCATACACCGAGACAAAGATGCGTCCTGCAGGTGGTGGCAGCGATACAAGGTCTTGGTAGGTCGCGCCTCGCGGTGTGAGCGTTGCGGGAGCGCCTTCCAGATTTTCCGAGGTGGCAATGGTACCGGCACAGCCACTTAGCCAAAGCGCCAGCATTGCAACGATAACAATTCTCATGAGTGTCCCCTTGTTTATAGCGTCTAATTTTTTTGATTGAGTGTATCGGTGCAGTTCAAGGGTTGAATAAACCACCTACGTTAATATTGGTGACATCGCCAGTTAGCTTGTCCACGACCCGTACCGTAAGCTGCCCCCCTTCATCCCTGACGACCACACCAAACTCGTCACTATCGAAGCTGCCTTCTCCCACATCACCGCTTCCTACATCACTGATAAGCTGTGAAATGAGTCGGCTTTCCAGGCTCTGGACCAAGCGTGCAGTGGATGACAACGGCTCTGAGCGACGAGAATTAGGGTCGGTGTTGGTATCTTGGGCTTGTGCTTTGCCTAGTAGATAACTTCCCGTAAAAGGGTCGCCGCCGAATGACGGGTTGATGGGTTCGTAGACGAGATCTCCTGCATGGGCCTGTAGCGTTAACAGCCCGGCTAGTAGCGCTGAGCCTATACCTGCGGTGCGAATGGCCTGTGTTTTCATTATCGTAACTCCTCTCTTCCCAAGTCTTTGTCGGAAGATAGCGCTGAGTTCAATTGTTGACGCAGTAGTGCTTCTTCCACGGTTTGTACAGCTTCCTCCGCGGCACGGTCAGCTTCACTGATGCGCGGAGAGAGCTGTGTACGGAAATACATCTGATTACCCTGCATGATCCAAAGCTGGCTTCCCCATCGGGCGTCCGGGCGTTCCTGAATAGTGATGGTGGCGTTGCCAATGATCATGTTTCCCATGGCCCGCTGGCTAAAGGCACGATAGAAGGTTTTACCTGCCATGGTGATAGTGCGGTCGACCAATACGCCGGTGAGCTCGCTGCTGGAGCTACTTTGTTCTTGAATCGCAGGCCCATCAGGACTTGATAATTGATTGATGGCGTCCACGGCTTCCTGCTCGTCGGCGGCTTTGGGTTCATTTGTGGCGCCAGGTTCATTGGCTAACGCCAGTGATAGCCCCATCCATATAAGTAACCCCGTTAGGGCGTGTTGACAGTAACGTAGCGGTGCCATAACCAGTTCACTCTTATTAGACGCTATCGATGGCGTTGTAGGCTTCGTGCGGTTTCGAGGTTGGGCAGAATTGGCCCTAGATTCTGATGAATCCAGTTCAATGCCTGAATACGGTTGTGTACGTTGATTTTGCGGAAAATGTTGTACAGGTGAGACTTGACGGTGTGCTCACTGAGGAACAGTTTTTCGGCGATTTGATGGTTCGAAGCCCCGGCACTAAGAAGCGAGATGATTTCCATTTCTCGGTTAGTGAGACCGCAGGCGGGGCGGAAGGCGTTGTTCTGATATTTGCGATAGAACAGGATCAGCCGCGTCATAAGTTCACGGGACATCCACAGCTCGCCTTCCAGCAGCGCATGAATACCCTTACAAATGACATCTAGGCTCTCGTGGCGATAGAACACGCCTTTCAACTGTGCGCAGGACAAGGCTTCAAGCGCGTGATCCATGTCGCGGATGTTAAACGCGGCCAATGGCGAGTTGCTGAGCGTCTCGGGTAACTGATGCTGCCATTCCGGCAGGGTATCAACGCCAATGTGATCGCTATCGATGAGCAGTAAGGTGTCACCCGCAGACGGTGCAATGACCTTTTCGTGGGGCGATTGAATATGCACATGGCACTCGGTATGAGTCCCCAGATATTCCGCAAATAGTTGTGATTGTGGGCTTTTTTCGGTAACGACAAATACCGTGTTGGTAGCCTTTTCCTGCGGCATTGGGTAGCCCTCATGGTGAGAAAGAGTGAGTAGGTAACTCTTGCAGTGTTGACTATAAGATAACTTTCGTAAAGTTATGTTATTAAAAATATGGTAAAAAAATTAAAATATGCGCCTAATAATTTTATATAAATAAATTAAATTCATAAAAAACAAGTATTTATTTTTATATAAAGGTTTTTAAAGAAATATTAGAGATATACAATTAGTAACGTAATGGCTGCTTTTGATACGTTCAGTGAGCGCGTAAACTGATGCTCCAAAGCTTGGAGGGCGTGTCATGATCGCTGTTAATACCCTTGTTCTTGCCAGTGGAAACACGGGGAAATTAAGAGAATTCAATCAATTACTCTCGCCTTTGGGCTTTGATGTTCGCCCTCAGGCGGATTTTGGCGTTAATGAGGTTGAAGAGACCGGCCTGACATTCGTAGAGAATGCGCTGTTGAAAGCCCGTGAAGCGAGCTTAATCAGTGGTTTACCTGCATTGGCAGATGACTCAGGACTGGAAGTGGACGCTCTGCATGGCGCGCCGGGTATTTACTCGGCGCGTTACGGTGGCGAACCTAAAAGTGATGAGAAAAACAATCAAACGTTGTTAGAAGCGCTGAGTGACTGCGTGGAAGGCCAGCGAAGCGGGCGTTATTGGTGCGTGCTGGTATATTTACGTCATCCTGAAGATCCAGTGCCGATCATTGTGCAGCGCAGTTGGGAGGGCGAAATACTGGCGCATCCGCGGGGTAAGGAAGGGTTTGGTTATGACCCACTGTTTTGGCTGCCAGAACAGGGTATGAGCGTTGCCGAGCTGCCCAATGAGAGTAAAAATCGTCTCAGCCATAGAGGTAGGGCACTGCAAGGATTGGTAGGGTTATTGAAGGTGGCACATGGTTGATACGCTGCCGCCGCTTTCTCTTTATATCCATACACCATGGTGTGTGCGTAAATGCCCCTACTGTGATTTCAACTCTCACGAACCGGACACTCATGGTTTTACGCCTCGGGATTTACCCGAAGCGGCCTACCTTGATGCGCTGTTACAAGATTTAGACGGCGATCTGGCATTAGCCGCAGGGCGCGAGATTCAAACCATCTTTATCGGGGGGGGGACGCCCAGCCTGCTTTCGCCAGCATTTTACGCGCGGTTACTCACTGAAATTGAAGCGCGTTTGCCTTTTGCCAACCCTATCGAAATTACCTTAGAGGCTAATCCTGGCACCACCGAGCAGCAGCGTTTCATTGGCTATCGAGAAGCCGGGATTAATCGTCTCTCGCTCGGTATTCAAAGCTTTCAGCCTGCTCAGTTACACGCACTTGGGCGTATTCATAGCGGGCAAGAAGCGGTCACCGCTGTAACGCAGGCGCGCCAGGCGGGCTTTACCAATATTAACGTTGATCTTATGCATGGCTTGCCTGAGCAGACGCCTCAACTGGCGATGGATGATATTGAGCAAGCGCTCGCATTGGCGCCCGAGCACCTCTCTTGGTACCAGCTTACGCTAGAGCCAAATACCGCCTTTCACTCCCACCCGCCGATATTGCCTGAGGAGGAGTCGCTCTGGGATATACAGGATAGCGGGCACCAGCTTTTGGAGCAGGCAGGGTTTAAGCGCTACGAGATTTCGGCCTACGCACACATTGGTCATCAGAGTCGGCATAACCTTAACTATTGGCAGTTTGGCGACTATCTCGGGATTGGCGCTGGAGCTCATGGCAAGCTTAGCTACATTGATCAAAGCGGTGAATGGTGTATTGAACGGCGCTGGAAGACACGCCAGCCGGATGCTTATTTAAAGCGTATGAATGACCTGCGCGGCTTCGTCGCGGGCAAACAGCTTATAAGTGTCGATGAGTTACCACTGGAGTTTGCCATGAACGCACTGCGACTCACCGAAGGAGTTACGCTGAATACATGGCGTACCCATACAGGTCAGTCCGATGCTATGTTACTAGCGCGTTTACAATCCGCCGAGAAAAAAGGACTTTTGATGCAAATGCC
>TARA_R110001606_G_scaffold21582_2_pt1 | contig 11213 bp, 9 predicted proteins | sample TARA_R110001606 | Tara Oceans TARA_R110001606 (sample SAMEA4398315) | marine metagenome | biome: Polar Biome; feature: [SRF] surface water layer (ENVO:00010504); material: water (ENVO:00002006), including particulate matter (ENVO:01000060) such as... | depth 5 m
GATTCTGCATCTTGAGGTGGTTTGGGTATAACATGGGGGTATTAAAAAAGAATTTCAAGAGGAAGGACAGTTTTTGTTCATTCTGTACGTTTAATTTCTAATAGATTAGAAATGCCAGCTTTGAATCTGAATGTAAAATTTAATTGAGATTAAATAGTTTAGAGGAATTAAGCGAGGATCTTTACAGGTCGCTCGCTTTAGTCGAACGTCTAAACAACTACACTAACTCTTCGTTAGGCGCTATATTAGTCGCATGCATGCCTTTAGGGCCTTGCTGCAATTCGAATGTTACATCTTGACCAGCTTTAAGTGTTTTATAACCGTCCATTACAATCGTTGAGTAATGGGCGAATATATCATTCTCGCAGCCGTCTTCTACGATGAAACCAAAACCTTTGGCATTATTGAACCATTTGACTTTACCACAAGCCATACTTCTACATCCTTCTATAAGTTGACTAATTTAGTTATTCTAAACCGTATAGTTTGATAGACTGACTAAGGTTTAATCAATCTACAACTGACTGTAGTTTATTTCGCCGATCAGTCAAGTGTTTTAAACTATTTTTTTAACATTTAATTTATTTTTTATTCAAGTTTGCTTGAGTTCCAAAGACAAGACTATATTTAATTATGAGTGGCATGAAAGATTCAGGTGTTTTAGATACGGTTCGCGATAGTGAGAAGCAAAAACTGCAACCACCGCGAAAATACAAAGTCATTTTAAATAATGATGATTACACGCCAATGGACTTTGTGATAGAAGTACTAACGACGTTTTTTAATATGGATAGCGATAGAGCAACAGATGTGATGCTGCAAGTTCATCAAAATGGTCGCGCAATTTGCGGTGTTTATACCGCAGATGTAGCGTATACCAAAGTTGAACAAGTTAACCGTTATGCACGAGATAACGAGCATCCACTGCTATGTAGTTGTGAGCAGGAATAATACCAAGGTAGGGTGATCAAAATACCCATCACAACGGTATAAAAATATTATCTCAGTAAGGGGTTGCTAATGCTAAACAAAGATTTAGAACTAACTTTAAACGCGGCGTTTCGCGAAGCGCGTACACGTCGCCATGAATTTATGACTGTAGAGCACCTATTACTTGCCCTACTTGATAATCCATCGGCTGGAGAAGCGCTACACGCCTGCGGGATTGATATGGCAGCATTAAAAGCTGAGCTATCAGAGTTTATTAATGAGACCACTCCAGTCATTCCTGATTTAGAAGAAGAACGTGAAACTCAACCAACACTTGGTTTTCAGCGGGTATTGCAACGCGCAGTATTTCATGTGCAATCATCGGGTAAAAACGAAGTAACAGGCGTCAATGTGCTGGTTGCCATTTTTTCAGAACAAGAAAGCCAAGCGGTTTACTTGCTGAAAAAAGCTGATATCTCGCGACTAGATATTGTGAACTTTATATCTCATGGTATCTCTAAAGCAGACGATGACATGGGCGGTGAAGATGCTGATGACATCCATGAAGAAGTACAAGCCGTTCAAGGCGAAGAGCCAAGTAAATTAGAAAACTTCACGTCTAATTTGAATGTACTCGCCCGTGAAGGGAATATCGACCCATTGGTGGGCCGTGATAGTGAAGTAGAACGCACGGTGCAAGTACTGTGTCGTCGTAAAAAGAATAATCCGTTATTAGTTGGCGAAGCTGGGGTAGGTAAAACTGCTATTGCTGAAGGTCTAGCGTATCGCATAGTGCATGAACAAGTACCCGAAGTGATTGCCGATGCTGTGGTGTACTCGTTAGATATGGGGGCATTACTTGCAGGTACTAAATACCGCGGTGATTTTGAAAAGCGCTTTAAAGCATTACTAAAAGAGCTTCAGGCGAAACCTGGCGCTATTTTGTTTATTGATGAGATCCATACCATAATTGGTGCCGGCGCAGCCTCTGGTGGCGTTATGGACGCATCTAACCTGCTTAAACCACTGCTTTCGAGCGGTAAGTTACGTTGTATGGGCTCAACTACCTATAACGAGTATAAAAATATCTTTGAAAAAGACCGTGCGTTAGTGCGCCGTTTTCAGAAAATTGATGTACTTGAACCAAGTGTCGCTGATACCACTAAGATACTTAATGGTTTAAAAGAACGTTACGAAGAGCATCATGGCATTCGCTATACGCAAAAAGCGTTAAAAGCGGCGGCAGAGCTCAGTGCTAAGTACATTAATGAGCGTCACTTACCTGATAAAGCCATTGATGTTATTGATGAAGCGGGTGCTAGCCAACGATTACAACCGATCTCTAAACGCAAAAAAACCATTGGTGTGGCAGATATCGAATTGATCGTGGCAAAAATGGCGCGTATTCCGCAGCAAAGTGTGTCATCAAGCGATAAAGAGACTCTTAAAAATCTTGATCGTAACTTGAAGATGTTGGTATTTGGCCAAGATCAATCAATCGATGCACTAACCTCGGCCATTCGCTTATCACGTTCAGGCTTATCAAATGAAGATAAACCAGTCGGTTCGTTCTTGTTTGCAGGACCAACGGGTGTAGGTAAAACGGAGGTAACTAAACAGCTTGCAAAATGTATGGGTGTTGAGTTTATCCGTTTTGATATGTCTGAGTATGTTGAGCGCCACGCGGTAAGCCGTTTAATTGGTGCGCCTCCAGGCTACGTTGGTTTTGAACAAGGTGGTTTGTTAACTGAGGCTGTGATTAAAAATCCACATTCGGTTGTCTTACTGGATGAGATTGAGAAAGCTCACTCAGATATTTACAATATCTTACTGCAAGTGATGGACCATGGCACGCTGACCGATAATAACGGCCGTAAAGCTGACTTTAGAAACGTTGTGGTGGTGATGACTACCAATGCGGGCGTACAAGAAACAGTACGTAAATCAATAGGCTTTACTGATCAAGATCATTCTCATGATGCGATGAGCGAAATCAATAAAGTATTTTCGCCAGAATTTAGAAACCGCCTAGATAACATCATTTGGTTTAACCACCTTGATCGTGATGTAACTTTACTGGTTGTTGATAAATTTATTGTTGAGTTACAAGCGCAGCTGGATAAAAAGTCAGTTAATCTTGAGCTTACTAATAAAGCGCGGGAATGGTTGGCAGATAAAGGCTACGATAAAGCTATGGGCGCACGTCCAATGGGCCGCGTGATCCAAGAGCAATTGAAAAAGCCGCTGGCAAACGAGATCTTATTTGGGCAACTTATCGACGGTGGCACAGTGAAAGTGTCTATCAAAGATAAAAAATTGCGTTTTGATTATGAAACGAATTTAACACCTGCATAATTGCAGCGTTAAATAGAAAACAAAAAGCCCAGCAATTGCTGGGCTTTTTGTTTATTAAATGTAATTGTTAGTTTAGCTATCAATTACATTTAATAAACGCTTCAAGCTAATGTAGAAAGTAACTAAGTTACTCAGACAACTTAGCTAAAAACTTGATATTTCGTTAACGCACTAACTTAGCGAGCACGGAATACGATGCGACCTTTTGATAAATCGTATGGGGTCATTTCTACGGTAACTTTATCGCCGGTTAAAATGCGGATATAGTTTTTACGCATTTTACCTGAAATGTGAGCCACAACTACGTGACCATTTTCAAGCTCAACTCGGAACATTGTATTTGGTAAAGTATCAAGGACCGTCCCTTGCATTTCGATTACGTCTTCTTTCGCCATGTTTAGCGTAACACCTCTTTAATAGTTAAACGATGCAGATTCTGCCGAAAATACACCAATAAGTAAAGCCGCAGTAGGCATTTTTGTAAATTAAATAGCCAGCCACTGGTCTGCAACCCTATTTTGGGCAGGTAAAAATTGGGTTTTGTAACGCATTTTTGCACATTCATCAATTTGATAACCTAAATAGACAAATTCTTTATCATATTGTTTGGCGAATTTGAGCTGCTCTAAAATCATAATTGTGCCCACACTGAAGTGCTCATAATCAGGATCAAAAAAAGTGTAAATAGCAGAAACAGCGTTGTGCATACAATCAGTTACCGCCACTGCAACCAGTTTCTCTTGGTCCCATAATTCAATAAAAGTAATTGGTAACCAGTGACAAAATATAAAGCTGTTGAACTGACTTTGTTCTGGTGGGTACATAGAACCGTCTTGGTGACGCTCGGTAATGTATTTACTGTATAACGGAAAGTATTCAGGGCGTTGTTGGTCTGAATATTTCACACTAAAGGCATTTTTTGCTTTATTAAGTTTACGTTTTTGTGATTTTGTCGGTAAAAATGCCTTAGCTAATACACGCACAGACTTACATGCGCTGCAAACAGGGCAGTGTGGTCGGTAAATTTGGTCACCACTACGGCGAAAACCGAGGGCCAGTAATTGCTCAAATTTGCCCGGGGTATAACAACTTGGATCCAAAATGACTAATAATTGCTCTTGGCGATCGGCTAGGTAGCTACAATCAAATTGTTGGCTTAAACCTAAACGAGCAGGTAAGTGTTCAGTCATAAATAGCGATAAGCTCCTGAGGTTGCCACATTGTTGTTGGAATAATAAACTCTTCTGCTTGTTTTAGTTTAGTTAAAAATTCTGAGCGCGGTAGCACTTTTTCACCTAAAGTGACTAAATAAGGATTCTCAAGCTGACAGTCAATAAAATGCGCATGGTGACGTTTCAACCAATTGACCAATGCCCACATGGCTAATTTTGAACAATTAGCTTGATGATGGAACATTGATTCGCCGCAAAATACGCCATGCTGCATAATACCGTACAAGCCTCCAACAAGTTTGTCGTCTGACCAGATTTCTAAACTATGCGCTAAGCCTGCTTTATGTGCATCTTTATAAGCGTTGAGCATTTTTTTTGTGATCCAGGTGCCATCGGTTTCTAAGCGTTGTTGGCGACAGGCTTCAATCACCTGAGTAAATTCGGTATTAATAGTCACTTTAACCGGATTTTTTTTCAGATGCTTGCGTAAGCTTCGGCTAATATGAAATTCATCGAGTTCAATGATGCCGCGCATACTTGGCGACCACCACATAATTGGCTCGTATTCACTAAACCATGGAAAAATACCGTAGCGATAAGCATTTTTTAATCGCGTTACAGATAAGCATCCACCAATGGCAAGTAAACCATCAGGATCATCTAATGCATGGGTGGGATCAGGAAAAGCAAAGTGGCTTTTAGCAAGTTGATAAAGTTGTTTAGTCATAACACCGATTGAATAACTGAATGATCAAGATAAAGTGTAACCTGTTGCTTTAAATTCACAAACCACAAATTATTGAGTTATCCATCCCCTCGTACAGCGCTTACTTATGATAGGCAAATTGTAGGCATAAAAAAAGCGCGTTAAAAAACGCGCTTAATTGAACCATTAACTAATCGAATTAGCTAACCACTTTTACGGGTACTGCTTGACCTGCGTTGAACTTAGTTGTCATCGCTTCTTCAACAGGTACAAACGATGTAAGGTCAATACCTTCAACTGCAGACTTATACTCTTCGATAGTCGGGAAACGACCAAGAACAGAAGAAAGTACTACAACTGGCGTTGAACCCAGTAGTGACTCACCTTTTTTCTCAGATGTATCAGCTACTACACGGCCTTGGAACAGACGTGTTGACGTTGCGATGACAGTGTCACCAGGTTCAGCTTTTTCTTGGTTACCCATACATAGGTTACAACCAGGGCGTTCTAGGTATAAGATATTTTCATACTTAGTACGTGCAGCCGTTTTTGGTTTTGCATCGTCAAATTCAAACCCTGCGTATTTAGCAAGGATATCCCAATCGCCTTCCGCTTTAAGCTCATCAACAATGTTATATGTTGGTGGCGCAACGACCAATGGCGCTTTGAATGAGATAGAACCGTTTTTCTTCTCGAGGTTACGTAGCATGTGAGCAATAATTTTCATATCGCCTTTGTGCACCATACACGAACCAACAAAAGCTAAATCAACAGGCTTGTCGTTGTAAAAAGAAACAGGGCGGATCACATCGTGAGTATAACGCTTAGAAACATCATCGTTATTTACGTCTGGATCGGCAATCATTGGCTCAACGATTTGGTCTAAATCAACCACAACTTCTGCGTGGTATTTAGCATTATCGTCTGGAGAAAGTGCTGGCTCTTCACCAGATTGAATACCTGCAATACGCTTGTCAGCTAAGTCGATTAGACCTTGTAGCGTTTGCGCCTCGTTATCCATCCCTTTGTTGATCATGATTTGGATACGTGACTTAGCAAGTTCAATTGACTTGATTAACGTTTCATCATTTGAAATACAGATTGATGCTTTCGCTTTCATCTCTGCAGTCCAGTCAGTGAAGGTAAACGCTTGGTCAGCCATTAGGGTACCAATATGCACTTCAATGATGCGACCTTGGAACACGTTTTCGCCACCAAATTGCTTAAGCATTTGCGCTTGCGTTGCATGTACAACGTCGCGGAAATCCATGTGCTTAGCCATTTTGCCTTTAAACGTCACTTTAACTGAATCAGGAATTGGCATCGCTGATTCACCGGTTGCAAGTGCAACAGCAACCGTGCCTGAATCGGCACCAAAGGCTACACCTTTAGACATACGTGTATGCGAGTCACCACCGATGATGATTGCGCGGTCATCAATTGTAATGTCGTTCAATACTTTGTGAATAACGTCGGTCATTGCATGATAAACGCCTTTTGGGTCACGTGCTGTGATCAAACCAAACTTATTCATGAACGCCATTAGTTTAGGAATGTTTGCTTGCGCTTTACTATCCCATACAGATGCAGTGTGACAACCAGACTGATATGCACCATCAACAAGTGGTGAAATCGTTGAAGCAGCCATGGCTTCTAATTCTTGTGCCGTCATTGGACCGGTTGTATCTTGCGAACCAACGATGTTCACTTTAACGCGAACATTTGAGCCTGCGTGAAGTGGCGTATCTGATAGTACACCTACCGCATTACGGTTAAAGATTTTTTCAACCGCTGTTAAGCCTTGGCCTTCATGTGAAATTTCTTTTGAAGGTGCATACACAAGTGGAGTTTCAATGCCCAGCGTTTCAGCAGCAAACGTTTGTAGTTTTTTACCGAATACAACGGCGTAAGAACCACCGGCTCTCATGAATTCAACTTTTTGCGGTGTGAATGCTGATGAAATATCAACCAGTTCTTTATCACCGTTATAAAGCTTTTTCTCTTTAGTATTGATTGTTAACACAGTACCAGTAGCAACAGAGTACGCTTCTTCAAGCACTGCATCACCATTTTCATCAGTCACTGTATTGCCGTTTGCGTCTACTTTTTTAACCCAGTTTTTAAGGTCAAGACCAATACCGCCAGTTACATCAACGGTTGTTAAAAAGATTGGCGCAATACCATTAGTACCTGCAACAACAGGTGCAATATTGATGAAAGGAACGTATGGGCTTGCTTGTTTACCCGCCCAAAGTGCAACGTTATTTACGCCAGACATACGAGATGAACCAACGCCCATCGTGCCTTTTTCAGCAATAAGCATTACTTTAGCGTTAGGGTGTTTCTTTTGAAGCGCAACAATTTCTTGCTGTGCTTCTTCAGTGATCATGCATTTACCGTGTAGTTCACGGTCAGCACGTGAATGGGCTTGGTTACCTGGAGACAGTAAATCAGTTGAGATGTCGCCTTCACCGGCGATATAGGTTACTACATCGATTTTTTCTTCGATGTCAGGTAATTTTGTGAAGAATTCAGCTTGTGCGAAGCTCTCTAGTAACTCTTTAGCAATAGCATTGCCTGCTTCGTATGCCGCTTTTATGCGCGCCATATCTGCATCGTATAAGAATACTTGAGTCTTAAGTACTTCAGCCGCTTGTGCTGCGATTGTTGCGTCATCAGCAAATACTAAATCAATTAGCATTTCAATTGACGGGCCGCCTTTCATGTGTGAAAGCAGTTCAAATGCGAATTCTGGAGTGATCTCTGCAACTTGCTCTTCACCCAAAATAATTTCTTTTAGAAACTGTGCTTTAACGCCCGCAGCACTGGTTGTTCCTGGTAATGTATTAAAAATAAAGAAATGCAGTGAATCTTTACGGTGCTCGTTATTAGTATCTTTAATTTGATTAATGATTTCTGATACTAGTTCAGCGCTATCGATTGGTTGTGGGTTTAATCCAAGCTCCGTTTTACGGGTTTGGATTTCTTCCATATATTTTGTATACAAACTCATAGAAAACTCTCGGTATTTTATTTGATATGAAGTTAAGCATTTTAACTGATTTTACAGTCTCTAGTAATGCCTAAATGAATAAAGCTTTTCTGCCTAACTATAATTATAGCTAGTTTTACTTACTATACTTTGACGATATTCATTGCTCGAACTTAGATCCTATCGCACCTAAGCCATTAATTGTATAAATATGATTGATTCCGAGTATAAGTGTGGTGAATGTTGATGCGACTGCAATGAGTACTTTTCGGTGTTGGATGAGCCTTTATAATTTTTGGCCAAAAAAAAGGGCTGAAAATTCAGCCCTTACTATATGTTGTGTAAATTTATAGGTTATCTAAGAAACGCTCAGCATCAAGTGCTGCCATACAGCCAGTACCAGCAGAAGTGATTGCTTGACGGTAGATATGATCAGACACATCACCTGCAGCAAAAACACCTGGTACACTTGTTTGTGTTGCATTGCCGTTTAGGCCTGACTCAACCACTAAGTAGCCGTCTTTCATTTCAAGTTGGCCAACAAACATATCAGTATTTGGTTTATGACCAATTGCAATAAATACGCCCGCTAAATCAATTTCTTCAGTGGCTTCTGAGTTTGCATCCTTGATACGAACACCGGTAACACCCATTTGGTCGCCCAGTACTTCATCAAGCGTACGGTTATAATGCATGACTACGTTACCGTTTGCTGCTTTTTCAGCGAGGCGATCGGCTAAGATTTTTTCACTGCGGAAGCTATCACGACGGTGAATTACATGTACTTCATCAGCAATGTTCGATAAATAAAGCGCTTCTTCAACCGCAGTATTACCACCACCAACAACCGCAACTTTTTGACCTTTATAGAAAAAACCATCACAGGTTGCACAGGCAGACACACCACGGCCTTGGAAGTTAGTTTCAGACTCTAGGCCCAAGTACTTAGCAGATGCACCCGTTGCAATGATCAGCGCATCACACGTGTAAGTACCTTGGTCGCCAGTTAGCGTGAAAGGGCGCTTAGTTACATCAACAGTGTGTATGTGATCAAAGACAATTTCAGTTTCAAAACGCTCGGCATGCTCTTTCATACGATCCATTAATGCTGGACCTGTTAAACCGTGAGCATCGCCCGGCCAGTTTTCAACTTCAGTCGTTGTTGTAAGTTGACCGCCTTGTTGCATACCGGTGATCAATACCGGGTTTAAATTTGCGCGTGCTGCGTAAACTGCTGCAGTGTAACCTGCAGGTCCAGATCCTAAAATTAGCAACTTACAATGTTTTACTTCACTCATGTTTTTATATCCTAAACGTTTAATAGCGTATTAATGCGCTCGATTTTAAGAGAAACAAGAGGGAAGTAAATAAAAGCGGCGATTATTTTTTTTTCTAAATCACAAAGCTGTCAAATATTGTGTACTAGAATCATGATAAGTGTACGATTTGTATGATATCTGAGCTATAAATTCAGTATTAACTCAGCATGCGACGTTAATTCATGACCAAGCTGTGTTTTTTTGATATGTTTTAACTAATTTTGATTTGTGACCCTGATTAAGGGTGACCTAAGTGAATAGGCAATTATGTTATTTTGGCAGGAAAAACCCGCGTACGGGTTGACTTCAAAAGACGTTAACGTCTTAACCAATGCACAAGAATATCGCACGCATTTACTAGCACTGATTGCGCAGGCAAAAACACGTATTTATATTACGACACTTTATCTGCAAGATGATGAAGCAGGGCGTGAAGTGTTAGCAGCGTTACATCAGGCTTCATTAGCAAACCCCGCATTAGATGTAAAAGTGTTGGTTGACTTTCATCGTGCCCAACGCGGTTTAATTGGTGCGGCAAAGTCAGATGGTAACGCCAGTTTATATTGTGAATATCAAGAAAAATATCAATCAAATGTACAAATTTTTGGCGTACCAGTAAAAGCAAAAGAACTTTTTGGAGTGCTGCATTTAAAAGGTTTTGTAATTGATGATACGCTGCTTTACAGCGGTGCGAGTTTAAATAATGTGTATTTGCAGTATCAAGAGCGCTACCGGTTAGATCGCTATTTTTTAGTCGAGCAGGCCTCACTATGTGATTCTGTGATTGACTTTATTGAACATGAATTGTTGAGTTCTGAAGCCGTTCCACGTATTGATGTGCGGCCTTTAACAAAGTTTAATGATATTAAAATCGCACAAAAACAATTGATGCGTTCATTAAAGCAAGCTAACTACGCTCACAGTGTGGAGCAAAATGAGCAAGCACTTGGCGTGCGACTATTTTTAGGACTGGGACGACGTAATAACGAGCTTAATCGTGTGATCAAATCCTTATTTGATGCCACCGAGCAAGAGTTAGTGCTGTATACCCCATACTTTAATTTTCCTGCACCGTTAATGCGTTCCTTGCGCCGCTTACTAAAACAGGGCAAGCAAGTAACAATCGTAGTAGGCGATAAAACGGCGAATGATTTTTACCTGCCACCAAGTGAACCATTTAGTAAAATAGGTGCTTTGCCATACTTGTATGAAACGATTTTGCATAAATTTTTAAAATCGCAAAAGCGCCATATTATTAACGGTAATTTAAATGTGTATTTGTGGCAGCATGAAAGTAACTCATTTCATTTGAAAGGTATTTGTGCTGATCGTAAATATCATTTATTGAGTGGTCATAATTTAAATCCTCGTGCCTGGGGATTAGATATCGAAAATGGCATTTTATTAGAAGATCCTGAGCAAAGTCTCATGCCAGCAATCGACAATGAAAGAGCCGAGATATTACAACACTGTCGTCGTTTAAACGGTGCCGAAGATTTAGAAACCATGGACGATTACCCGCCAGCGGTTAAAAAACTGCTGGGGCAAGCTAAGCGTGTCAAAGTTGATTTTATTATTAAGCGTTTTATTTAACGCAAAGTTAGAGACTAAAATGTAAGTACTATAAAAGCAGCGGTTACGCTGCTTTTTGTTGATTTAGCCTCGGAGCTGTTGCCCAATTCCGCTACAATATTTTGCAAAACTGATGATGGTTATTTTAATATTCAAAGGAACTAACA